>ERZ827524.46-NODE-46-length-161223-cov-4.840831_pt1 | contig 161223 bp, 139 predicted proteins | sample MGYA00519702_ERZ827524 | MGnify/ENA primary metagenome ERZ827524 (study PRJEB31778, sample SAMEA3449341) | human gut metagenome | biome: human gut; feature: human-associated habitat; material: faeces | place: United Kingdom | collected 2010/2012 ...
TCGGCGAATACACGAAACCCTGCCAAAAGGTCAAGGTTGATTTTCCGGCAACGGAATTAAGCCGCGCTTTCAGCGTTACGTTCGACCTGCCGGAAGGCTGGACGGTCAGAAGTGACGAAGGTGTTTATGATAATTCGTCTTCTTCCTTTGATCCGGGATATGACGAATACGGCTGCGCCCTGCCCGGACGCAAGCTGTTGTTTGATGAAAACGGCAATCTTGCCGGTGCAGTCGGATTTAGTGCATCCAGTGCCGAGAGGTATGCGGAGTATGGATACAGTGAGGCTTTCGCTCACTTTGCTACGGGACACGTCAAATACTTCGACTGGGATAATTATCATTTTGTGGACGGTGATTCTTCAAACTGCAAGAGTGTGTATTCCGTTTCGTATCACGGAATTTCATCCGCTGCATGGATAGACGGCTGGGGTTTTCACCCTTTCTATTGCCCGACCGCAGTTTCGTGCTGTGCAACGGGCAATCCCGTGTCCGTTGCCGTTGAGCTTTCCAATACTTACGAGGACTCTGCAAGCCTTTCCAAGCGCGTTGCAGAGAGCATAAGGTTTGAATAACACTGCTTTCGGTCACTTTTATCGATTGTTAAGGAAACACCCCTGCTCGGGCAATACCCGGCGGGGGTGCTTTTGCTTATGCTGATTTATAATCAGTGTTGTTTTTCGAGAGTTAAATCAGAACTCAACGTTCACAATATGACCCGGACATCCGCTGCGGGGAACGTTTGCACCGTTGGCTTCATCGGTGTCGATATGCATCGCAAGGGTGAAGGAGGGGCTGACGCGAACGACAACATCGCCGAAAATGGTCTTGCGTCCGTCGGTGTTAACAGCAACGCTGACAACATCCTTATCTTTGAGACCCGCTTCCGCCGCATTCTCGGGAGTCATGTGAATATGGCGTTTTGCAATGATAAGGCCTTCCGAAAGCTGAATGCTTCCCTCGGGACCTTCGATTTCAACAGGCGCAGTGCCTGCAAGATCGCCGCTCTCGCGAATGAAGCCCTCTGCACGCAGAGCAACGCTGTCGGTTTTTGAAACTTCAACCTGGGATGCTTTGCGAACGGGTCCAAGGATTGAAACACGCTCAATTTTGCGATCGCCGTTTTTGATGGTGACCTTTTCCTTGCTCAAAAACTGACCGGGCTGGGACAGGGGACGGTCAAAGGTAAGCTCATGACCCTTTCCGAAAAGAGCCTCAACATGTTCCTGAGTCAAATGCACATGACGTGCGGATACTTCAACGATAAAATCCATAGTATTCCTCCTGAATGCCGAAAGGCATGATTATCCGCCTGTTATTTTGCATCAAAATCGGGAAAAAGTAAATACCGAAACGCAAATATAAAATATTTTAAGCAAGCATCTCGGTGTTTTTGGCTTCAGGCAAAAGCTGTTTCCCGCCGCACCTCCCGATTCAGCACGAGAAGAGCAAGCATGTTCGGCGCTGCCATGAGATAGTTGAGCGTTTCCCCTGCCGTCCATACAAAGTCCACCTTCATCAATGCACCCGCAAATGTCAAAACAGTGTATAAAATGCAGAATGGTACCTGCGCTCTTTTGCCGAAAAGATATTTGGCACATTGCATTCCGTAGACCGCCCAGCCGAGCAGGGATGTGTACGCAAACAATAGCATTGAAACCGCAAGAAAAATGCCTGTTGTCCGCTCCGGAAGAACGGTTGAAAATGCCCGCAATGCGATGCTCGTTCCCGAAATTTCTCCGCACGCCTGCAAAGGGATTCCGCTTGCAAGCACAACGAGCGCGGTCATTGTGCACATCACTATCGTGTCCGCAAAAACTTCAAAAATTCCGTACATTCCCTGTTTCACGGGATCGTTCGTGTTTGCGCAGGCATGAGCCATCGGAGCGGAGCCGACCCCCGCTTCGTTTGAATACACTCCGCGCGCCATGCCGATCCGCAGCGCACGCGCCGCACCGAAGCCCGCCGCGCCGCCGACTGCCTGCTTTATGCCCAAAGCACTGCTGAAAATATCGCAAAATGCAGGAAGTATGCGGCCGCCGAACCTGCTCAGAACTATGATGCAAATTGCAATATAACCTATCGCCATGAAAGGTACGATGATTTCCGAGGCTTTTCCGATGCGCTGAATTCCGCCGAGTATTACAATGCCCACCAACGCAGCAGTTGCCGCACCCGCAATAATGCAGACAGTTTTTTGTTCCGCTTTCGGCAAAAACAGAAGCACGGCATCATTCACGCTCATTGCGATCGTGTTTGACTGCACGAGCGGCGTTCCGACGGAAGAAGCAAGCAGTCCGAAAAGCGCAAAGCCCGCTGCAAGGGGTTTTGAAACCGATTGCAGAAAGCGGCTTCCCGTGTTGCTTTTTCTGAAGCCTTTTTCTATATAAAGCATTGCACCGCCGCACCACTGTCCTCCGCGCTTTTCGCGATAGCGCAGCGCAAGCACTATCTCACAGAATTTGACGCCCATTCCGACCAGTGCCGCAAGCCACATATAGAATACCGCGCCTGCTCCGCCTATCGCAATCGCGCTTGCAACGCCCGCGATATTCGCCGTTCCGATAGACCCGCCGAGTGCGGAAGAAAGTGCCTGAAACGGCGTCACTCCCGAAGCATCGCTTTTCTGTTTGCGGCGCACATTTTCCGCTGCACGCCTTTGCCCGAGGCCGAGCGCCGTTTTAATTGCACATCCAAGGTGCGTAAACTGAAAGAAATTTATGCGCACGCTCAAAAACAAACCCGCGCACAGCATCAATATTGCAAAAAAAGAAGAAAATCCGTCCATGCTGCATTTTATGCGGCATGAGTGCTGTTTATCATGCAGGACGGGCCGTGTCGAATACGGCTTTTTCATTATTCAATAAATGATTACGGATTTGAGCTGTCGAATTCTTTTTTGTTCTCTTTCACGGCGGAATACGAATCCGCGTTGCTGCAAACGAACTCCATTGAGCACCAAACTTTGCTGATAATTCCGTTTTCCGAACCGAACGATACTTGTACCTGCCGCCTGCTTCGGTTGATTTTTATTATTTTTCCGTTCATATCCTTCAGCGGACCTGCAACGAATTCTATCATGCTGCCGACTTTTACCGCGGAAGACATCTCGATTATGCCGTTGTTTTTCTTTATCCAATCAATAAATTCAAGATCTGTACCGCGAAGAGCGTATTCTCCGTCGCCGTAGCTCAAAAGCTTCAGAACAGCGGAATCCTTCAAAATTCGGTTCCACGCCGGCTCCGTGTCCGCATCAAAAAAAACATAGCCCGGCATCAGCCGCCGAGCCGTTTTTTTAGGCTGCGCCGCACCGCCCGTCCAATGCATAACCGTCGGTGCAATTGCGGGAAAGCCCTCGTTTTTCAACATTTTTATAACCGAGTTCTCCTTGCCGGAACAGCAGAAGAGGCAATAAGTGTTTATCATTGCTGCGTTTTATCCGTTTCGTGTTCAGCTTGTTGGCGGGCTGCATCGGCTTATCGGGCAAAACCTGTATTGCCGTGTGCATCACCCGCTTTATTATAGTCAAAACTCAACCAAAAAGCAACACCGGGCGGAACAAACCGCGCTCACAGCGTGGTAAGCCATGCAATTATTCCGACAATTACTGATGATGTGATTCCGTAAACAAGCACCGGGCCGGCAAGGCTGAACAGCTCCGCTCCGACACCCATCACAAGCCCTTCACGCTTATGTTCCATTGCAGGCGCAACGATCGAGTTTGCAAACCCTGTTATCGGAACGACCGACCCTGCGCCCGCAATTGCACCGAGTTTATCGTAAACCCCGATTCCCGTGAGCAATGCACCTGCGAAAATCAAAACGATCGAAGTGAACGCCGCACGTTCCTGTTCCGCAAGGTTCAACACCGCCGTTCCGAAATCCCCTATAAGCTGCCCGATGCAGCAAATCGCACCGCCTGTCAGAAACGCAAGAATGCATTGGCTGAAGGTTTTGCTTTTCGGAGCTCTTGCGTTCACTGTTTCGCGGTATTTTCGGTGTTCAAGTTTTTCTTCCGGAGTGAGCCTTCGCCCGTGTTTTACCTCATTTGCCATCAGTTTGTTCCTCCTGCATTGCTGCCGCATTGATTATGAACGCGGGCAGTATAGGTTTTGTAGCGGATTTCCCTGTCATTGGTTCCCTGTTTCATGTTTTCATCCGCTCCGAATGCAGGCGGAAATATTGTGTTGGTCATGATGTTTTTTTCGTCAAACGGAATCATTATGCACCTCCGCGCAGACAAAACTTGCACCGCTGAACATGGACTCCGCTTTTTCTTCATACGAGTATGATTGTCCCGCAAAATACGCACCGAAAGCGAGTGCAAGCAGAATCAGAACCGCCGAAATAATGCGCCCTATACGCCCTCTTCCCGCTTTTGTCACTTCGATTGTTTTTTTATCATTCACCGCAGCACCGCTGCCGGCTGAAATATCAAATATTTTTTTCAAAACACAAACCACCTTTCGCGGGCAAGTTTTTTCATCGCCCTTTGTTTGATTGTATTTTGCGAAAGATGTGAAAAAAATATTCATTATGAAACGCAATGCACCGCAGTATCCGACAGGCAGTGTTCTATTCCTCCGAAACAATGCGGCGCATTCTCAGCAGGGCACGTTTTTCGTATTTTGAAATTGTGCTTTGGCTTAAATCAAGCTTCAATGCGGTTTCTGCCTGCCCGAAATCGCATAAGTAGCGTAGATAAATAATTTTTTGTTCAATCGGCGGAAGTTTGCCCATCAATTTCAGGGCAAGTATATTTGCATTTGACCTCTCCTCAAAGTTTTCCGTTTGCAAGGTATTATTAAAATCATAAAGTTTTGTTTTTTCTTCATCAAGCGAAACGCATACGGAAGGTAACTCGATGCTGTCCGCACGCGAACCTGAGTAATCCGCATTTGAAACTCTATCGCCGCTGTCAATATGCAGCCTTTCGACTGCGCTGCGCGGAAGGCGAATCAAAGTGTTTTCGCGAATAAACCGACGTATTTCGCCCTCGATAAAACGGAACGCATAGCTTGCAAAAGATACGCCTCGGGTTTTGTCAAAGCTTTTTGCAGCAATTATTAACCCAACCGAACCGGCCTGAACCAGTTCCTCCGGTTCCGCTCCGCGTCCGGAGAAACGCCTTGCAACTGCACGGACAAGCGGCAGGTTTTTCAAAATAAAACCGGCAAATTCATTTTCATCGGCATCGCAGTGAAATACATACTGCGGAGAATTATCCGCCGTGCAATGCTCCCCGCCGTTTTTTTGTTCAAAGTTCATATCAATCCGATGTTCGTGCGTTTATGTTTTGCACATTGATACTCGGACGTATCGCTTTTATTATTCCGTGTGTCTGTTCGATTGTATTCCTGCCGGAAATGCATTCCGAATCATTTTCGCTTTTTTCATCGTGCAAGTCGCTTTTACTGTCCGCAATATCTTTGCAAACTGCCGAATAATCCGGTTCCGAGAAGAATTTTTTAAGCGTGATACGAGTTCCGATATCGCGTCTTGACACAACGTCAACATCATCCATAAACGCTTCCATAACTGCGAAACCCATTCCCGATCTTTCCCCGTCCGCATCGGTCGTGAAAAACGGCTGCCGTGCCTGCTCAATATTCTCAATACCGCAGCCGAAATCCGTAATTGAAATAACCAGCAGTCTTCCGTCCAGCCTGCATTCCATGCGAACCGTGCCTTTCTTTTTTTTGTATCCGTGAACTATCGCATTCGTGACCGCTTCGCTGACGGCGGTTCGCACGTCCGCAAGCTCCTCAAGTGTCGGCTCAAGCGGCATAATGAACGCCGCTGCAACCGAACGCGCAAGTGCCTCGTTTTCCGACAGGCTCAAAAATTCGAATTTAACAGTGTTCTTCATGATTCAAGCTCTCCTTTGCCGATATTCCGCAATTGAAAAAATACCCGCCATACGCAATATGCGTTCGACTCTCCTGTTTGCATTGATGATTCTCAGCCGCCCGCCCCCTTTAGACACGACCTTATATCTGCCGAGCACGATCCCGATTCCGGAGCTGTCCATAAACGATACAGATTCAAGATCAAACGTCAGCAATTTATATCCGCCTCTTTCGAGTTCGGCATCAATTGCCTCGCGGATTTGTTTTGAATTGTGGTGATCGATCTCACCTGCAAGTGCAGCAATGAGTTCATCACCGCATTTTTCAATTGTCACATTCATTTTCGCTCATCCTCCATTGTCAATGAACTTTACTCAATTCAAGCCGTTTTTTCGGAAATGGGCCGTGGAACGAACCCTTTTGCGCCCAAAAGCCCGGTCGGTGTGTTCCGGACGGCTTTTCAATCCGTATTTGCCGAATGCCGTCACTTTTCTAATGCCCAATCGTCGAGTGCCTTATGTTTATCACTGTTATTCGCAAGCCGCAGTCTTTCCTGCATCGAATCCGGGCGCATTCTGACTTGTTTTGTCTTGTTGCAAAAATCGATAAAATGGGTTATGATAAATGCAGAAATCCGACGGCTGAAAGCGGCATTGCATTAATTCCGCTTTTCGAAAGTCTTGTTTTTGAAGGGAACTCGGTATGGAGCGCATTGTTTTCAACTCCGACGGCAAAAGTACGCAATATGAAATGCTCATCGGAACATCGCTTAACGAATTCGGCATTGAAATTTGCCGTTTCTTGCCCTGCGGCAGAGTGTTTATTCTGACGGACAGCAATGTTGCGCCGCTTTTTCTTGAGGATGTATCCGCCGCTCTCCGTGCATTCGGGATTGATGTTCTCAGCCTTGTTGTTTCGGCAGGCGAGGAGAATAAGCGGCTTGAAACAGTGCAAAGCATTCTTGCTTTTCTTTTAAAAGGCAATGCCTCCCGTTCGGACGTGCTGCTCTGTTTCGGAGGAGGAGTTATCGGCGATATGGGCGGGTTTGCCGCCTCCGTGTACATGCGCGGGATCAATTTTATCGCAATGCCGACAACCCTTATCGGCATGACCGACAGCTCCGTCGGCGGAAAAACCGGAGTGGATTTCTGCGGTGTCAAAAATGCAGTCGGCAGTTTTCACGCACCCGTGCTTGTTGTTTGCTGCACGGACTTTTTAAAAACCCTGCCTTTACGCGAGCTGCACTCCGGCATCGGTGAAATAATCAAATACGCCGTTATCGGAGGCGACAGCATACTGAATCTGCTGCAAGGCGGCATTATTAACAACGCTGCGCTTATATCCGCCTGCTGCGAAATCAAACGTAAATTTGTCGAAGAAGATGAATTTGACAACGGCACGCGCCGCATTTTGAACCTTGGACATACATTCGGCCATGTTTTTGAAGCGGCAAGCCGCTTTTCACTCAGTCACGGTGAAGCTGTCGGACTCGGGCTCGCCGCTGCTGCGGATTTCGGTGAAAAACTCGGTTTCACAAAACGCGGCATCGCTCAAAAAATCGCTTCACTGCTTCGTGAGCAGGGTTTGAAAACAAACTATGCGCCCTACTGTACCGAAACTGCCGCCGAACTGCTGCTGCATGACAAAAAGGGCGATCGCAGCGGCATCGATATGGTGTTCATCAAAGAATTCGGGCATGTGTTCACGCATCGCGTTTCAACTGAATCCGCAATCGCTTTTCTTAACAGTTTCTGTGTGTTTTGAGGCATTATATATGAGCTGCGTTATTGTTTCGGCAAAAAAACTCATCGGTCGAATCGAACCGCCCCCATACAAAAGCGAAGTAATACGACTTTTGATTCTTGCAGGGCTGTGCGGCATTCGGCCGGCGGAGTTCGTTCATCTTCCGAATAATTGCGGTGAGGATATCAAAAATGCCGTCATTGCCGTGAATGATGCTTTTTTTAATACCGATGCCGAAAGCGGAAAAGTATCCCCTCTTTCGGTTCATGTCGGAGAATCCGCAACGCTGCTGAGGCTGCTGCTTCCTTCGCTCCTCCGACGGCACTCACAGGTTCGTTTTTTTGCCGGCTCAACCCTTCTTGAGCGAAATTTTGATGAGTTTAAAAGCTGTCTCGGCTGCCGCATCGAACCACACAGTGAGTTTATCGATTTTTCCCGTCGTGCCGAACATCTGCCGCTGTATTCATGCAGCGCAGCGGAGAGTTCACAGTTTGCAAGCGGCATGTTGATCCTGCTTGCGTCGGAAACTCTTTCCGGCAGTCAAAACGAGTTTTTCGAACTCGAAATAACGAACCCGTCCTCTCGGCCGTATATTGAGCTTACGCTGGATGTTATCCGCCGATTTGGGTGCCGTATTGAACCGAATGACAAGAGCAGGTACCATCTTGCTCACGGAACACTGCGCCCGCCTTTGGGGTTTCCGTCCGCAGCTGCCTATTCATACGACTGCTCCTATGCCGCAAATTTCGTTGCCGCAAACGCTCTCGGGTCGGAAGTTTGCCTTCCTCCGCCGTTGAACGGCGAAAAAAAACAGGCGGATTTTGCGATTCGCAAATTCGTTTTCAAAGACAATATCGATATTTCCAACTCTCCGGATCTGTTTCCGATTCTTTGCATATTGTCCTGCGGCAAAACAGGAAACACGGTTATTACAGGTACTGCCCGCCTTCGCGGAAAAGAAAGCGACCGCGTGAACGCAATGCTTGAATGCATTCGTTCCCTTGGCGGAAGTGCCGAATGCGGCGAAAACAACATCATAATTCACGGAACGGGAAGTCTCTGCGGCGGAACGGTTGATTCTTTTCATGATCATCGCATCGTGATGGCAGCGGCAATTGCATCACTCATTTGCTCAAACCCCGTTGTGATTCGCGGCTTTGAAGCGGTGAACAAAAGCGCACCGCAGTTTTTCAATGATTTTAAAGCTCTCGGAGGAACAGTGGTTGAATACGTTCGGTAATATTTTTCGCGTCGAAATTTTCGGTGAATCCCACGGTCCCGCTCTCGGCTGCACGCTGGACGGACTTCCCGCGGGTTTTCAGCCCGATCTTGAAGATATCGCCTTTGAGCTTTCACGGCGGCGTCCGCGGCAAAGCATCGAAAGCACCGCGCGGCGTGAAGCGGATTCTTTTGAAATTCTTTCGGGTTTTTTCCGCGGCCGATTTACGGGAATGCCGCTGACCGCCGTTTTCCGCAATTCTGATGCAAAATCCACGGATTACTGCGGTACCGCTGCACGTCCGTCCCATGCGGATTATGCAGCAAATCGGAAATACGGCGGGTATAACGACCCGCGCGGCGGCGGTGCATTTTCAGGGCGGCTGACTGCCCCGCTCGTTTTTGCCGGAGCGATTGCAAAGCAGCTTCTCCGTGAACACGGAATCCGAGTTTTCTCGCATGTTCTTCGTATCGGAAACATATCCGATTTGCGGTTTGAACCGTGCATGTGTGAACAGCCGATGCTTGACCCGTTTTTTCCGCTTGTTGCCCCGAACAGGCGCAGTGCGTTTGAGGAGCTGTTTGAAAAGGCTGCCGCTGGCAAAACAAGCCTTGGCGGAAGCGTTGAATGTGCCGCATTGCTCGAACCCGAATCGGCATTTTTCGGCGAACCGTTCTTTGACGGTGTTGAAAGCATGATTTCGCATATTGTGTTTTCAATTCCCGGAATTCACGGAATCGAATTCGGTGCGGGGTTCGGTTTTGCGGACCTTGACGGTGCCTCGGCAAACGACCGCATTCTTTCGGGCGGAAAAACAAAAACGAACAATTCCGGCGGAATTAACGGCGGCATTGCAAACGGTATGCCGATCGTGTTCCGTGCCTGTTTCCGCCCCGTTCCGACTGTTATGCGAGAGCAATTGAGCATTGATTTTGTCACGGGTGAGGAAACTGTTCTTACTCCCCGCGGACGTCACGACGTATGCATACTCCCGCGCGGATGTGCCGCCGTCGAGGCTGCCGCCGCAATCGCTCTGCTCGATCTTGTTTTCAGGCAGTAACGAATTCTCTGCACGCCGTAATATCCCTATATGTAAATTATTCGATTTAAGGAGCTTTATTATGAACGAATTGGACGGTTTCCGCGCCGAGATAGACCGAATTGATACCGAACTTGCGCGCCTTTTGGAGCTGCGGTTCGATCTGTGTGAAGAAATCGGGCGATATAAGCGCATGAACGGCTTGCCGATCGAAAACTGCGAACGGGAAAAAGAGCTCGTTGCCGCACGCACGGATGGAATGCTTTCGCATCAAAGCGATGCCGTTGCAGTGTTCCGCATGATAATCCGCAGAGCAAAACGCATTCAAAAAGAAAAGCTTAATCTATATCTTGTCGGAATGCCCGGAAGCGGAAAATCACGCACGGCGCGACGCCTTGCAAGGGCAATTGAAAAACCCGTTGCCGACACCGATAAACTTATCATCGATAAACAGGGCATGTCAATTGATGAAATCTTTGATACACACGGCGAGGCCTTCTTCCGCGAGATTGAAAGCGAAACTCTGCTCGGCGTTGCGGAACGCGGCGGACATGTTGTTGCAACCGGAGGCGGAATACTGACTGTTGAGCGAAACATCCCAATAATCAAAGGCAGCGGAATCGTTGTTTTTTTGAACAGGGATATAAGCATACTGCTGAACGCAAAAACCGCCAACCGTCCCTTGATCCGCGGCGGACGCGAAGCCGTGCTCAAACTTTATGCCGAACGTATCGAAACCTACCGCAAATGTGCAGATCTTATTGTTAATCCGGACAGCGCCGGCTGCATCGGGAGAATTCTCGATTATTATAAAAGAATAACCGAATGATTGGCTGCACTGCCGACTGAATTCCGCAATAAAACAGCGCCCCGAAAATTGCTTGCAAATGCGGGACGCTGTTGATGTATTAATTGCTGCCGCAGCACCTTTCACAGCTGCGCTTTGCAGGCAGATTCACCGTGAATTCAATCAATCCATCCTCTGTATTAACGGCAGAAACGCTTCCCCCGTGAACACGAACTATCTTTTTCACAAGTGCAAGCCCGAGGCCGTTGCCTTCACGCTTGTGTGATGTATCTCCCTGATAGAATTTTTCAAAAATGCGCTTCAGCGTTTCACCCGACATCGGCTCTCCCCGATTGGCGATTTTAAAGCTGAGCATGTCATCTTTTTCCTTCAGACTTATGTATATTATTTCTCCTTCCGGACTGAACTTTATTGCATTGTCAATAAGGTTTGACCAAACATTGCCGAGCAGTCCTTCAACCGCACAAAACTCAATGCTGTCCATATCCATTTCAAAGCCGATATTTTTTTCACTCCATTTGTTTTCCAAAAGCAGAATGGATTGGCGAACCTGTTCATCAACGCGATAGCTGCTCAGAGTGAACGGCATTGTCTGGTTTTCAATTTTTGTTATCATCAGGATATTTGAAACCAGCGTTGAAAGGCGGCGCGTGCTGACAACAATGCGCTCCGTATATTCACTTCGTGCCTCAGCGGACAAACTTTCATCCTGAAGAAGCATCGCATAGCCTTCAACGGAGCTTAACGGAGTTTTAAATTCATGCGAAACGTTTGAAACAAAATCGTTGCGCAGCGTTTCGACTGCATTCAACTCGTCAACCATATGGTTAAAATCGCTGTATACGCGCCTGATGATTTCAAAATTGCTCTTGGTTTCCAGCTTCACGTCATAGTCCCCGTTCGCAACACGCTGCATTGCTGTGCTTAACGCATTAACCGGGCGCACAATGTTTCCGGAAAGTATCACCGTTATTGCAGTGCCGAGCAGCAGGCTCAAAACTGAAATGCCTGCAAGCACCGTGAATATTCCGACCCGCTGCGCCGTCCATATTCCGAGCCGATAAAGCACGAACGTTAAGGACATTGCGATAATCAGAGTGCATGTGAGTATAATAAACACCACAAGCGTGAAATATGTTCGTATTTTTTTCTCATTTTTCAACTGCTGTGCAATATCAATAACATCTGTTTTTTTTCGTTTTGAATTCTGTTTCCCGCCGCATGTCTCCGTTTTCTTTTCCGCCGCGCACCCCAATATGCAGTTTTTCTTTACTTCATCATGCGCCATGCCGTTTCACCGCCTTGTAGCCCAATCCGCGTATGGTAATGATTTCAAAATCGTCATTATCTCTGAACCTGTCGCGCAGCCTGTTGATGTGTACGTCAACCGTGCGCGGTTCGGTCTCGCTGTCCAACCCCCATATATCATCCATTAACTGCTGACGGGTGAATATTCTTCCCGGATATGCGGTCAATTTGTACAAAAGCATGAATTCTTTTTGCGGCAGAACCATGCTTTTGCCGTTTGCCGTCACCGTCATTGAGTCGTATTCAAGCACGGTGTTTCCTATTGTCTGCCTTCTGTCGCTGATCATTTGTGCACGCCGCAGCAAAGCGCCCACGCGCAGCACCATTTCGTTAACGTTCACGGGTTTAACCATGTAATCATCCGTTCCCGAAGCAAAGCCTATCTGCATATCAACAAAAGAATCTTTTGCCGTGATCATCAGAATCGGTATCGTAATCCCGCTTTCGCGCAGACTTGAAGCCAGTTCATAACCGTTCATATTCGGCATCATAATATCCGAAATGATTAAATCAACATATTCCTTGTCCAGCACGTCAAGTGCCTCCTTGCCGTCGGAAACACATATTGCCGAATAACCGTGAAGAGTCAGAACACGATAGAACAATTGCCTGAGCTCAATATCATCCTCTGCAATAAGAATCTTAAACATAATTGTCAGCTGCCTCGCTTTCGTTTGAAATAAGCCTGAGAACTCACTTTTGGCGCAGAAACTGCGTGATTCGCGGTTTTTTCTGCAAATACAGACTCAAATCAATATTATTTCTGTTACGTTTAGAATTACCTTTGTTTTGACGCGGCTTCCCGTCCGCTGCTTCCCGTGCCGTGTGCACTTTCAAGGGGCGTTTTCCCATCGTCAGTATTATTTTAGCACAAAAACATCAAGCGAATATTAATTATCGCCCGATTTTTGAAAAAAAAGAGTGTTTTTTCGGCAGAGACGTCTGCTGTTTTCTTTTTCGACACAATTTGAATATCAACCGCTGTTCACACTTGGTTCATGGAGAGTTTGCGAAGAAGGATTAACATAACATCAGGAAAAGGAGGCAACCGCAATGAAAAGATCTTCCCAAACAGAAAAAAAGGTTTTCAGCTCTGCAAACGGCTTTGAAAAGAGACCGGCCACCAAGAAAAATTGTGCGGATTACGGTTTTTGCGCCGCGCAGATTTTTATTGCATTGACCGCAGCCGTATCACTTTTGTTCGGAAAGAAACTCGGCTGGAACCTTCGCGAAAACATGCTTATCTGCATCATGACATCCGTTCTTTTGTTCAGTCCGTGGCTTGCCGAGCATGTTCTCAAGGTTTCATTCCCGCCGATTCTGAAACTGCTGTTTATGCTGTTGATAATGGGCGGACCGATTTTCGGCAAGATATATAAATTTTACTATATAATTCCGTTTTGGGACAAATCGCTGCATGTCTCATCCGGCTTTCTTTTTGCAGTTATTGGCGCGGTGCTGCCGGACGTTTTGGACAGCGGCAACAAAAGCCATTCGCAGGCACTGAAGCTTGTGTCCGCTCTCAGCTTCACACTTGCAATTGCCGCCGTGTGGGAATTTTACGAATACGCCATGGACACGTTTTTCGGAATGGATATGCAGCAGGATACAATTGTATCCGGCATAAATTCATATCTGTTGGGCAGTGAGAAAGGCGTTGCGGGTTCAATTTCGGATATTCAATCTGTTATTGTCAACGGCGAAGAGCTGAGCATCAACGGCTACCTCGACATCGGGCTTATTGACACAATGCAGGACATGCTTGTTTGCACTCTCGGAGGAATTTGTTATTGCGTATGTTTCATACTTTGTGAGCACGGTGTCAAGCTCCTTGGCAAATTCAACAGTCTGCTTCCGTATCGCAGTTCCGCAATGCCGTGTTTCGACTGCAGCGGCATCTGCTCCGGCGAAACGGGACGAACGGATGAAGGATCAAATACATCTGCGGCGTGAGTAATCGGCCGCCCAAAACGTACAAAGCTTCGGAGTCTCAGTCAAAAAACATTTACACGCAGCGGTTCCGAAGCTTTAATTTTTAATTGCCGGCTCATTTATTAACGATTCATTGTTATTTTAATATTATTTTTATTAATTAAGATTTTTTTGAAATTAGCGTTTCATTCTCTTTCGGCTATTGAAATTTTGGTACTAATGCGGTATAATTAATCCAAATTTGAACATTGCAAGGGTTTGTTTTGCCTCAGCCTCGATGCAAAGCTCTCTTTTCTGTTTATTTTAACTGCAAAACCTTGTTTATTTAATGGCTTTGCCGCGATTTATTGCTGCTTTGCACTTTGCTGCAAGGCGTTGAGCGATTCAGCCGGAGGTTCGATTTGATTATTTATCAAAAATCGAAATATTTTTCTGCCGAACAGGCACAGGATAATCTTACAGGGCTTTCCCCCCTGCTTGTTCGTGCGCTCCGTGCAAGAGGTGCCGTCACTCCGGAACAAATTGAAAGATTTCTTCACCCTTCCGCTGAAGATTTTCATGATCCGTTTCTTCTTCCCGATATGGACAAGGCCGTTCAAAGGATTCATGCTGCACTTGAGAACGGCGAAAGAATCTGCATTTTCGGAGATTACGATGTTGACGGTATTTGTTCAACCGCCATGCTCGTTGATTATTTTCATTCAGTCGGTGCAGATGTAGGCTATCATATTCCGTCGCGTCGGGAAGAAGGCTATGGCATGAGCCGCGGTGCAATCGACAAGCTGCATTCGTGCGGGGTGAACCTCATAATCACTGTTGACAACGGTATTTCCGCCGCCGATGAAATCAGCTATTGCAGCGAACTCGGCATTGATGTTATTGTGACGGATCATCACATTCCGCCCGAAACCGTTCCGAAATGCACCGCCGTTGTCTGCCACACGGTCAGCAATTCACAGTATCCGAATTCAATCCTCTGCGGTGCGGGCATTGCCTTTAAATTGCTCCACGCACTCGCCGGACTTGAAGCTGCAATGCAATATGTTTCCCTTGCGGGGCTTGCCTCGGTTGCGGACGTTGTTCCGTTGCTTGACGAAAACCGTGTTTTTGTTAAGTTGGGGCTTGATGCGATAAACAGCGGCAATTGCTGCAACGGGCTTTACCGTCTTTTGAACGGTGTTCCCACTGCACGTCGGCCGTATAATGCATGCACTCTCGGCTTTGCTGTTGCCCCGCGGCTTAACGCCTCCGGGCGAATGAGCGATGCTTCACTCGGAGTTGAGCTTTTTCTTTGCCGCGACCCCAATCGTGCCGACGAGATAATTGCCCGCCTTAACAAGCTCAACGAGCTGCGTCAGCAGGATGAAGCAAACATTCTTAACGATGCAATTCGCCGTCTTGAACCCTGCGACCTTTCGGACACAAGAGCAATCGTCCTCCGTTCCGAAACATGGAATGCCGGTGTTATCGGCATTGCCGCTTCACGCATTGCAGAAATGTATCACCGCCCGACGATACTGTTTTCGGAATCCGACGGAATACTCAAGGGCTCTGCGCGATCAATAGACGGAGTCAACATTCATGAGGTGCTTTGTTGCTGCCGTGAATTTTTCGTTCGTTTCGGCGGCCATGCAAAAGCGGCCGGAATAACAATGGAATCCGCATTTTTTGAGGATTTTCGCTTAAAACTCAACGCTTGCCTTAAAGCAGGCTATGATGACTCCGTGTTCATCCCGTGCAAACGATACGAATTCGATATTCCGCTTGAGCAGGTCACCAGAGAATTGATTGCCGAACTGACCCGCCTCGCCCCGTTCGGAGAGAGCAACCCTTCCCCCGTCTTCCGCTCCCGCCATGTGGCCGTGAGCAGGCTGCGCCGCTTCGGCAGCGATGCTCAACACACAAAAATGGACGTAAGCCCGAGCATTTCGAGCCCTGCGGCTCCGTTGGATGCAGTTTGGTTTGCCTCGGCCGCAAGTTATTATCGGCTGCTGAATGCCGACACGGTTGATATGCTTTATACGCCCGGCATCAATAATTGGAACGGTTTTGACAGCATTCAGCTTCGCGTTGTTTCCGCAAAAGCGGAGCAGCCGCGTGACATCGATGCCTATATTGAAAAAGGTATGCGCTATTTCTGCAACGGCTTGCTTGAAAACCTGTCTTATCGGCTGTCCGAACCGGAGCAGCTCCCGGAAACATGCGAAACAACCCTCGCCGAGCTTTGTTCCCGCTCTATATCCGGTTTGCTTGTGCTTGTTTTTTCTGTTGAATCCGCCAAAAAGATTCTTGACGAAATTCGCAGCAGCCAAATCGGCAATGTTGACATTTGTTACTCTTGCGTTGCGGATTCACCCGTTTGCTGCAACACCGTTTTGCTTGCACCGCAGCTTGCAAATCTGCCTGCATTCGGGTTCAGCAAGGTCGTTTTCTACGACAATCCCCCTTGCAGCGGTGTTTACACGGCGGTTTCACGCCGAATGAGTTCCGCTTCAATGCTTCGGATGCCGTGCACGAACAGCGACTTCGGCAGGGTCGCACTGCATTTTGCCTGCGATCGCGATTTCATGGTTTGCAGCTACAAGCTTGTGCAGTCAATTCTTGCTGCTTCACCCTGTTCTCAGGGGGAGCTTTGCGGCAAGATGTCCAACAAGCTGAACGTTCCTGTTTACTGTGCGCTGTTCGCCGTTCGGGTATTTATCGAGCTTGGCTTTATCGAATTCACTCCGGGCGGTGCACTGCGGAACAGCAGCGAAATTCGGCCTGCGCCGCTGTGCGCCAGCACTTTATATTCCGCTGTCGAACGTTTGCGCACGCGCAATTTCCCGGACTCGGAGCAGGATGATTCCGATGAATAAGTTTTCAGTTTTATGCCGATATAGGCTGACTCGGTTTATTCGGTAAAAATTTCAGTATTTTTCAATAACAGCAAACAAACATTCCCGCTGTATAAGCCGTGCGGGGATGAAACGAAAGGAACAGATTTAAACATGATTATCAACGAAACCGAACTGATTGCAACGATTCGCAGCATTCCCGATTTTCCGAAAGAGGGCATACTCTTCCGCGATATCACCACACTGCTTAAGAATGCCGATGCATACGAAACGCTTGTTGAATCCATTGCCGAGAAGCTTCGCCCGCTTGATGTTGACATCGTTATCGGTCCGGAAGCACGCGGTTTTGTTATCGGCTCCGCCGTTGCATATGCGGTTCATGCAGGTTTTGTTCTTGCCAGAAAACCCGGAAAGCTCCCCTGCGAAGTAAACTCCGTGTCATACGGACTTGAATACGGCTCCGACTGCCTTGAAATTCACAAAGACGCAATTCTTCCGGGGCAGCGCGTTGCAATCGTTGACGACCTGCTTGCAACCGGCGGAACAGCAAAAGCTGTTATCGACCTTGTGGAAAAAATGGGGGCAAAAGTTGTTGCTGCTGATTTTGCAATCGAACTTACCGATCTCGGCGGTGCCGACCTGCTCCGTGATTATAATGTTTACTCAGTTATCAAATACTGATATCAAAGATAACTCTCGCGAATGAATGTTCCCGGCAATGCCCGTTTCGGAACCTTTTGCGAACCTTCTTCCGAGAACTCCGACTCGGCACTTTGCCGATTTGACAGAGCCAACCGTTCGGCGCGGGCCGCGTGCCTGCGCCGAATGCATTTTTTGCTTTTTGAACGGTACCGAACGTTCATTTCTGTAAAATTTATCAAAGGTAAAATTTAGCCAAAGGTGGGTGTGCTATGGACAGATTGACCGCTGCCTTCGAAAAAAAGTTTCCGAAGGAAAAAACCGAATTATTAGTAAAGGCAATTAATTTTGCAAAATCGGTTCATGCTGACCAAAAACGCGAATCGCAGGAACCTTATTATATTCATCCCGAAGCCGTTGCGCTCATTCTGCTCGATATGGACATGGATGCAGACACGGTCATTGCGGGTCTGCTTCATGACACGGTTGAGGATGGGCACGATATCACCGTTGAAAAAATTGCACAGATGTTCGGCAAGGACATTGCCCGAATGGTGGACGGCGTTACCAAGCTGACCAACAGCAACCTTTCCCACATGCTGTCAAAAGAAGACAGACAGGCCGAAAATCTGCGCAAAATGTTCCTTGCAATTGCAAACGATGTTCGCGTTGTTGTTATCAAGCTTGCGGACAGACTGCATAACATGCGCACACTCGGTTATTGTTCAAAGGAAAAGCGTGTTCGCAAAGCACGGGAAACCATGGATGTTTACGCTCCCCTTGCGGACAGGTTCGGAATGGGTGCCATAAAAGTCGAACTTGAGGATTTATCGTTCAGCTATCTGATGCCCGAAGAATGCCGCCGCCTTCAGTCCCTTATCGAACCGAAGCAGGAAGAACGCATGGGACTGCTCAAAAAAGCCATGCACACGCTTGAAATTGCACTTAAGGATGCCGGAATAAAAGCGGAAGTCAGCGGACGCAGAAAGCATATTTACAGCATCTATCGCAAGCTGAACATAAAAAAAGTCGGACTGAACGAGATTTATGATCTTGTTGCACTTCGCATAATTGTTGATACCGTGCAGGACTGTTACGGTGCGCTCGGCATTGTTCACTCGCTTTGGCGTCCCTTCCCAGGCAGGTTCAAAGATTACATTTCAATGCCGAAAACCAACATGTACCGTTCTTTGCACACGACGCTTTTCAGTGATCACGGAATGCCGTTTGAGGTGCAGATTCGCACTTGGGAAATGCACCGCACTGCCGAATACGGTATTGCCGCACACTGGATGTATAAAGAGGGCAGAACACGGCAGGATGAGCTGGACACAAAGCTTGCGTGGCTGCGTCAACTTGTTGACTATGATTCCGATGCAAACTCAACAAAGGAATACGTTGACAACGTTCGACACGATTTTTTCTCCGACTATGTTTTTGTTCTGACTCCGAACGGCGAGATTATCGACCTGCCTCTGGGCTCAACGCCCGTTGATTTTGCTTACCGTATTCATTCGAACGTCGGCAACCACACACAGCACGCAAAAGTCAACGGTGCGCTTGTAAAGCTTGACTGCAAGCTTAAAACCCACGATGTTGTCGAAATCATTACGAACCCGCAGGCAACGCCGAGCCGCGACTGGCTTAACTTTGTAAAAACATCCCAAGCCAAAGCAAAAATCAAACAATGGTTCAAAAAGGCGAATCGTGAAGAAAATATTGTCCGCGGTAAAGAAATGCTTGCCGATGCCGCAAGACGACAGGGGCAGAAGCTTGCCGACCTTACGAAGGCCGAATTGTGCAAACCTCTGTTGAAACGCTTCTCCATGAACGAAATGGATGATATTTATGCGGCCATAGGCTACGGCGGAATCACAACCGGGCAGGCATTGCATAAACTGATGGAAGCCCGGCGAAAAGTTCAGCGCGAAGAGGAGCTTGCACGCAAACTTGAAGAGCAGGAACACGCTCCCGCAAAAAGTTTTGACGCAAACGGAAGAGCCGTCATTGTCAAAGGCGAGGCCAACATGGTTGTTCGCTTTGCGCAATGCTGTTCTCCCCTGCCCGGCGATGAAATTTTCGGATATATCACGCGCGGCAGAGGTGTTTCGATTCACAGCAGAAGCTGCCCGAATGCCGCAGCACTGCTTGCCGATGCGGACAGGATAATCGATGTTTCATGGGCGGACGGCGAAAGTGCAAAATTCCCCGTAACAATTCATATCACCGCTTCGGAACGCGTCGGGCTGCTGATGGATATTTCACAGATGCTGATGAACATGAAAATCAACATCAATCTTGTCAACGCAAAGCCTGTTGAGGACGGCACAATGATCGAAGCCACAATGGGGTTTCAGGTCCAAAACGCCGAGCATCTCGACAGCATTATAAAAAATCTTATGAAAATTAACGGTGTAAAATCCGTTTCAAGGGTGAGATCCGTATGAGAGCTGTTGTTCAAAGAGTCCGCCGCGCAAGCGTTTCCATCGCCGGCGAATGTGTCGGCAAAATCGAAAGAGGGTTGCTTTTGCTTATCGGCATAGAACCTTCCGATGCGCAGAGCGACATTGACTATATCGTTAAAAAATGTACTCAACTCCGCATTTTTGAAGATGCAGACGGCAAGATGAACCTTTCCGCCGTTGAACTCGGGTATGAAATTCTGCTGATTTCACAGTTCACGCTTTTCGGCGATGCCCGCAAAGGCAACCGCCCGAGTTTTATTGCTGCCGCTCGTCCCGAAACGGCGATCCCCGTCTACGAAAAGCTCATCGACGCTTTTCGCACTCAGCTGCACACCGAAACAGGTATTTTCGGCGCGGATATGCAGGTTGAGCTTGTCAACGACGGTCCGGTCACGATCCTGCTGGACAGCAAAAAAACGTTTTAATTTCGCTATATTCAGTCTATGTTTAAAAAGGAGAAAAGCCGCATGAAAATTCTTTGTGTCCCAACCGGTCCGCTTTCCGTAAATACCTATATCGTTTTTAACGAATCAGCCGAAACATTGTCAAATTCCGAAAGGATTCCCTGTGTTGTTATCGATCCGGCGAATTCGCACAAGGTGGTTGAAGTTCTAAATCAAAACAACCTGCACTGCACCCATATTCTGCTGACGCACGGTCATTTTGATCACACAATGGGCGTTGCGGAATTGAAATCGCATGAAAACGCACTTGTTGCAATTCACGAAGCGGATGCGGGCGCACTTGCAGGCGGAAAAGCAAGCCTTGCCTACCTCGGCGGTGCGCTTGTGAAGCCCTGCAAAGTGGACATCATCCTCCACGGCGGCGAATGCTTCACCGCTGCCGGCATTGAATTCAGCGTTCTGCACACCCCGGGGCATACCAAGGGCGGCGTATGCTATGTTATCGAAAAAGAACGTGTGATTTTTTCCGGCGACACGCTTTTCCGTCTCAGCGTGGGAAGAACCGATCTTGACGGCGGTGACAATGATGCACTTTACAACTCCCTGCTCCTGCTGACAGGCAGGCTGAAAGGCGATTACCGCGTATTCCCCGGCCACATGGGTGAAACAACTTTGGATTTCGAACGGAAACACAATCCGTATCTGCGCGGCGGCGGAAACCAAGACTATTGACGGAAAATACAGAAAATGCCGCAGCTGCATTAAAGAGGCAAACGATATGTTTTTATTCACAAACAGACAGGATTTTTTTAACGATATATGCGAAGAAATACGGCTTTTTCTGCCCGGTGAGGAGATAGCTCCCGTTTTGTCCCCCGCTGAAATTCACACAGCGGGCGCGGGCGAAAAGACGCTGAGTGTTGTGCTTTCAAACGACGGAACGGATTTTTTTGCCGAAGCCGCCCTTGTTTCGAACGGTCGGGAGCATTCATACTCATGCCGAACGCCCTTTCGCAATGATGATTCAATTATTGAAAAGCGTTTCGCAAAACGCTGCATTAAAATCGCTGTCTTCCGCGCAATGCGAAAGGCATACCCCGATGCGCACCTCCCGTGGGGATCTCTGACAGGTATACGCCCGACGCGTCTGCTGCGCGAGCTTCAGCACAGCTGCGGTCCTGCCGAAGCCAAAAGCATGATGCTGAACGATTTTGACGTCACGCCGCAAAAGTTTGCGCTTGCTGAGAGGATAGTTTCCGTTCAGGAACCGATTTTTGCTTCCGTGCGGAAAAACGATGTTGATGTTTATATCGGCATTCCGTTCTGCCGCACACGCTGCCTGTATTGCTCTTTTGCTTCACGGCTCCGCACGGCAAAGACGGACATGCAGCCCTATCTTGCCGCACTGAAGACGGATATTGCAAACGGTGCGCAAATGGTTCGCGAACTCGGGCTGAATATTCGTGCGCTGTATCTCGGCGGCGGAACGCCCACCGTGCTGACCGCGGACGAGCTGCGCGATCTTTTGGATTTTGCAGAGGAGGCCTATAATATTGCACCCGGCACGGAGTTCACGGTTGAAGCCGGACGGCCGGATACGATAACAGCCGAAAAGCTTCGCATCATCAAGCAGCGCGGCGCAACGCGCATATCCGTAAATCCGCAAACGATGTGCGATAAAACATTGCAGCTTGTCGGCCGCGATCACACATCCGAGGATATCAAGGCGTGTTTCAACCTTGCGCGGGATATCGGTTTTGATTCAATCAACATGGATCTTATTGCCGGTTTGCCGGGCGAAACGACAGCTGACATGCAGCATTCCGTAAACGCACTCGTTGAGCTTTCTCCGGAGTGTCTGACAGTTCACACGCTTGCAATAAAGCGTTCTTCCCGTCTGCGTGAAAATCTTTCCGAATACGCTCTTCCCGATGTTTCGGAAGTTGAAAAAATGACCGAGATCGGTGCGCTCGGCGCTGAAGAAACGGGTATGCTTCCTTATTATATGTACCGTCAAAAATACATGGCGGGCAACATGGAAAACGTCGGCTATGCAAAACCCGGCAGCATCTGCATCTACAACATCGATATGATGGAGGATTCGCTGAGTATCATTGCTCACGGTGCGGGTGCAATGAACAAACGCGTTTTCCCGAGCGGCGGAAGGATCGAACGCGTCCCGAACCCCAAGGATATTGAAACATATATTTCAAAACTGCAAAAAACTCATGCCGACAGGCTTGCACTCTTTTGCAACGAATAAATGCAGCGGACAGCGTTCCGCATCACCCGAAACCGTCAGATGCGGAACGTATTGAATTATTAATATTTCATTTCAATTATATAAGAACTTTTGTGATTTTAAATTCTTTTGTCACAGTTGTAAGTATTTTCTCTGAGCAGATTATATATATTCATTTTATACTCAGAAAAATGTTGAAATTCGTATGGTCTTGCGGTATAATGTATGCGAGCGAGCGGGATAATACTTGGCTCTGTGCGTTTTCCCGTCTCCCATTCACTCGGTTGTGCGTTTCGGCTCGGTCAGCAACGCGCGCTGAATAGCCTGAATCTACGGACTATATTCACACCCCAAATTCTCTCAATTCAGTGTTAGTTTTGCCCCTTTCCGACGCCGCCGTTTTCCGCAGTGCTGCGGCAATGCCTTCGGGCTGCTGCGGTTCATATAAAGTTTGTTTTTTATTTTTAAAATATTCAGGAGGTTTTTCAATGAAGAACATCAAAAAGCTGCTCTCTCTGCTGCTTTGCGGAATCATGCTTTTCGGCATGTTCCCCGCATCCCTCTTTGCAGCGGACGGAGACACGGGCGACGGTTCCGGAACCATATCCGAAACGGTCGTTCCCAAAATTACGTGGTCGAGAACGTTCGAACACGAGCACCGTCACAATGACACGGCGCATCAGCACACCGACCTCGGCGGCCTTTATGCGGGCGATAAAACAGATTATCTCACAACAACAGCCGACCCCAATAACCCTGCCGATTATTTAAATAAGGTTCATTGGGACTGGGCGGCCTTTTCCGAGCATTTTAACGGCAGAACCGATGATGTTGACGATTCCGCACACAAAGTTTGGGACTACGGTCACACCGATGTTCAATACGCCGACCCGGTGAAGGCTTCGATCACCAACCCCATTAACTCTACAAGTACCATAGGCGGCGTCGGCATCATTCCCTATGCCCCGAGCGCAGGCGAGCAGGCGATTTTTGCGGCAACATGGAACAACAGAGCCGCTCAGGCATTCGATGCTTCCAGTGTTGACGGAACCGGTATATATTATGCAGGCAACTATGTTTCCGTCAAGAAGGGACAAATGGATATAGGCTACGGCAAAAAATCAAACGACAGCACCATTTCGGACTTCTCCGGCAAATCCTACACCGCACGCAGGTTCTCGGGTTCGTTCGTGTGGCCCGAAGGTTACACGCTTTCCGACTCCATTGAACTTATCTCCAAAAACGACTCCTATTATCAGAAGATTTATGACAAAATTGAAGCCGATCCCGACCTTAAAGCGGCTTTCGGCGGCAAGAACGTTGTTGCAATCAATGATGATATGTTCGTGTTCGTCTATAAGGACGGCGAACAACTGACTGAAAACAATTACTCCGATTATCTTGCATTCTTTGCAGGCACGGCGGGCAAGGGTGTTTGGTCCTGGCCGAATGCAGACCCACAGAATTGGGGCGGCGAATGGAACGTTACCGAACCTGCAACCTACGGCGACAAATATGCTTCAAAGGCATTTTACAAGGTTTTTCCGAATCTTGACACCGAACATAAGGACAGAAGCAAATCCATGCTCCCCGAAACGCTTATCGGAAAAGAAGCTACAGACACCACGGCAGCAACCGCCGGTATGATGGCGCTTTCCGATTACTGGTATTCCTTCATGGACGGCAACGCAATTTCCACCGTTCTGAACAACAAATACGGCACAACCGGCATCAATGCGGGCGACACCGTTCATATCGACATTTACTGCATCGATATGGACAAGGTCGGCGGTATGGACGAGCTTGAAATCAGGCTCACAAGGCAGAAGCCCACAACCTCCACCGTTAAGGTTCGCTATTGGCTGAATGAAGTCGGAGAAATCACCGGCAACACCAATTACCTCGGCGAAACCACTATGACCGGCCAGACCATCGGCTCCCAAATTACCCTTGTTAACGGTACGGATGTTAACCAGCTTAACCATAAGCGTGCTGCGGCGATCACGAAGAACAACGGCGGCGATGTTTCGGACGGCAGTCAGCAGGCACCCGTTCCGTTTACCGTCAAGGAGAATTCCGAAGAAAACATCATCGATGTTGTTTATCTCCCCGCCGGTGCGCAGATCGTGCATTTTTATGCGGGTAACAAAACCTATGCCTATACCGGACAGTCCTTCATGGTTTCCGATGTGACAATCAAACAGGGCAGCTATGCGGACATTGTTGTTGCAGATTCTGTCAACACAAAAACGCAGCAGCTCAATGAACCCACTCAATACTGGCAGCAAGCCAACTATGCTAAAAGGTTTACAGCAACGGAGACCCAAACCCTCCCCGGTATTTATCCCGTGCCCTTCAGCCAAACGCCGATAATTGTTAAGTATCCGAATTCTGATCAGCATTTGACCAACTACAAGGTTTACACCCATCCGGGTTCGCTTACCATTACCTATGCCCCCTCGGCAAAGGTATTTACCTATGACTTTGGCGTTCAAAACAGCTACTCCGAACTTTTGAACGATGTTGAAAAGAACGCAGAGGAAATTAAGGTTCTTGACTCTTCAAAGACCTATGTTTCCTATGATAAATTCACAAACGCCCTGCTTTACACTCCGCAGAGCGTGAACAGCGGTGAAACCATTGACCTTGCGCTTGTCTTCGCAGGCGGCTATCAGGTCAAAAAATCCATCACCTTCCTTCCCGCGACAAATGTTCTTTACGAAGAGAACTTTATGACCAACCGCGGCGGGACGACCGGCGAATGGAAAGCCGAAGGCACAAACAACACCGCGACCGTTGTTAATGACAACGAAAACAGCGTTTACGGCTATGCCGATGCATACAAAGGCTTTGCCTACTACAGCAACGGCGGCGCACTGAAAGCAACGCTCGATTTGAAAGGCGGCAAACGCGCCTACACAACCGATGCCGTTGAATTCAGTTTCAGCGGAACGGGTTTTGACATTATTTCCGAATGCGGCACCGATACGGGACTTCTTCTCGTTGCACTGTCCAAGGGAGGCAATCCGTTCAAGGTTTATATCGTTGACACCTATTTCTGCGGCGATAACGGTATTGGCGGCAATCCCATTATCACGGGCGAACGCATCCTTGATTATCAGGTTCCCGTTGTTCGCGCAATGAATCTTGAACACGCAGATTACAGCGTTCGAATCCTCGGCTACCTCACCAATACCGCCGGTGCGATCGTCGGCCCTGCAAGCCCGACACCTTGGGACGGCGGCGAAACCGGTGCGGAAGGCAGTACGCGCGGAGCGAACGGCATTGACACGAACCGAATCCTGCGCGAAGCGGGACTGAAGGAATTCATCGGCTGCGAAGTCGAAACCTCCTTCATGGACGAAAACAGCGTTCTTAACGGCGGCACGGGCATTGCGGCAAAGAACAGTCAGAACAGGACTTTCGGCAAGCGTGATGCAGCTGCGCAGAGAGCAAACGTTTATCTCGATGCGTTCCGCGTTTATCAGCCCCTTGAGCTTGAGAATGAAGCAAATTATGCCGATAACGAAAAGGGTCTTAAGTACGCTCCCGTTTATGACTATGTTAAGAACAGCGCGAACTCGATCGGATCTGAAATTCTTCCCAACTCCATGGTCTATGTTGAATATGACGGAGACACCGGCATTGCAAACATCGCGAAATATCAGGATCGCGGCCCGCAGAACGAGGTCTATCTCACCAACGGTAATTATATCGGATTTGCCCTCGAAGGCTACACTGAGGGTAAGGCCGTTATGATCAGCGCGAAGGCGGTTGCCGGTGATCCCGTGCTCGGTTATCTCGATACAAATGCCGAAGGCGCAGTAATCTCCCCCGGCATGAAGATGACCGAAATGTACTATGATGTTACGGATTGCGTACATAAGTACGTCAGCGAACAGCACGGCGAACAATACCTGCTTGTTCTCGGTAATATTGCCGATGCGGCTGCGGAAACAAGATCCATCCTGTCCGTCAGCGGCATTAAGCTTGCAAACGGCATCAACCCCGCCACAAGCACGCAGATTGCGGCAGATATAGCAAGCCTTGTTACCCTTGCATATCAGCCCGTTGAAGAACCCGTGTTCACGCCCGAAAGGTTCGAACTTCGGTACAGCGGCCGTGCACTTGCCGGTTGGTTCACAAGAATCAGCGTTAAAACATCCACGGATGTTGACCATGTCAGCGTTTACAGGCTTGCGGACGACGGTTCACTTGTTCCCGTACGCGAGAACATGCGCCCGATGAACAGCCTGTTCACCTATTTCGGCTGGATGGATTACTACGCCTTCAGCCTCACCGTTCGCGCTCCGCGCCGCGGAATGACGGATACATATTACATCTTTGCCTATGATGCAAACGGCGTTGCGAGTGAGCCCGCAATTGCTTCCATCACCGGCAGATAAGGAGAATACCCGTGAAAAAAACTTATGTAAAGCCCGAACTTGATGTTATCGAGTTTGACCTCGGCGAGGCGATCGCCGCGTCGCAGTGCGTTGCGCAAGCATATAACCACAACGACCGCAACAGTTGCCAGCTGCTTCCCCCGTTTGACACTATCTTCTCCGGTTTGGATTCCACAAAGCTGTTCGGCACAGGAGAGACTCAATGCGGTGTTACCGTTGAAGGCTACTGCTACTTTACAGTGAACGACACAATGGTATTTGCGTCCTAACACCACCCACCGACGCGTCTGCGCGCAATGCGCGCAGACGCGTTTTGAAGTTTTTGAGATGAAAAAGCATTTTTTCTATCGTTTTCGTTTTGCGGGCAAAGTTTTCGAGATTCATTCGGAAGCGGAACTTGATGTTGATGCGCGAGTGCGTTGTTTTGGGAGACTGAATACTTTGAAAGCTCCGAAACCGCTGACTGCGCGATTCAGGTTCGGCGGGCCGAACCGCCTGCCGCCTGTGGAAAACTCGTTTATGAAAACGCATTCTTCAGGCTGTTTGAAAGCGGCGAAGGCTTTTTGCAGCAAACGCTTGACAGAGCCGCGCTTGAGCGCGGGGAAAAGCGCGCAATGCTTGCTTCCCGCTTCGGCGGCGCATTGAGCGAAAGCGCACTTGATGTTAATGCGCTCAACATTGATAACGCGCTTAATATCGAAGTTTTTCTTCCGAAGGCTTTTCCGCCGGAGCAGGAGTGTATGCAGCAGATTTGGCAGAGCATCAACCTGCCCTTCCAGCTGCTGCAAAGGGGCATTTTTACCCTGCATTCCGCAGCGGTTCAAACCCGATTCGGAGCAATACTTTTTTGCGGGCGTTCCGGAATCGGAAAATCCACGCAGGCGAATCTTTGGAAGGAGTATGAAAACGCTTTGATTCTCAACGGGGATCGATGCGCTGTCGGCTTTGTTGACGGCGCGGCAAATGCTTTCGGACTGCCGTTTTGCGGCACAAGCGGCATTTGCTTAAACTTTTCTCTGCCGATTGCCGCAATTGTTTCGCTCGGACAAGCTCCGGAAAACAGAATCACCCGCCTTTCGGGTATTCGCGCTTTGAGGGCAATGATGAGCAATATTGTCGGGCTCTACGGCGGAGCGATGCGCGAAAGCCATGCGGAACTCTTTTTCCGCGCGGCAGAGTGCATTCCCATTTTTGAGCTGCACTGCACGGCGGACTCCCGCGCGGTTCGGTTGCTGAAAGAAACACTGGAAGGAGGTGAATGAAGTGAAATATGCGGAGTATGTGAACAGGCTTTTTGCAAAGAGCGCAAAAAGGGGCATTCCGCTTTCCGGAACGTTTGAGCTTACGGCGCGCTGCAATCTCCGCTGCCGCATGTGCTATATCCATCGCGAAGAAAATGACGGCGAAATCAAAACGGACGAATTTTCCTCGGAGGAATGGCTGAACATTGCAAAGGAAGCGCAGCAATGCGGCATGTTGTTTTTGCTGCTGACCGGAGGCGAGCCTTTTATTCGGCCCGATTTTGAAGAAATCTATCGCCGATGCCGTGAACTCGGCATTATCGTTTCGATAAACACAAACGGAACGATGCTCGGCGAAAAACAGGTCGAATTGCTCCGAAAACTCCCGCCGCAGAGGGTGAATATCACGCTTTACGGAGCATCCGAAGCAACCTATGAAAAACTTTGCCGCAGCGGCAGTGCTTTTGAAAGAGCCTACCGTGCGGTTGCAATGCTCACGGAAGCGGGTGTTCCCGTCAAGATCAACTATTCTGTAACACCGTACAATATTGGAGATCTTGACGCTGTTGAACGCTTTGCAAATGAGCGTAATCTGCCGCTCCAAGCGGCAACGTATATGTTCCCGCCCGTCCGTGCGGATGAGAACTCCGAAATTTTTCCCTGTAAAATCGGCGAATGCGAAACCTGCGAAAGGTTCACGCCGGAGGAATCCGCTGCCGCAAGGTGGGCGCACGAGCTGCGAACGCTTGACCCGGCGATTATTGAAAAACGTGCGGAAGCTGTTGCACTCAACACGGATATTCCGCCTGCCGAAACGGAGTGCGGCGATATTCCGACGGAGCGTATACGCTGTCGTGCGGGAGCTGCGGCGTTTTGGATCACATACAACGGGCAGCTTCGCCCCTGCGGAATGATGTGCGAACCGTCCGCTTCGCTGAAAGAACGCGGATTTTCCGCCGCATGGAACGACATTCGGGCAATGCGCGAAAACATCATGGTTCCGGCAAAATGCACCGCTTGCCGTTTTCGCAATATCTGTGAAGCTTGTCCCGCCGTTTGTTTTGCCGAAAACGGGCGATTCGATGCAGAACCGACCTTTATGTGCAAAAAAATGGACGCATATACACGGCTTGCAGCAGAATATCACAAAAGAAGATAATTACGGAGGGAGCTTATGCAAATAAGCAAAAATTACGTTTTAAGAACAATCGCCGGAGACAACCTTTTGGTGCCGCTTGGGGGAAGCAGCACGGAAACAAAGGGAATGATTTTGCTTAATGAACTGTCGTTGTTTGTTTATGAGTCAATTCAAAAAGGACAAACGGAGGAGGAGATCCTTTCGCGCATTCTTGATGAATATGATGTTGAGATCCCTCAGGCAGCGGCTGATTTGGGCGAAATTATCTCCGAGTTCACGAAACTGGGCATAATTAAATGATTTAAACCGTGCTTTACCGCATCATTACGGTTTAAATTTGTTTAAGCAATCCATCAGTCTATTATTTGAAAGGAAAATAATATGAGGGTAAATACGATAAAAAAAATCATTGCTGCGCTTCTCGCCGCAGTGTTCTGTTTCGGCGTTCTGCCGTCACGGAGCTTTTTCAGCACTCTTTCCGCCGTTGTTAAGGCTGCGAACGCGGATTCGCTGAACGAGGCATATGCGGACGGCACTTCGCTGATGCCCATCGGCCCGGCATTCACGGTTGACACGCTGCTCAGCTGGGAACCGACAAACGATCCGGATTCCGACTACTCAAGATCCGTTGTTCCCCTTGCAGACAGATACACGGGATTCACGGTCAACGACTATGCAAACCCCGATGCTAAACTCATGGTTTGCTCCCTTGCAAACTCCAAACACGATGCAACAAACGCACAGGGACAGGAAAGCTTTTCAAGCTATGCCTTTAACTACTGGCAGTACGCAACCTCCTTTGTGTACTGGTCCGGTTCAAAACGGGGGCAAGTCGTTGTGCCGACAGGTGAATTCACCGATGCGGCGCACACAAACGGCGTTCCCGTCATGGGCACGATTTTCTTCGACTGGGGCGGCAATTCCTCCGTTGTGGAGAACTTTGTTCGCAATTACAGAAGCGTTGCGGACAAGCTGATTGAAGTTATGGAATATTACGGCTTCGACGGTTATTTCTTCAATGAAGAAACCGCCGTTGACTACACAACCGCCGGTAATCTCAGAAGCATGATAGCATATATGCGTCAGCAAAGGCCGAACATGCTTATCGGCTGGTACGATTCAATCACCGACAGCGGCAATCTCAGCTATCAGGATGCCGTTAACGGCTACAACAGCGGCTGGGTTTCCGCAGGCGTTAACGAGTTCTTTATGAACTACAATTGGACGACTCAAGAGGTCAACACGACCGTTTCCACCATGCAGAACCTCGGCAAAAGCCAATACGAGGCCTTTGCGGGGCTTGATGTTCAGCAGAACTGCATGAACACAAATTTCAGCTCAAATTATCTGCTCAACAACAACAAATTGAAGCTCTCTCTTGCTCTTTACTGCCCGAACTCCACAATGGGTCTTTCCGGTGACGGTGCGGATTTCCACGAGGTTGAACGTCAATTCTATGTCAACGGCGGCGACCCCAGAAGCACTTCCTCAAGCGGCTGGGCGGGCATGTCAAGGTTCTTTGCCGACCACACGACGATCATTTCCGCGCCGTTTGTAACCAACTTCAACTCCGGCCACGGAAAGGCTTTCTATATTGACGGCGTCAAATCCCGCGATGCGGAATGGAGCTATCAGTCCGTTCAGGATGTTATGCCCACATGGACATGGATAATCGATTCCAACGGACAAAAGCTCAGCGGCGCATACGACTTTGAAGACGCATACAACGGCGGTTCTTCAATCAAATTCTTCGGTTCGCTGACGGCAAACAAGCCCAATAATATCATGCTTTACAGCACGAATCTTGACATCAACGGCAGCACAAATATTGCCGTGACCGCCAAGAACGACAGGGGGCTGATGAAACTTGTTGCCTATTACGGCGACAGCAGCACTTCAAGCTATGCAAATTGCCAAAAAGCAACTTTTGCCCTTGACGCAAGCCACGGCAGCTGGACAACAAGCAATGTTTCCCTCGCTTCCCTCAGCGGCAAAAAACTCTATGCGATCGGCTTTGAAATCGGCGGCACAAGCAATGTTTCCGACTATCAGGTCAACATCGGCAGGCTTGCCGTCACCGATTCCGAAGCGGCGGCTGCAAGCGCAGGCAATGCAAGGCTTGAAGAAATCATTTATCTCGACGCATACACCGCCGAAGCGCGCATCAAGTGGAACGGCAATAACGCCTCCTCCTACGAGATCTACAGGCTCAATGCAGACGGCACAAGAACACTTATAATGGAAACGCCCAACACCGCGTATTATATTCCGAACCTTGTCCGCAACGACGATCAGGCAGATGTTACCATCGAAGTCGTTCCCGTAAACGCAAACGGTGTTCGCGGCGAAAGCTCCCGCTTCACAATCGATTGGCCCTATGAAAACGGCGATACCGAAAAGCTGAGCGATGTTACCGTTCCCGTAAACATCTGCCCCTTGGCCGAAGTCACCGGCTATTCCGCTCAGAATGACGGCGAACCCGCATCAAAGGCTATTGACGGAACGAGCGAAAACGGTTCCAAATGGTGCGCCACGAATAAGCAGAGCGGCTGGATGACGATAAAACTCGACCAACCGCGAACCATCAAACGAATTCGAATTGAACACGCCGAATACGGCGGCGAGGCCAAGGACATGAACACAATTGCTTTTTCCGTTCAGTACAAAAGCGGAAACAATTGGGTAACGGTATACAGCACAACCAACAACAGTTCGGCTGTCACCGATGAACTGATCACACCCGTCACCGCACAGGAATGGAGACTCTATATCTCCAACAGCGGCTCTTCCCCATGGGGTGCTATCCGAATCTATGAATGGCAGATGTTTGAAACGACCGAACGCAACCGCACGGACATCGTGCTCATGAAGTTCGCTTCCGCAAAAAACAACACGGGCGCAAGCGATACGTTCAGTCTCACCCATGCTCCGACGGGCAGCACGGTTCGTCTCTATCTGCGTGACGCAAACGGGAACTACACGCAGATTGCTTCCAAAGAAGCTCAGAGCAGCACAGTCAGCTTCACCGGCCTTGATTACGGCAGCGATGCAGGACGCGTGTTCTACACGGTTCAGGAAGGCAAGCAGGAAGAGAGTATCAAGCTCAGCACCGCCTTTGATGCAGAACCCGGCGCGGTAAAATACAGCATTAACGTTGTTCAGCCCGCAAACGGCAGTGTTGCCGCTTCCGCGACCTCCACAACGGCGGGTACGACCGTAAAACTTACCGCGACCCCTGCGGAAGGCTACACCCTCGATTACTTTACGCTTGACGGCGAGAGAATTAACGGAAATACCTTCATCATGCCCGCACGGAATGTTGAGGTTTCCGCCGTATTCACCGCAAATGCGTACAGCATTACCGTTGTTCAGCCCACAGGCGGCACGGTTTCGGCTTCCAAGCTGTCCGCCTTTTTCGGGGAAGCAGTTGAGCTGACAGCCGTTCCCGATGAAGGGTACGAGCTCAGTCATTACGTTGTCAACGGTGCGGCGAACAACGGCGGCACCTTCACGATGCCTGCGCGTGACGTTATTGTTACCGCAGTGTTCACAAAGGTCGCCGAACCCTCGGTCAATCTTGCGCTTAACGCCACCGTCTATTATTCCAATAAGAAGTATCCGGATTATGCGAAGAACGGACCGCAGCACGCATTCGACGGAAAGATGAGTGATCCCGAAGCCGACAAGTGGCACGCTTCCGGCATCAACGGTTGGGTTGCATTCGACATTCATACCCCCGTTGCAAATCCGATACTCAAGATATATCATGCCGGTTTCGCAGGTGAAGGTTCCGACCTGAACACTTCGTCATGGGATGTTTATATCCTTAACGAAAGGTATCTCACGGAAGAAGCGTACTTCAATATGGACAGATCCACGCAAAACCGAGTCTGCCAAATCGCATGGTTCTGGAAGAGGATTCATGTCACAACCGGCAATACCGCTGACATATCTATCGACCATATTGATATGCCCGAGGCAAGGCGTTTGTTCAAAATCAACATGCGCAAAACGAATCAGACCGGGTATCCCTATCATCTCAATGTTTACGAAATTGAGATGTATGCCGGCAACTGATAAACCCTCCGAATTTGCCCGCTGCCCCTGCTTTTTACCGTAGGCAGCGGAACAAAAAGCGAAGCCTGAAGCCCGTTCCTGTTCAAAATGCAGGCGCGGGCTTCGGTGCTATTGACAGCGGCTCACGGATAAGTTATAATAGTAGCATCGATTTTTTACGGAGGGACAGACATTGAGTACCGATGACGACAACGGTAATCATGAGTGTCAGGGCGCGGTAACATACTGCTGCGTTTCAGCCGAGCATTGCTCCGGCGGGCATTTTCTGCCCGGTTTTTTCGTTATATATTCTGCATATGCTCAAATGCGTATCCGAAAGTTTTGCGTTCGGAGCGTTTTTTTGTTGCCCGCGTTCCCATCCCTGCAAATTCAACAAGGAGCAGTTTTGACCCAATGAACCACATTTCAATGATCGTTGCCATGATGATATGCATCATTCTTTCCGCATATTTTTCCGCAACGGAAACAGCTTTTTCGTCTCTTAACCGCACAAGGCTGCGTACAATTGCGGAAAAAGGCAACCGCCGCGCCGCGCTTGCGCTGCATCTTTGTGATAAATATGACAAGCTTTTGTCCACCATTCTTATCGGAAACAATATTGTTAACATTCTTGTGGCGTCACTCGGCACTGTGCTTTTCGTTGAATTGTACGGAAACAAGGGCGCAACAATTTCAACCGTTGTTGTTACAATCGTTGTTTTGATTTTCGGCGAAATAAGCCCTAAAAGCCTTGCAAAAGAGAATCCTGAAAAATTCAGCATGTTCTCGGCTCCCCTAATCAACCTTCTGATGATTGTTTTTACCCCGCTCACTCTGCTTTTCACCGGCCTTAAAAAGCTGCTTGCAAAGCTGCTCAAAACCGACAGCAACAGAAAGGTCACGCAGGAAGAGCTGCTGATGTTTGTTGACGAAGTTGAACAGGGCGGAAGCATCAACGAGAACGAGGGCTCCCTGCTCCGCAGCGCAATTGAGTTTAACGACGTGCAGGTTGAAGACATTTTGACCCATCGCGTTGATATTGAAGCGGTTGATGTTGATGAATCAAAAGACGAAATTGCAAAGATTTTTACCGAATCCGGACATTCGCGTCTGCCCGTTTACGAAGAAACGATAGATGACATCATCGGCATAATTCACCATAAGGATTTTTACACGGACGGCGGCATTACGGAGCATTCGGTCCGCGAAATCATGACAAAGCCTATATTCATCCCGCCGACTCTGAAGATAAGCAACCTCCTGAAGCTGCTGCAAAAGGAAAAAACCTATATGGCCGTTGTTACGGATGAATACGGCGGCACACTCGGCATCGTCACAATGGAGGATATTCTTGAGGAGCTTGTCGGCGAGATTTGGGACGAACACGATGAAATCGTTGAAAACGTGCGAAAACTCGGCGAAAACAATTATGACATCAACTGCGCAATGGATCTCGACGAATTTTTCGATATGTTTGATATCACGGATGAAACCGATTCATCGACCCTTAACGGCTGGGTTATGGAACATTTGGGAAGGATTCCCGATGTCGGCGACAAATTCAGCGCGCACGGCCTTGAAATCACGATAAAGGCTGCGGACGGAAGGCGCGTTAATGAAATCAATGTTGTTCACACACCCGTTAAGCCCGAAAAGTGCACGAAATAAAACGGGCCGGCGGTCAAATCAACATGAATTTAAATCGGAGGTAAAACCACAATGAAATATAAAAGAGTACTGTTAAAAGTCAGCGGCGAAGCACTTTCGGGCAAAACGCCCATTGATTTTGAAAAGGCCACGGAAACCGCACTGCAAATTAAAGCGCTTCATGATGCGGGCTGTCTGCTCGGTGTTGTTGTCGGCGGCGGCAACATTTGGCGCGGACGCTCCGGCGGAACAATGGACCGAAGCCGCGCCGATAACATAGGCATGCTTGCAACCGCCATGAACGCACTCGCTCTTGAGCAGGCACTCATCGACCTTAACGTTCCCGTTCGCGTGCTTTCCGCTGTTTCAATGGATATGTTTATGGACAGTTATTCCGCACGCGAAGCGAACAAGTCCGTTGACGCCGGCACGGTTGTTATCTTTGCCTGCGGTTCGGGAGCGCCTTTCTTTTCCACGGATACGGCATCGGCGCTCCGCGCTGCTCAGATTCACGCTGACGCACTGCTGCTTGCAAAAAATGTTGACGGAATATACACCGCCGACCCGAATGTCTGTGCGGAGGCAAAGCGTTATGCCCGCATCAGTTACGATGAAGTCATTACAAAAAACCTCAAAGCAACCGACTTAACGGCAATGAGTTTTTGCCGCGAATACAGCATTCCGATGGTGCTTTTCAAAATGCACTCCGCAGAAGCGCTTGTTGCCGCCGTTAACGGCGAAAATGCCGGCACGATAGTTGATGCGCAGCCGGGATTCGAACTTGTTTAAATTAAACGCTGCTTCGGCGGCAGTCGAACTCATAAGCAGCATCAATCGGAGTTGCCCTTGCGCAGTCAATTTGCGAATTTTGCCGCAAAAATACAAAAAAACACCCCCGACTGCGGTTGACAACGCCGCGGCCTTAATATAAAATAATACAGTTAATTCATTCTTCAAGAGGAGGATTTACCATGGATATTATCGAAACCGCACAGGATAAAATGAACAAGACCATTGCAGTGCTCAACAGAGATCTCGGCTCCCTTCGTGCAGGCAGGGCAAACCCCAAGCTGCTTGACCGCATCATGGTGGACTATTACGGCACACCCACTCCCATTAACCAAATGGGCACCGTCAGCTCACCCGAACCGCGTCTTCTTGTTATCTCGCTGTGGGATGCTTCAATGATCTCAGCCGCGGAAAAAGCAATTCAAAAATCCGATCTCGGCATCAACCCGTCGAACGACGGCAAGCTCATTCGCCTTGTTTTCCCCGAACTTACCGAGGAGCGCCGCAAAGAGCTTGTTAAAATCGTCCGCAAAAAAGCCGAGGAATCCAAAGTTGCGATCCGTGCAATCCGCCGCGAAGCAAACGAAACCATCAAGAAAGACTGCAAGGACGGCACTATCACCGAGGATGATCAGAAGAGGCTTGAAGAAAAGGCTCAAAAGGCCACCGACAATGCCATTAAAGAAATTGACCGCATTGCAAGCGAAAAAGAGAAGGAGCTTCTTGCCGTTTGATGAACATACTCGGTTATCCGCTTGATCGGGCCGCTGCAATTCTTGAGCGTGCGGGCTACCGCGTTGAAACGGTCGAGGCACGTTCACGCAAGGGCGTTGAAGGCGACTCCAAACGTGTTGTGCGCTGCCTTCCCCTGCCCGGCCGCAGCATTCCGACAGTTCAGCTTGTGTTTTGTGAATTCAAAACAAACGTCGATTCCCTCCGTGCGGAGGATGCGGCGGACGCTGAATCAACCCATTGAGAATACGCGGCTGCTGCAGGTTCTCGGCTTGCAGCAGTCTTGTTATCGTATTTTTTGATGCTGCCCGGGTATGATGTCCGTTCCGGCCTCTTTTATGTTTTATGAAGATTTATCCCAAATTCACAAATGAAGAACTTGCCGCACTTTCACTCGGCGGCGAACTGCCGCACCATGTCGGCATAATAATGGACGGCAACGGCCGTTGGGCAAAGAAACGCCTGCTTCCGCGCAGTGCGGGGCACCGTGCGGGAATGGAATCCCTGCACCAAATCGTCCGCACAACGCATTCCCTCGGAATCGAGGCTCTCACGGTCTATGCATTTTCAACCGAAAACTGGGCTCGCCCCGCAGCCGAAATCGATGCATTGTTCAAGCTCCTCTCCGAATATTTTTATAAAGAAATCGATGAGCTGAACCTGAACGGCGTCCGAATACGCACCCTCGGCGAACTTTCGGCATTTAAACCCGGACTCCGTTCCCTCATGGAGGATGCCGTTGAAAGAACAAAGCATAACACCGGCCTCTGTTTCAATATCGCCGTTAACTACGGCAGCCGTGACGAAATCGTTCATGCTGTCCGCCGCATTGCAGCGGAAGGCATTGCACCCGATGCCGTTACCGAGCAAACAATAGCAGACAGGCTTTATACGTCAGGACTGCCCGAACTTGATCTCATCATCCGCACCGCCGGTGAGGAGCGTTTGTCCAACTTTTTGCTTTGGCAGGCCGCATATGCCGAGTTTGTTTTTTCAAAAACGCTGTGGCCCGATTTCACTCCCGAGGTTTACTTTGGTTGCCTGCGCGAGTTTTTGAATCGAACCCGACGCTTTGGCCGTGTGCTTTGATTTTGCGGAAGTTTTGTTCAGGTTTACGCCGTTTTGCGGCTCCTTTCAGCGCAGCCGCAGAATAATTTTGATTTAAGGATTTTGTTTTATGAAAGATTTGCCTGTTCGCACTTTAATCGCCGTTCTGTTAATCGGTCTGCTCTGCCTCGTTGCTTGGTTCGGGGGCTGGGTTCAGGCGGCTGTTCTCGGACTTTTCACAGTTGCAGCTGTCTATGAAATGTTCACGATCTTTGTCAAAAGAGGAATTCGCCCCGCCGTGCTTCCGCAAATTCTGCTCGGCGGCTCAATGTTCGCCGTAATGTATAAATTCGGCGCAAGATTCATTCTTCCGATGGCGGCTGCCGCATTTGTTGCAATCATGGTTGAAAGAATCCTTAACGCGCGGCGCACAAATGAAGATCTTATCGCTTCGCTTGCGCTGCTCGTCTACCCCGTGTCTCTGCTTGCCTGCTTCGGACTTGTCGGGTTCGGCCGAAACGATATTTCGCGTGCAGCATTCCTTTGCATTTTTGCCGGTCCCTGCATGGCTGACAACACCGCATACATGGTCGGTTCACTGTTCGGCAAGCACAAACTCTGTCCCTACATCAGCCCTAATAAAACTGTTGAGGGCGCAGTAAGCGGCGTTGTCGGCGGTGCTCTCGGCGGCGTTGTTGTCTATTTTGCTCAAAAACTCTGGGGACTTGACGTTTCTCTCGTTACTCTTATTGCAGTATGCTTCATCGCGGGCATCGTTGGGCAGTTCGGAGATCTGCTTGCATCCACATTCAAACGCTGGGCAGGTGTTAAAGATTACAGCAATCTTTTCCCCGGTCACGGCGGCGTGATGGACAGATTGGACAGCGCAATGGTCGCTGCGCCAATCGTTGCGGTCGCATTTGCATTTTTCATTTAATATGCATCAAGCGGATGCCGAACAGTCGGCCTGCTGATTGCCGCAGCCCGCTGCAAAGGCGGCATGTCCGCTCCGTTGTTGTTTACGGATTTTTCCATTGGGCTCAGCTGCGGATTCGGCAGCTCGCAGAAAAACTTCTCGTTGTACGGAGGATCAACAAATGAAAAAAATCGCCGTTTTCGGTTCAACCGGTTCAATCGGAACACAAACTCTCTCCGTGGCGGGCTTTCACCCGGATGAATTCGAAGTTTATGCAATAGTTGCAAACAAAAACGCAGAGCAGGTGGTTCGCAGCGCAAATGAGTTTCACCCGAAGTTCATCGGCATGTATGACGAAGCCGCCGCACGCGAAGTTTCCGAACGCTGCCCCGGCATCACTGTTGTTTCGGGCGGCGAAGTAAACTCGCTTGCGGCTCTTTCCGAAGTTAACATTGTTGTGAACGGTGTCAGCGGCTTTGCAGGACTGTTCCCGCTGCTTTCCGCACTCCGTGCAGGAAAAACCGTTGCGCTTGCAAACAAAGAAAGCATTGTTTGCGGACACGTTGTTGTGGACCGCACTCTCGCTGAATTCGGCGGGAGAATACTTCCGGTTGACAGCGAGCAGAGCGCAATTTTTCAATGCCTCGCCGCAGGCCGCAAGGAGGATGTTCGTTCGCTTATTCTGACAGCATCCGGGGGTATGTTCCGCAACGCTTCGGCCGATGAGCTTGCCCGTGTAACGCCGCAAATGGCGCTCCGTCACCCCACATGGAGCATGGGCGGAAAAATCACGATTGATTCATCCACGCTGTTCAACAAGGGACTTGAGCTTATGGAGGCCGGGTGGCTGTTTGATATTGAACCGAATCGAATCGAAATCCTTATTCACCCGCAGTCCGTTGTGCATTCGATGGTCGAATTTTGTGACGGTGCAGTGTTTGCGCAGATGAGCCCTCCCGATATGCGCCTTGCGATTCAGTATGCGCTCACCTACCCGCACCGCATCACTTCTCAGCTTCCGCGGCTTGACCTTGCAGAGCTGCATTCGCTCACGTTCGAAAAACCCGACTGCAAACGATTCCCCGCAATTCCTCTTGCATATGACGCTTTCCGCGACGGCAGCAGTCTGCCCATCGCCTACAATTCCGCCAACGAAACGGCCGTTGAGCTGTTCGTTCGCGGCTGCATCGGTTTTACCGACATTGCAAAATGTGTTGAATACTCAATGGAAAGAATTCCCCGTGAAAAAATCGGCTCCGTTGACGACATACTTTATCTTGATAAAGAAGCCCGCAGGTTGGCCTGCGAATGCTTCGGAAAGGAAACATTATGACAATTGTTTACATACTTCTTGCGATACTTATTCTTGAGCTGCTGATTTTCCTGCATGAGCTCGGTCATTTTACGGCGGGCAAACTGCTCGGTTTCCGCATACTCGGCTTTTCGCTCGGATTCGGTCCTGCTCTTTTAAAATTCAAAAAGGGCGAAACCGAATACTCTCTTCGTGCATTTCCCGTGGGTGGTTTGTGTCAGTTTGACGGTGAAGATGAAGAAGCCTTGGAGAACGACCCGCGCCGATTCAACGCTCAGCCCGTTTGGAAGCGTTTTATTGTTATTCTTGCCGGTCCGTTCATGAATATACTCACCGCCTTTCTTATCGCGTTCGTGTTCTATCTCTGCAAACCGATGCCGGTTTACGCTGTTGACCCTGTTACGCATTATGAAGTTCCGATCGTTGCTTCAGTTAAAGAAAACAGTCCCGCAGAAAAGGCCGGATTGAAAAACGGTGACGTCATCATTGCAATCAACGGTCAATATCCGACCGAAACGGCTGACACGGACATTTACTCCTCTGTTTCCGCACTTATCGGTGCCGCAGGCAATGATTTTGTTATGACTGTTGAGCGCAGCGGAGCGCAGCTGGATCTTGCCGTCAGCGACGCCTTCAACTCAACTGAAAACAGAACCGTTATCGGCATAACGATAAGCGGGCTTGTTGACGACTACCGGCATTTGAACGTTCTTCAGGCGGCAGCAAGTTCCGGGGAATACCTCGTTCTAATCGTGAAAGCAACAGCCCAGGGCATTGCGGGCATGTTCAAACACGGCATACACAGCGGAGATCTTTCCGGCGTTGTCGGAACGGTCGGAATCATGGTTGATGTTGCGCGGGAATCAATGATTAATCTTGTCAATATCGCTGTGATCCTTTCGCTCAGTCTCGGGTTGTTCAACCTTATTCCGTTCCCCGCACTCGACGGCGGAAGGCTGCTGTTCCTTTTGATAGAAGCAATTATTCACCGTCCGCTGAACCGCAAGGTCGAAGCAATCGTAAACGGTGTTGGACTCGCCCTGCTGTTCACACTTATGATAGTTGTTACAATCAGCGACGTTGTGGGACTTTTCAGATAGTGCGGATCGCAGTGCATTGTTCGTAAAGATTCAAAGAGGTCTGATATGAAACTTCTTATTCTTGTCGGCAGCGGTGCTGTCGGAAAGATGACCGTCGGGCAATCAATCATGAGAAAAACGGCGCTGCGCCTTTTCCACAACCATATGATGATTGAACCCGTCATTGAGATTTTCGGCGAGTATAACCACTCCGTTGTTGCAAAACTTCGAAGAACGATTTTTGAAGAGTTTTTGAAAACCGAACGGGAAGGGTTGATTTTTACCTATATGTGGGCTTTCGATTGCCCTGAGGACGGCGATTACATTCGTTCCGTTGCGGAGCTTTTTCGCTCACAAGGCGCAGAAATCTATTGTGCAGAGCTTGTTGCGCCTCAATCCGTCAGGCTTGAACGAAACCGAACGGAAAACCGCTTGCGGCATAAGGCCTCCAAACGCGATTTGAATTTTTCTGAGGAAAGGCTGCGGCATGAAGACAGCAAGTACCGCTTGGTAAGCAATCCCGGAGAGATCCCGTTTGAGAACTATATTCGAATCGACACATCCGAACTCAGCGCGGATGAAACCGCGGAAAGGATAATCGACGCATTTTCAATTCCGCAAACCTGTCAAACCGGCAAGGAATGATTCCCCGCTCGACGCATCAAATTATATATGGCAAAACAAACATCGGCAGCCCCTTAGACAGGGAACTGCCGATGTTTTCAGTTGCTTATGTATATACAAATCACACCGAGGCTTCGGCAGCAGTCGCTGCGGAACGCGCTGACCCGATTTCGGCAAACAGTTTTTTGAATGCCGTAACCCTGCTTTCTTTTTTAAAAATCACTGCATTCATCCCGTCCGCAACTGCGGTCACGGCATTTTTTGCGGTCAAAATCGGTATTTCCGGAAGTTCGCGGCTGAAACACTCCGCAAGGCCGAATTGCAATGCGCCGCCTCCGATCAGCGTTATTCCCGTATCAAGAAGGTCGGCGGCGGCCTCCGGCTGCAAAGCCTTCACGGCATCCTTAACAAAGCGAATGAGCGCCGTTTGCCCTCTTTGTGCAGCCGCCCGCAGCTCCGCGCCGTTTGCGCGTACCGTTTGCGGCAAACCGTCGTCGGCCGAACGCCCCTCAATATCAAAGCTCAGTTTATTCAGGTTCTGTTTAATTATTTCCGCCATGCGCTCACCTATCAGCAGCCTGTGTTCATCGCGGAACCAATTTTGAATCGCCCTGTCCACAGCCGCGCTGCCCTCATTCGAAAACCCCTGCCAAAGCATTCCGCCGTTTGCGAATGCAGCGCAAGTCATTGTTTCCGCTCCGATGTTCACAATCATATGTGCCCTGTCCGAAAACAAATCCGCATCAGCCCCTATTGCGCCCATCAAAAGCGGATCATGCACCTGAAGCGCACGAAATCCCGCAAGACGTGCCGCCTGTTTGAGAGCATTTTGCTTCACCGTGGGCAGCATATGCGGTATCGCTGCATGTAGCTCAATCGATGCCGTTGTACGCTTGCCGGTTTTTTCGCATGCAAGCCGACCGAGCAGCATCGCAAGCATACGCGTGTTTGCCGCCGCACCATCGCGAACAGGCCGAATTACACCGCTGCGATGCAGCAGTGCTGCATTGCCCGCTGCGGCGACCGTGAGTTTTGCTCCCGCTTCAAGAGCGATTGCCGTTTCCTCCGCCGCAACTTGCCCCCGAGCAACACATTTAATGCATTTTGAACCTATATCCGCTGCAAAAACGGTTTTAAACATCTTTGAACGACCTCCGAAACAATTCCTTCTCGGCACGGGGAATGCATTCAGTCTTTGCACTCCCTGTCCCTATAAGAAATTATTCCCTTTTTTGCAAAGAATAACCCGTTCCGATTCAAAAATTTTCGGTTTTTTTGGCTTTTTACGGCAAAGCAAAGTGTTCCGCACCGCCGAGTTGCCGCACACGGCAGAAACCTTTCTCACTTACTCTATTCGATACGTTCGTAAAAACCGTGTGGTAATATCCCTATTTTTTTAAGCATTTTGTACAGCACAGGAATCGGCATACCGATAACCGTGAAATAATTGCCCCGAATTTCGCGGACAAACATGCCGAACGGCCCCTGTATGCCGTAAGAACCCGCCTTGTCCAGTGGGTCGCCCGAATTCACATAATCCGTTATCTCGTCGGGAGACAGAGTTTCAAACGTGACCTCCGTAATGCTGCATTCAGTTTGAATTTCCGCTTTTTCCTGAATGCTGCATTCAGTTTGAATTTCCTCTTTTTCCTGAATGCTGCATTCAGTTTGAATTTCCTCTTTTTTCTGAATGCTGCATTCAGTTTGAATTTCCTCTTTTTTCCGAATGCTGCACTGAGCGGCGGCGTTTTCATCAGGGATATCCGCAATCACGGACACTCCGGTGAAAACTCTGTGGGTTTTTCCGGACAGCATTGAAAGGATGCGCACTGCATCCTTCGCATCTTTGGGCTTGCCGATAATCACGGGCTTTGTCTCCCCATCCTTTTGAAAAGCAACGACCGTGTCGGATCCGATAACCGCAAAATCCCGCCGCCCCGCCGCAAAAAGACAGTCAAACACCTCTTTCGCCTTGCGAAACGAAAGAGCACGAACAAAACTCTCCGGGTCATTTTCATCAATCGTTTCATCAGCATTGCTGACAATAATCTCATAGTCATATCCGCACATTGTCAGCAGCTCGCGCCTGCGCTGTGAGCCGCTTGCAAGAACAAGTTTCATAGTCATTTTCCTTACGTTGTATAAATTTCGGAATACTGTATACGCGGTTCGCACGTATTTGTCGCATTTTACATTTTATTGTCAAATCAGACTTTTTCAATACGTCTCGTTCTGCGTTTGCCTTCGGGCAGGGCTATAATACCAGTATTGCCGATGTATTTCAAGGGCTGATTCCCCGTTTTAAAAAAAATTCAAAATTTTTTTCATTGAAGTGGTGAAAGGTGTTGATTTGTGGGGCGATTGATGATATAATCATCACACATCCCACGATACGGGTAATGCATTACATAGTAAACGCCGAATCCGGCTTATTCTGCAATAAAGACCATGAATTCCGCGCTTTTTTGCAGAAATGCGGATTTTCGGTGTACTCAATCGAAATTAAGGCGGTGTCGATATGCTGTTGGGGCAATCCAGAAACAATTTGGACTCCAAGGGGCGAATTTTCGTCCCCGTTAAGTGGCGTCCCGACACCTCCGATCACGTTGTTGTTCTTATCGGATTGAATCCTGCCGATGTCAAAAAGGAAGAAAGATTCCTTCAGATTCTTCGGTACGAAAAGTTTGTTGAATTTGCAAAGGATCTAACCTCCTCGCGTCCCTCCGATTTATCCCTTATGCGTGCCAAGCGAAAGATCTTTTCAAGCGCGGAAGAGTGTACCCTTGACAAGCAGGGACGCATACTGATTCCGCAATGGCTTGCAAAGTATGCAAACCTTAAGGATGAGGTTCTGCTTTGCGGCGTTGAAGATCGCATTCTCGTTTGGAATCCCGATGATTTCGAGGCAGCGGAAGCCGACTACACGCTTAATGAGCTTTGCTCCGATGTTCAGAATTATTCCGATAAAACTCCCGGTAATTCTTCTGCGGCATCGCTCATATCATCCGCATTCGGAGGTTAATAAAAGATGCTCAATGATATAAACACAAGCTCTTATCACACCCCAATAATGCTTCCGCAGGTTCTGTCCCTGCTGCGTCCGGAACGCGGCGGAACATATGTTGACGGAACGCTCGGCGGCGGCGGTCACAGCCTCGGAATTTTGCGTTCACTCCCTGCCGGCGGCAGATTGTTCGGCATTGACCGCGACGGCGAAGCTATCGCCGAAGCCTCCGCAAGGCTTTCGGTTTTTCCGAATTTCACGGCTGTTCGCGGCAATTTTTTTCAACTTACCGAACTGCTCAATGCCCGCGGAGTCAACGGTGCGGACGGAATCCTGCTTGATCTCGGCGTCAGCTCGCATCAGCTCGACGATGCAGAGCGCGGATTTTCATACGGAAGCGAGGCGCGGCTCGATATGCGAATGGACAAATCCGCTCCTCTCAGCGCACATGATGTTGTAAACGGCTATGATACAGCTGCGTTGACACGAATCATACGCGACTACGGCGAGGAACGCTTTGCCTCACGCATTTCAAATGCGATCGGTGCGGCGCGTGCGGACAAGCCCATTGAAACAACAACCGAACTTGCCGAAATTATCAAAAATGCAATACCGGCGGCGGCAAGGCGCGACGGGCCGCATCCGGCAAGGCGAACGTTTCAGGCAATTCGAATTGAGGTCAACGGTGAGCTTGCGGGACTTGAACAAGCGGTGCGCGATGCAGTCCGCTTTCTGAATCCGGGAGGAGTAATTGCTGTCATAACCTTTCACTCTCTTGAAGACCGAATCGTTAAGAACGTTTTCAAGAACCTTGCAAACCCCTGCACCTGCCCGCCTAATGCGCCCGTTTGCGTATGCGGACTTAAGCCCGAGGTTGCAATACTTACCAAAAAGCCGCTTGTTGCGGATGATACCGAATTGGATTTGAACTCAAGATCGCGCAGCGCAAAACTCCGCGCAGCGCAGAAACTCATAAATACGACGGGGGACGAATAAAATGGCAAAGGATTCAAGATTTAACGGCAGAACTGTTGAAGAAATGCGTGTCTATGCGCCAAACAACGGCTCATTGGCATACAAAAGCGATTATCTTTACGACACAAGGCTTGCAGCGGCTCAACCCAAGCGCAGACAGGAAACTGCCGCGCCCGCAGAAACCCAGCCAAAGATTCGCCCGCAGAAAACGCGCATTCCGCTTTCCGTCACGCTGCGTGAACGCAAAGTCGGAATTAAGCTGACTGCTTTCCTTTTTGTTGCGTTGATCGCAATGTCCGCGCTTTTGGTAGTTCTCCGTTTTGAGCGCATTGCCGGAGTTCAGCGCGACATCAACGAAATCAATGCCGGCATAGCCGCCGCCCAGCGCGGGTTCGGAGAACTTGACATGGATCTCAACTCCTCCATCGACCTTGAAGCGGCACGACTCGCTGCCGAAACCGCAGGCCTGCACCCGAGAAAATAGCGGCAAACGGCGGACGAAAACGCCTGCCGATAAAACGGAGTCCGCCGCGCGCACGCAAGCGATGATCGGCAGAAAACGAAATATATCCTTTGTTCATTTTCTGAGCCGACCAGCGTTTGTCATATATATTCGGAGGTAATTCTGCAATGAGCATCACAGCCGTTCCCCCCGGCAAAAAACATCGCAAAAAGAATAAAAAAGCACAAAAAGCCCTGAAACCGCAATGGTCAACATACAAGCGGATTGCATGGCTTTTGCCTGTTTTTGCTTTATTTTTTCTCTTCCTCCTTATTCGCATTTTCTGGCTTCAGGTTATTGACGCAAAAGAGCTTCAGCAAAAGGCATTAAGCCAGTGGACGCGCCCGACAACCGTTACGGCCGAACGCGGCATGATAATCGACTGCAACGGGCAGACACTTGCCAAAGACGGCCCCGTTTACAAAATTGTGATATGGCCGAATTCCATTTCCGAAAGCGACAGAGTTCGTGTTGCCACGGAACTCAGTCGTGTTCTCGACCTTAACTATGAAAAAGTTCTTGAACGAGTTTCAAGCGGAAAACTTCGTGAATTTATTCTCAAACGACAGGTGAGCAAAGAAGCCTGCGACGAAATCCGCAGTTTGCAGCTTGGCGGCGGTGTCGGAATTTCACCGGACACAAAGCGCTATTATCCGTTCGGCACTCTGCTTTCACAAACCATTGGGTTCACAAGCACGGACGGAACCGGGCAAAGCGGGCTTGAGCTGACATACAACAAGTATCTCACCGGCAAGGACGGCGAACGTATTGCCGAAACGGACAGCAGGGGAAACCAAATTGCCGACAGTATGATTCAGGAGTTTCCGCCCACGGACGGTTCAACACTGAAGCTTACCGTTGATGCAAACATTCAAAGTTACCTTGAAAACGCGCTTGCCGAAGCTGTTCAGGTCAACAATGCAAAAAATGCACAGGGAATCATCATGGATGTCAACACCGGTGCCATCGTTGCAATTTCAACAAAACCCGACTATGACCCAAACTCCCCTCCGAGGGACGACATGCAGATGCTTGCCGAGCTTTCCCGCAATCGCATTGTAACCGATGCATACGAACCCGGTTCAACTTTCAAAATCCTTACCCTTGCGGCAGCACTCGATTCCGGAAGTACTCATCTTGAGGACAGTTTCTACTGCAACGGCGGTTATATTGTAAACGGCGAACGCATCAAATGCTGGAAACATGCCGGCCACGGCTCCCAGAACCTGACGCGCGCCACGGAAAATTCCTGCAACTGCTGTTTCATGAAACTCGCCTTGACAATGGGTACCGAAAAGTTTTATGATTATCTTTATGCGTTCGGCCTTGGGCAAAGCACGGGCAGCGGACTTGTCGGTGAAAGCGAAGGCATCGTAACTCACCAGAAATACGTTACCCAAAACGATCTTGCACGCATCGGCTTCGGGCAAAGCATTGCCGTGACGCCGATTCAGCTTGCAAGCGCAGTCTGTGCCGCAATCAACGGAGGCGAACTGCACACACCCTATATCGTTGACGAAATCATATCGGCCTCCGGTGAAACGGTATTCAAGGCCGATACGTCCCCCGTTCGCAGGGTCATCAGCGCGGAAAGCTCCGCATACGTTCGTCAGATACTGCAAAGTGTTGTTGATAACGGAACGGGCAAAAACGCAAAGCTTGCAAACTACACCGTTGGCGGAAAAACGGGAACGGCGCAGAAATACGACGAATACGGCCGCGTATCCTCGGGAAATTATATCTGTTCATTCATCGGATTCGCTCCCGCAGACGAACCCCGCTATCTCTGCCTCATCCTTGTTGATGAGCCTCGTGTAAGTTCAATCTTCGGCAGCACGGTTGCCGCACCTTTCGTCCGCCGTGTACTTGAAAATGTGTTGACGCTGAAGGAAGTTCCCGGATTAACCCCGGAAACAAGCTATCAGACGGTTCAGCTGCCCAACCTTGTCGGAATGTCCGCGGCTGACGCTTCCGCACTGCTTGCGCAGTACGGACTTGAGGGCATTTTCGAATGCGATGCGGTTGTTACAATGCAGGTCCCGGCAGCGGGCCAAAGCGTTGTTATCGGCTCGTCCGTTCTGCTGTACACCGGACTCGAGGGTGTGAACACCGCCGAACCGACCGATGAGCCGTATTATGTTACCATGCCGAGTCTAATCGGGAAAACCGCGCTCCAGGCGCATGATGAGCTCAAACAGCTCGGGCTTACAATGATTGCCGACCCCGCCGATCCGTTCGGATATGTCATCGGACAAAGCATCTATGCGGGCACGCAGGTTGAATTCGGCTCATCCGTAACGGTTTATTTCGGCTATTCGACTACAGGCGGTTAATTTCCGCAACAGGCAGACTTTTTGCTGCAAAATCAATACTTGCTTTATAACAGGAGAAAAGCAATGCTTATAAGTGAACTGACAAAAAATACCGACTGCCGCATAATCGGCAGCGACTGCGACATCAGCAGAATCGAATACGACTCAAGAAAACTCACCGGCGGTGAGCTGTTTTGCTGCATCCGCGGCACTTTCAAAGACGGACACGAATTTGCCGAAAGCGCAGTTGCCCGCGGCGCAGCCGCGCTCCTTGTTGAACGGGAGCTTCCTCTTTCCGTGCCGCAAATTATTGTGAAAAACTCACGTCATGCAATGGCCGAACTTGCAATTGAGTTTTACGGTCATCCGCTTGACGGAATCCCTGTCATCGGCATCACCGGCACGAACGGAAAAACGACAACAACATACATGATAAAAGCGATCGCCGAAAAGGCGGGCTATAAAGTCGGACTGATCGGCACGATTCGAAACCTTATCGGCGACAGAATCATCCCCACCGACCGCACCACACCGGAAAGCGTTGAGCTTCAGCGTGTGTTCAGGCTTATGCGCGATGAGGGCGTTCAGCTTATCGTGATGGAAGTCAGTTCGCACGCATTGGATCAGGACAGGGTTCACGGAATCGAGTATCTCATAGGCGGATTCACGAACCTTACGCAGGATCATCTTGATTATCACAAAACTTTTGAAAATTATCTTGCGGCAAAAAAAATTATGTTCACACGCAGCAAATTTGCCGTTATGAATGCCGATGACAGCCACAGTGCGGAGCTGCTTCGCGGAATCAATATCCCAAGCATCACATACGGCATTCGCTGCGAAAAAGCCGATGTTCGCGCCGCCGACATTGAAATCTGTGCGCGCAACATCGAATTTGAAATGCTGACGCCGAACGGAAACAAGCAAATCAATGTCTCTATCCCCGGGCTTTTCAATGTTTTTAACGCAATGCTTGCGGCATCGGTCTGCATGAAACTCGGAATTGATTTGGACACCATCGCGGAAGGGCTGAAAAGCGTGAAGGGCGTTTCCGGCAGGATGGAATCGCTGCCTGCGGAAGGCTTTGATTTTTCCGTTATACTGGATTTTGCACACACACCGGACGGACTGTCCAACCTGCTCTCTGCCGTTCAGGGTTTTGCCAAAGGACGCGTCATTGCCGTGTTCGGCTGCGGAGGCGACAGGGATAATGCCAAACGTCCGATAATGGGTGCAACGGCGGCAAAACTTGCAGACTTCTGTGTTGTAACATCCGACAATCCGCGCACGGAAGACCCGACGCGCATCATCAACATGGTGCTTGAAGGTGTGCGCAGCGAAAAAACGGAGTACGTTGTTATTGAAAACCGCCGCGAGGCAATACGTTACGCACTGAATATTGCAAAGAAGGACGATGTGGTTGTTCTTGCAGGCAAGGGTCACGAGAACTATCAGGAAATCAACGGCATCAAGCATCCGTTCGATGAAAAAATAATCGTTGCCGAAATTCTTGAAGATATGCGCTGCGGGCGCAAATAATTCCGTATTCGGCGCAGTTTTGCGCATCTGGCCGTTTCGGTTCCGTGCAAAGAAAAAATATAAGAGGTTCGTATTATGCAAAAGATGATTTTCGCTTTCATAACCGCCGCAGCAGCGGTCATGCTCATTTCTCCCCTGTTCATTCCCATGCTCCGACGACTCAAGTACGGGCAGGTTGAACGTGCCGAGGGGCCGCACGCACATTCCGCAAAGGAAGGCACTCCGACAATGGGCGGCATTATGTTCATTATCGCGATCATTATTGCAGTTGCGGCATTCAGCATATACGGCATTGCATTCGATTTTTCGGTTCCTGCCGTGCTTATCATGCTTGCGTTCGGGCTTGTCGGCTTTCTTGACGACTTTATAAAAGTCAAGCGCAAGCGCAATCTCGGTCTCCGCGCATACCAAAAAATTATCGCACAGCTTCTTCTGTCCTTTGCAGCGGCGTACTATGCCTATAAAAGCAGTTTTATCGGCTCAACATTGTATGACCCGATTTTCGGCAGCATCGAACTCGGCGGATGGTACATTCCCTTTACGATGTTCATGATAATTGCCGTTGTCAACAGTGCAAACCTGACCGATGGCTTGGACGGTCTGCTTTCCGGCGTCTCGCTGATTTACAGCATTGCAATGGGTGTGCTTTTTCTCTATTTTGCAAAAGTTTTCGACGGCAGCTTCATTAACGAACCCCGTTTCGTTGCAAACCGCGACGGAATGCTTTGCATGAGCGTTTTTGCGTTTGCGGTCGCCGGCGGCTGCCTCGGCTTTTTGAAGAGCAACAGCTATCCCGCAAAAGTCTTTATGGGAGATACAGGCTCAATGGCACTGGGCGGCGCAATGTCCGCAATGGTCATTTACAGCCGTTCCCCGTTCCTCTTCCTGCTGATGGGCGTATGCATTGTTGCCTCCGCCGTAAGCGTTGTGCTGCAGGTCGGCTCGTTCAAACTGCGCCACGGCAAGCGCATATTCAAAATGGCACCTCTTCATCACCATTTTGAGCTTTTGGGCTATCCCGAAACAAAAGTCGTTTCAGGATACATGATAGTGACCGCACTCGCCTGCGTTGCCGCTCTCGCACTGTTCCTTTGATAGAGCAAACAAATCCGAGTTTGTTATATCATGCAGCATAACTCTGCATTGCAGAATTCCCACAATGGGTTCCTGCGGTTCGGGTGAACCGTTTTGAACACATAGCCGCCGTTCGGCGCCGAAAGTCGTGATTTTTGTTGGCACTTGGCACGACTGATAATGATACCGGGTTTTTAAGAAGGAGCATCGGCACACTTCTCAAAACCCCGCTGCGCCGAACGGCAGCATCTAAAAAGACTGCACTGCCGCAGATACGAATTTGTTCCGCAGGCAGCTTAATTCACCGAATAAAACCTATAAATAACGAAAGGACGCGATTCGATATGAAAAAAACCGCACTGATCGTCGGAATGGCAAAAAGCGGCATTTCGAGCGCAAAACTGCTTTACAGAAACGGGTATAACATTATCATTAACGATATGAAACCCGTCATTTCCGGGCTTGAGGAAGCCCTTTCCGGCATTGAATACACCGACAAACTCGGCGAAGCTCCCGAAACACTTTTGGACGGAGTGGACCTGATGATCATTTCCCCCGTTATTCCGATTTTCGCTCCATTTGTCCGCAAGGCACAGAGCCGCGGCATTGAAGTTATCGGCGAAATTGAACTCGGTTATCGTTATTGCAGCAGAGGAACGCATTTTGTGTGCATCGGCGGCACGAACGGAAAAACCACAACCACTGCGCTTACCGGCGAAATATTCAAAGCAAACGGCGAAGGTCAAACGTTTGTTCTCGGCAACATCGGCATTCCAATTACCGAACATGCATCCGAAACGCGCCCGGGCGACACCGTTGTTGCGGAAACCGCCGCTCTCCAGCTCGAAAGCATCCGTGACTTTCATGCCGATGCAGCCGGGCTTTTGAACATCACCGAGGATCATATCAATCGGTTCGGCTCGATGGAAGCGTACATTGCGGCCAAAATGCGCGTTTTTGAAAACCAGACCGAACAGGATTTTGCCGTTCTGAATGCGGATGATCCAATTGTTTCGGCCGCGGAAACAAAAGCAAAAAAGCTTTACTTTTCAAGGCTGCATGAGGTTCGGGACGGCGCCTTTGTCCGCAGCGGCATCATCATCTTCCGCATGAACGGAGTTGAAACGCAGCTTATTCCCGCAAACGAACTCGGCATCATCGGCGCACATAATCTTGAAAACGCGCTCTGTGCGGTTTGCCTTGCTATGTCCATGGGAGTAAAGCCGGATGTCGTCTGCAATGTTTTGAAATCATTCAAAGGTGTTGAGCATAGAATTGAATACACCCGCTGCCTGAACGGAATCACCTTTTACAACGATTCAAAAGGCACAAACCCCGAATCCACCGTTAAAGCCGTTGAAGCAATGACAAAGCCGACAGTGCTTATGCTCGGCGTCGGTAATTATGATAAGCAAAGTGATTATCGTCCCGTCTTCCGCGCCTTCAACGGAAGAGTTAAGGCTGTTGTTGTAAACGGTTCAAACACCGAAGCTATCATGCGTGCGGCCAAAGACGAAGGGTTTAAAAACATCTACCCCTGTTCGGATGATTTCCGCGCACTGATACTGAAAGCAGCATCCCTTGCCGAACCCGGCGATGCAGTGCTGCTCTCCCCCGCCTGCGCAAGCTGGGGCATGTTCGACAATTTTGAACAGCGCGGTGACATATTTAAGGAAATAGTAAACTCACTCTGAGGCGGTTTTGATTCCCGCCCATCGGGCTTGAGTTTCCGCCGAAAAATGCCGCATTCTGCCCGAAACGGTCCCTCCCGTTTCGGAATAATCGATAAGAGAGGTTGAGATGGAAAGCAACGCAACACATATTCATTCCGCCGAAAGGCGCGGCGGCAGTTCACCCGCCGCTGCACCCATGACGACAATGCGCCCGCGCAGACACGGCATGGACTACTTGCTTTTTCTTACAGTTGCGGCAATCTGCGCATTCGGCGTTGTTATGCTGTTTTCCGCAAGCTATTATTATGCCCAGTCCTTTCAGGGCGATGGGTATTACTACGTAAAAAAGCAGCTGCTCTTCCTTGCAATCGGCATTCCCGTTATGTTCGGGCTTTCGTTCGTGGATTACAAATTCTACCGACGCTTTGCATGGATGGCATATCTGCTTATAATCCTGCTCCTTATTGCCGTTCTTCTTTTCGGCAAAAACCTGCAGGGCGGACAGCGTTGGCTCAAAATCGGTCCGCTGCAATTTCAGCCTTCCGAACTTGCAAAGTTCATAATCGTTATTTGCATGGCAAAATACATGACGGATCATCATGAGGATATGCCGTCGTTCGTTCGTGGGCTTTTGCCGATGGCTGCACTGCTTGTCGTTCCCGCCGTGTTGATTTATTTTCAGCCGAACGTTTCCATGCTCATAATCCTTTGCATTGTGTTTGCAATCATGCTTTTTATCGGAGGAGCAAGCCTTAGTCAGCTCGGCATTGCGGCACTTATCGGCGGAGTTGCTCTCGTTGTTCTTTTGTTTGCTGCGTCATATCGCGAAAGCAGATTTACTGCATGGCTTGATCCTTGGGGCAACAAAAGCGATGCCGGCTATCAGATCGTTCAATCGCTTTATGCATTCGGCAACGGCGGGTGGTTCGGTCAGGGGCTTGATTCAAGCCGTCAAAAGCTCCTGTTTTTGCCTTATCGTGAAAGTGACTTTATTCTTTCCATCATTGCCGAGGAACTCGGCTTTGTGACTGTTGCACTGTTAATTGCGGCCTACTGCTTTATTATCTACCGCGGCATTCGAATTGCGCTCTCCGTTCGCGACAGGTTCGCTTCACTTGTTGCGGCGGGGTTCTCTTCCATACTTGCCGTGCAGGTTATGGTCAACGTTGCCGTTGTTACAAATTCAATACCCGCAACAGGGCAAACGCTCCCCTTCATCAGCTCCGGCGGTACCTCGCTTGTTATATTCCTTGCCGGCATCGGCGTACTGCTCAATATTTCACGCTATACGGAACCCCGAAAATCACGCGGAGAATCATATGGAAAACAAAAAAAACAGAAACAACGGCAGCAATAACGAACCTGAGTACGGCAGCAGGCATTCCCGCAACCGTTCTGCGGACGCTTCAGGCAATTCCGTACACGGTGCCCGCAGTGCGGCCGGAACACGTGCACGCAAGGTTCCGCACGGTGTTGAATCCGACGGGCTGGATACCCGCGCAGCGGCACCCGCACGCGGCATCAGCCACGAGGAAAAGCGGCGGAGACAAAACAGACGTGACATTTTCAGTTTGCTCGGAATTCTTCTTCTTATCGCACTGCTTGGGTTTTGCGGCTATACAGCCTACCGCTTTACCTGCGTTGACTCGTTCATTGTTTCCGGAAGCGGGCAATACAGTGCCGAACAGATAATCGGCCTTGCAGGTTTGCAGACGGGCAGGCATATTCTTTCCTACAACACGGATGAAATATCAAAAAACGTATCAAGCATTCCGAATTTGATCTGCACCGGCGTGCGCAGGGTTTTTCCGAATAAAATCAGTATCAATGTTGCCGATCACAATGCTGCGGCGGCCATACCCGCAGCAAACGGAACATATACGCTTGTTGACGCCGAAGGGCTTGTGCTTGCAATCGGCGCGGAAAGCAGCGGTGAGCTTATCCTGCTCCGCGGCATGGCGAATATCGGCTTTGTGCGTAATACCGTGATAACCGAAAAGAACCATTGTCTCCGAACCGTCACGGCAATGAAGCTGCTTGCGGCAGTAAAAGAATGTGATTTTGCAGAAAGCGTTATTGCAATTGATTTGTCCAATGCAGCCTCGATAAAGCTTGAGCTTCAGCACGGCTACACTTTTGTTCTGGATGACTGGCGGTATGCGGAAGGAAATATTAAAACCGCAGCAAAGGCTTACAAACGCCTTCTCCCCGTCTATCCGAGTGGGGGGACGGTCAACATATTTAAGGATTCAACCGTTGTTGACTTCACTCCGCGCAGTTCGGCCGCATCGGTCCCGCCTGAAACGGATGCACCGCAGCAGGTGACTGCTCCGCCGAATTCAACTGACGAGCCTTGATGAAGCGTTGCGTTAGATTTTATAAAACAAATTAGGTTATTCTATCTTTTTTACGCAAAGTCGCTGCCCGGGTGTTGCGCATAATATTGCATATATGCTATAATGAGCATACATATATGCACAGACCGCACACATGCCGTTTTCGTTGTGAAAATGTGACATACCCCGCCGAAAACTGTTTTTTGGGCAGCGGATTCTGCATTTGGAGAGCTTGAATGAAACAGAGTGTTATAATCGACATCGGCAGCAGCAAAGTTCTTGCCATGGTTGTCTGCCCTGCGGCTGACGGTGCAATCATTGTTCAAAATACCGAAGAACGTACCTACCCCGGGTATCGATTCGGTGAGCTTCCGAACGCGGCCGCACTGAGCGATACACTTGAAAGCATTGCCTCTGCGCTCCGCAGCTCTCAGGGAATCCGCCTTCGCAGTGCCTGTGTCGGAGTTCCCGCACCATTCACAAAGACCCTGCTCAACTCCTGCCGACAGCCTGTTGAATCCAGATCGCACCGCGTCACGGAACCGGATATCGATCTTCTGCTTGAGCAGGCGGCGGATTTCACTCCGCCGGAAGGCTTTACGCTGATGCACAGCTCGCTGTTCAACTTTGAACTTGACGGCATGGCGGCGGAGCATTCGCCCGTCGGCAAGGCCGCAAAGGAAATTTCGGCGGATGCGGCGCATACCTTCGTTGACTCGGCTTTCGCCGCAGTCGTTTCGGATGCGCTTCGCTCAGCAGGCATTGCCGCCGATCCGTTTGTTTCATCGCAGTTGACAGGGGCATTGTTCACAATTCCCGAACCGGACCGCGAAAACGGTGCGATACTAATCGATTGCGGCGGTCAGCATTGTGATGTTTCACTCATATATGACAACGCTCTGCTTTGCTCCGAAAGCATCGGAATCGGCGGCGAACACTTCACGCGTGATATTGCATACGGGCTGCGCCTTCCGTTCAGCACGGCGGAAAGCATCAAACGCAGGTATGTATTCGGGCTTGATTACAGCAACTCAGTTGAACGCGTTATGATTCCCGGAGAGGGACTTGCAACGCTCAGCTGCGGCGCAATTCAATCAGTTATCGAAGCCCGCACCGTTCAGCTTGCGGATGAAATTCAAAGCATCATCAGCGGCATTGAACAAAACGCTCGGGCGCGCTTCCCCGTCTATCTCATCGGCGGCGGAATTGCGCTTATGCGCGGCGGCGCCGAAAGGCTTTCCCGACTTCTCGGAAGGCGCGTGTATGTTTCCATGCCGCGGACAAGCCTTATGAACGCCGTTAACTACGCACCGGCATTTGCACTTGCGCATTTCATGCTTTACGGCAGCGGTTCACTTGCTGTCGGCAACAGACGACTGGTGGATAATATAGTCGGCAACATCAGAGATTTTTTCGCTTACCGACAAAATGCATAGCAATTATGCAAAGATTGCCCCAGTATGCACCGATTGGTTTTTGAAAAGAGCAAACCGTTCGATGCATTCTCAAAGTTTAAATCAACCGAAGACAAAGGAGGTTTTATCAATAATGGCACTTGATCTTGAACTCGATAACGAACAGGGCAATATTGCCCAGCTTAAAGTCGTCGGCGTCGGCGGCGCAGGCGGGAACGCAGTGAACCGTATGGTTGAATTTGGTCTTCGCGGTGTTGAATTTGTATCCATCAACACCGACAGGCAGGCTCTATTCACCTCCAAGGCAGACATCAAGGTTCAGATAGGTGAAAAGGCAACCCAAGGTCTCGGCGCAGGTGCGGAACCTGCCGTCGGCAGGGCTGCAGCAGAAGAGAGCATTGATGAGATCAACGACGCAATTCGCGGCGCAGATCTTGTTTTCATCACCGCAGGTATGGGCGGCGGCACCGGCACCGGGGCAGCACCCATAGTTGCAAAAGCCGCCAAAGAGCAGGGCATACTGACCGTTGGTGTTGTTACAAAGCCTTTCAGTTTTGAAGGCCGCTCACGCATGAGAAATGCACTTCAGGGCATACGCGATTTGCGCGATGTTGTTGACACGCTCATTATCATTCCCAACCAAAAACTGCTTTCCATTGTCGGCAACACACCCATTAACGATGCGCTCCGCGTTGCGGACGATGTGCTCCGTCAAGGCGTTCAGGGAATCAGCGACCTTATCACCTGCCACACAATGATCAACAGTGACTTTGCGGATGTTCGCACCGTCCTTTCCGCAAAGGGCATGGCCCACATGGGTATCGGCACCGCAAGCGGCGAAGATCGCTGCACGGAAGCTACCCAGCAGGCAATCAAAAGTCCGCTGCTTGAAACAACCATTGACGGTGCAAAGGGCGTTCTCATCAACGTTGTGGGCGGACCCACTCTCGGCATGATGGAGGTTGACAATGCAACCAACCTCATAACCTCGGCTGTGGATGAAGAAGCACGCATCATTTTCGCAATGGGCATTGATGACGCAATGGGAGACGATGTTCGTGTTACCGTTATTGCAACAGGCTTTGAGTGGCCCGCAGAACTGGATAACGACCCCTCAAGGACGCGTCAAAATGCTGTAAATTCCGGCGTTCGTCCCGACCCCGACTCCCGCGACGGCAGAGGCATTCGTGTTGATACACGTCCCGCCGCTCCCGACCGTGAACAATATGATATCCGTGACGACCGCTTAAATACTCCGAACGCACAACGTGAATACGGTACTGCACCCATGCGTGACGAACCCGGCAGGCGCGACTACGTTGATCGCAGCTACAGCGACAGGCAGGAGCCCCATCGAAACCCCGCTGACTACAGCAGCGGCATTCGCGGCGGTTCAGGCTCGAACAGTGCAGAATACGGCAGACCCGATTATGAGAGTCGCCCGGGATACGGCAACGCTCCTGCATATGAAGACAACAGAGGTTACAGCAGCTACGGCGATGAACCTCGCCCGGCAAGGCCCGCTGAGTCTTCCCGCCAAAGCACTCCCCGCGATAACCGCGACAAAAACAGCGGACTCGATTGGCCCTATTTTCTCCGTTCCAAGAAAAAGAACAACTGATTTAACAATCTGACAAAAAAGCCGAAAGCATCCGAACATGCAGACAGCATTCGGATGCTTTCAATTTCGTTATGCGGTTTTATTTACATCATCATTATTTGCACAAAGCAGCCGACATCAAAATTCGTTGTTGACAATACGATGGGCTCGGTGCTATAATCATTTTAATCGGTGGTTCATCCGCCGAAATTTAAACAAAGGGGTATACCGGAGTGACCGTGATCGACTGAGTTTTTATGCAAAGCAAAACTTTTTTTGTTGCGCTTAAAAGTGTGCAAAAGAGTTTGCGCTGCGATTCGGTTGATAACATCCCGGTGGACTTCCGCATATTTAACAGGATAAATGCAATGCACACTTTGTGTTTCCCTGTATGAGCTTTATAGTTCTGCTCAGAAGCGGATGTGAATGATGTTTCACGTTCCGTTTTTTATTTTCATAAAATGTGTTTTATGTGCACCTTAACGAAACCCTCCGAACCGCCCGCAGACTTCGGCTTTCAGCGCATTTATAACCCGCAGGCTTGAACAACAAGGAGGTTCATATGTCCATAATTTCAGTACGCAATTTAACCTTCTGCTATGAAGGCAGTTTCGACAACATTTTTGAAAACGTAAATTTCACGATCGATACCGATTGGAGACTTGGTTTCATCGGACGAAACGGGCGCGGAAAAACGACTTTTCTGCGGCTGTTAATGGGCGATTATGCATACGAAGGAAGCATCACGGCAAGCGTTCATTTTGACTATTTTCCGTTTGCCGTAACAAATGAAAGTCTGACCGCTGCCGAAATTCTTCTGACTGTTTCCGGTATTGCGGAATACGACTTTTGGCGCGCCGAGCGTGAACTCGGACTTCTCGGTGTTGATGAAAGTGTGCTCCCCCGTCCGTTTGCAACGCTTTCCAACGGAGAAAAAACCAAACTGCTGCTTGCCGCACTCTTTCTCAAGGAAAACAATTTTCTGCTCATTGATGAACCGACGAATCATCTTGATCTTGACGGGAGACGACTCGTTGCGAAATATCTCAAGAGCAAACGAGGGTTCATTCTTGTGTCGCACGACAGGGCATTCCTTGACGAATGCATTGACCATGTGCTGTCAATTAATCGCAGCACGATAGAAGTTATTCACGGCAATTATTCATCATGGCAGCGTGAAAAAACTCGGCGTGACGATTATGAACGCGGTGAAAACTCCCGTCTGACCGCCGAAATTGCCAACCTGCGCAATGCAGCGGACAGAATTGCTTCATGGTCGGACAAAGTTGAAGCAACAAAAATCGGGGGCGGTCCGTGTGATCGCGGCGCAATCGGCGCAAAAGCCGCAAAGATGATGCGTCATGCAAAGGCACAGGAGAGCAGACTTGAACGCGAAATTGAAAAACGAGAGGCACTTATGCACGATGTTGAATATGACGAGCGGCTGAAGCTGCATCCCGAGCCGTATTTCAGGCAGAATCTGCTTTTATCAAAAGACCTTTCCATTTTTTACGGTGACAGATGCGTTGCAAACGGAATCAGTCTTACGCTCAACCGCGGGGACAGAATCGCGCTTGTCGGGCGCAACGGCTGCGGTAAATCCAGTTTGCTGAAGCTTTTAATCGGCCAACCAATTGCACATACGGGCACACTTGAAATCGGCAGCAGACTGACCGTGTCGTATGTGCCGCAGGATATGTCTTTTCTTTCCGGCAGCGCAGACGACTTCGCCGCAGAAAGCGAAATTGATATCACCCTGTTCAAAACGATTCTGAGAAAGCTTGATTTCAAGCGTACGCAGTTCACAAAAGATATGTCGGAATTTTCCATGGGGCAAAAGAAAAAAGTCCTGCTCGCCCGCAGCCTTTGCCAAAGAGCCAACCTCTATATCTGGGATGAGCCGCTGAACTACATTGACGTTATATCAAGACTTCAGATAGAAACGCTGATACTTGAATACAAGCCGACCATGCTGTTTGTTGAACATGACGAAGCTTTCGTCAACGATATTGCAACGAAAGTGTGCAGAATCAGTTTGAATCAATAACGCTGTTTGCCGCTGCATTCCGGCTGCTCCGTGCATTGGAGCAGGGCGGCGAACGTGAAAACAGGAGCATTGTCATACGGCAATGCTCCTGTTCGTTATTTTGGTTTAATTGTGTGCGTTGATTCCTGTTTATACCGCGGAATTATTTGCCGCAGCAGCAACAGCAGGGATGATCAACGGAGGACATATGCTTGATGAGGTCAACAAGCTTGTTGGAATAACCCCATTCATTGTCATACCAAGCAACGAGCTTTACGAAATGATCGTTGAGCATGATGCCGGCGGTTGCATCGAAGATGGAAGTTCTCTTATCGTGATAGAAATCGGAAGAGACAACAGCGTCCTCGGTGTATCCGATGATGCCGGCGAATTCGGGGCTTTCGCTTGCTGCTTTCATAACTGCCTTGATTTCATCGTAAGTTGCGGGCTTTTCGAGCACGCAGGTGAGGTCAACAACAGAAACGTCAATGGTGGGAACGCGCATGCTCATGCCGGTCAGCTTGCCGTTAAGAGCGGGGATGACCTTGCCGACTGCCTTTGCTGCACCGGTGCTGCTGGGGATGATGTTGTGTGCTGCCGCACGGCCGCCGCGCCAATCCTTGCGGGAAGAACCGTCAACGGTAAGCTGGGTTGCGGTGATTGAATGAACGGTGGTCATAAGACCCTCTTTGATGCCGAAATTATCGTTGATAACCTTTGCAAGAGGTGCAAGGCAGTTGGTTGTGCAGCTTGCATTGGAAACAACATTCATGTCGGACTTGTATTCCTTGTTGTTTACACCCATAACGAACATGGGAGTTGCATCCTTTGCGGGTGCGGAGATGACGACCTTCTTTGCGCCGCCTACGAAATGCTGGCTTGCGAGTTCGGTGGTGGTGAACTTACCGGTGGATTCAACAACGTATTCTGCGCCGCATTCACCCCAGGGAATCTCCTTGGGATCCATGCAGTTATAAACGCTGATAGCTTCGCCGTTGACAACGAGCTTGCCGTTTTCAACCTTGATTTCTCCGTCAAACCTGCCGTGAACGGTGTCATACCTGAGCAGATAAGCCATGTATTCAAGGTCGATGAAGGGATCGTTGATGCCCATTACAGTAACGTCGGGATCCGCTGCTGCTGCGCGGAAAACGAGCCTGCCGATGCGGCCGAAGCCGTTGATGCCGATTTTGGTTGCCATGAGTGAAAAGCCTCCTCAAAAGATTATAAATGTTTGAATCGGAAGCCGGCGGCGAAAAAGAAGCCGGCCTTGACCTTATTATACCCCATTACGGGGAAAAAACAACTATATAATTCGGGATATTTTTTCCGAAAAAATAGAAAAAATTAATGCGCCGACAAGCCGAACCGCCTGACGGCGGAAGGTGTCAGAAGTTCAGCTCCTCCGCAACGATATAGAGCGGACGCTGCTTAAGCTCATCGTACATGCGGTTCATGTATGCGCCCTGAATGCAGAGGAAGAGGAAAGTGAGTCCCTGAAGCAGAACAACGCCGTCAACTGCCCAAAGCCACGCGGGGAATTTGACTCCGCAGCAGGCAAGCACGATGAGCGCAATAAGACCGAGACCCGCAATGATGCTTGTGAACACGCCGAAACCGCCGCAAAGCGTCAGCGGACGATCACTGAAACCAATGATTCCGTCCATTGCAAGGCGAATCATTTTTTTGAGCGTGTACTTGGTTTTTCCCGCAAAGCGTTCGTTGCGGACAAATTCAATTGGGACGGCGTCAAAGCCCATCCAGCCGCTCATGCCGCGCAGGAAGCGGTTATGTTCACGCATTTTGAGGAACACATCCGCAACTTTGCGGTCGATAAGACGAAAATCACCGGTATCAAGCGGAATTGCGGTTGCACTCATTGACTTCAGCAGGCGGTAATATGCAGCAGCCGTGAGCTTTTTGAAGATAGTCTCTCCCTGCCTCTTGAGGCGTTTGCCGTATGCTATATCAGCACCGTTTTCCCATGCTTTGACCATTTGCTCGATAACTTCGGGCGGATCCTGCAAGTCAACGTCAATGATTATCAACGCATCACCTTTGGCAGCATCCATGCCGCAGGTTACGGCAAGCTGATGCCCGAAATTCCTGCTGAAGGAACGCACCTTGACCTGTGGATTGTTCTTTGCGATATTGCGCAGAATCTTCATTGAGCCGTCACGGCTGCCATCGTTTACATAAATGATTTCGTAAGGATAACCGATTTTTTTCATAACCGCATCCATACGGGAAAATGAGGTTTCAAGCACCTCTTCTTCGTTATAAACGGGTACAATAAGCGAAAGTGTTTTTTCCATAATTATTAACCGTTGCCCTTTATTCTTTGTTGTTGCAGCGCAAACCGCATTGCAATGATTCCGCAGCGGCGGATGCGCCGACATATTGCTGCCTCCGCAGACCGACCGTTCCGGCCGTGTCTTGGGAGATTATACAAATTATATCCTATTTTGCCGCAGATTTCAAGCAAAAAGGGAAAAATAAGTCCGTACGTTATATTCCGTCATCAATGCCCGGGCTGAACACCGACAGAAGCATCGAATTCAAGAGTAAAAGGTTTATCCGTCAGCGCCGTATCTGTCAATACTGTTGCAAAAAGCAGATTCTCCCCCGGCTCAAGCTTCAGCATGAATGAGCCGTCTGCCGACTGCATACTGCCGGAAGCAATGAAGGCCTCGCTGCCGCCTTCCGTCGTGTCCGCGAAAATTATGTTCACAGCACAAAAAAGAGTTTCGGGGTAGCTGTTTATGACCATGCCGTCAACGAATGTGCCGTCGCCCTCCTCGAAAACGCGAAAGTTTACAAATCGGAGATATTGTTCGAAATGCTCCGTGTCGCGAATTTCTTTTCCAAGCGCATCATAATGCATTATGCCGCCCGTAGGCGCTGCATCGAAAGTCGATGCTGCATCAAAGGTTGATGCTGCATCGGCCGTCGGATATGTACCCGCTGTCGGCTCGGCGCTGTCGGCCCGGAATCCGTGAGGCGGCAATGTCACATCGGGCATAATGCTTGAGTTTTTGTCATTGCAGCCCGCTGCCGAGAGCACTAAAGCCGCAAGCAGTCCCGCGGACAGGCGCAGTGCAAAACGCATACACCCGTCCGCAATATCGTTCTTTATTTTGAAGTGTTCAAACACAGTTTTACGCATTCGCGGGAAGCTTCCGATGTTCACGGATAAGCTTTTGACGCAAATCATACAGCCCGTCCGAATAATCGACTTTGTAAACTTGCGGGTTCATCAAACGCTTGCTTTCCTCCCAGAGGGTGTCAAGCTCCTGCTTTGCATATGCCTGAATCTGTTGAATCGTCGGACAGTTGTAAACCTGTTTTCCGTCTATGAAGATGGGCACAAGCAGCTCACGCATTGTGTAATCCGTAAGTGTCATGCGTTTATAAGTTTGTTCGGGGTGGTAAATCGTGAGCGGTTTTGTCGTGTCGAACTTTTCATCGCGCAAAGCGATAAGATCGGCAATCGCCATATGATCTTTGTCATACAGGCGATAAACGGTTTTAATGCCCGGGTTTGTGATCTTAACAGCATTTTCGGACAATTTGATTTTCGGATAAACGACGCCGTCAATAATTTCAGCAGACATTTTGTAAACGCCGCCGAGTGCGGGCTTGTCGTTTGAAGTTATGAGCTTTGTTCCGACACCCCAAGTGTTTATGCATGCTCCCTGCATTTTCAGGCTGTTGATAAGCGTCTCGTCCAAGTCGCCGGAAACACAGATTTTTGCATTTTCAAACCCGGCTTCATCAAGCATTTTTCTTGCTTTTTTGGTAAGGTAAGCAAGATCGCCCGAGTCAAGACGAATGCCCACCGGCTCATAACCTCTGCTGCGAAGCTCGTTAAAAACTGTTATTGCATTAGGAACGCCGCTGCGCAGCGTGTCATATGTGTCAACAAGCAGCAGACAGTTTTCCGGGAAAATATCCGCATAGGCGCGGAAAGCATCAAGCTCCGTCGGGAAGCTCATTACCCAGCTGTGTGCATGTGTGCCGAGGATGGGAATGTTGAAAAGCTGACCCGTGAGAACATTGCTTGTGCCGCAGCAGCCGCCGACAACGGCAGCACGTGCGCCGTAGTTCCCTGCATCCGGACCCTGCGCACGGCGGAGACCGAATTCCATTACGGCATCACCCTTTGCGGCATAGCAGACGCGGCTTGCCTTTGTTGCGATAAGCGTTTGATGATTAACAAGGTTCAGCAACGCTGTTTCAACGAGCTGTGCCTCCATTATCGGTGCAATGACGCGAACGAGCGGTTCATACGGATAAACGAGGGTCCCCTCTTCCATTGCATAGATTTCACCCGTGAAATGCAGTCCGCGGAGTACGCTTAAAAACGATTCATCAAAAAGATTAAGCGAACGCAGGTAAGCAACATCGTTCTCCGAGAAATGCAGATCATTGATATATTCAACGATAGATTCCGTGCCCGCCATTACTGCATAGGAAGAATTTGCTTTTGTATCGCGGAAAAAAAGGTCAAAGACCGCTTTGTTGCCCGCCATGCCCTTTTTAAAATAGCCGTACATCATGGTCAGCTGATAAAGGTCCGTCATCATGGTCAGGTTGCGGCTGCTCATTATGCTCATTTGTGGTTGAATCCTTTCGGGGGTATTTATATGGTTAAAACTGTCGGAGATACACTGAATAATTCACTTTTCGGGAATCAATAAATCAGTTCTCGTCAGTGCTGTGTTTTTGATATTTTTTAAAAACATCATCAAGCGTTTTTTCGTCATCGATACCGACAAGGGTTTTTTCCTCCCCTTCGCCTGTTTCACGCAAAATTACGTATTCGAGTTCATCGCTGTCATCATCAACCGGAAGCAAAACATAGTAGTTTTCGCCGTTGTGTTCGATAATGTCCATAATATCAAACTCTATCTCGTTTTCATCCTCATCGATAAGGATAATGCTGTTGTAAAGCTGTTCTTCCAAACTCTGCTCTCCTGTGTTTGTATTTTGCTCCGCGGCGACAAATTCCGCCTTATAATGCAGCAATATGCAGCGAGCAGCACAGAAAGCCGTTTAATCGGCACAATGCACTGCCGCTGCATATATCGTACGTTAAGTAAGCACTGTTCGGGCATCACACCCATAGCCGCGTGATTGCTGCCTGAATATGTGTTTTGTTATGCCTTGCCGTTGCAGCCGAGAACGTCAACGATCTTATGGCGAACCATCTCTTTGATGGCAGCGCGGGCGGGCTTGAGATACTGACGGGGATCGAAGTGAGAGGGGTGCTCATCGAAGTATTTGCGGATGGTGCCGGTCATTGCAAGGCGGAGATCGCTGTCGATATTAATCTTGCAGACTGCCATGCTTGCCGCTTTGCGGAGCATATCCTCGGGGACACCGATTGCATCCGGCATGTTTCCGCCGTGTTCATTGATCATCTTGACAAATTCGGGAATGACCGAGCTTGCACCGTGCAGAACGATCGGGAAACCGGGAAGACGCTGCTCAACCTCTTCAAGGATATCGAACCGAAGCATGGGCTTTGTGCCGGGTTTGAATTTGTATGCGCCGTGGCTGGTGCCGATTGCGATTGCAAGGCTGTCAACACCGGTACGCTCAACAAATTCCTGAACCTGCGCGGGGTTGGTGTAGCTTGCATCCTCTGCGGAAACATTGACATCGTCCTCGACGCCCTCAAGCCTTCCGAGTTCGCCCTCAACAACAACGCCGTGATCGTGTGCATATTCAACAACCTGACGGGTGAGTTTGATGTTGTCCTCGAAGGAATGATGTGAACCGTCAATCATAACGGAGGTGAAACCGCCGTCGATGCAGCTCTTGCAAAGCTCGAACGTGTCGCCGTGGTCAAGGTGCACGCAGATGGGCAGCTGAGTTTCAATTTCGGCTGCTTCAATAAGCTTCATGAGATATGTGTGGTTGGCATATTTCCTTGCGCCTGCGCTGACCTGAAGAATGAGCGGTGCGTTCTCTTCTTTTGCAGCTTCGGTAATTCCCTGGATGATCTCCATGTTGTTAACGTTGAATGCGCCGATGGCGTATCCGCCGTTATAGGCCTTTTTGAACATTTCGGTGCTGGTTACGAGTGGCATTCCGGAATCCTCCTAATGAATTTATTCATTGTAAGTTAAGCGCGAACAACTCCTGCGTATCAATCAGGACAATATCGTCCGCTGAACCTATTATATACCAGTGCCTGTATTAAATCAACCGCTTTTTTCCGCAAATTTGATTTATATTTTTTATACTTTTTTCAGTCTGTTTCGGTTTTTTCAATACTAACGGTGCGTAAACGCAGCAAACAGCTGTTGTCCGGCTTCAGGCAAGCACATTCGCCTTCGGCAATGCGGCACGGATCACCGCAATGCCTTCCTGTGAAATACCCGTTCGCTGCAAATCCAGTTTTTCCAGTCCCGTCAATGTGCAAAGCACCTCCACCGCCGAATCATCAAGCGGATTGCCGGACAAATCGAGTTTTTTCAGATTCACATGTTCTTCAAGAGCCGAAACATCCGTTATTGCATTGTTGTGCAGCGAAACATCCGTCAGGTTGATGAGCTCCGCAAGAGAGGAAATATCCTCAATCGAATTCATTCCCGCATACAGAACGGACAGTTTTTTCATGCCCGCCAAAGCGGAAATATCCGAAATGCTGTTATTGTATATCCACAGCCGTTCCATATTCTCAAGGCTGCGCAGCTCGGAAATATCGCTCAGCACATTATCGTGCAGGTTCAGCCTGCGCAATTCGTGAAGCTCCGAAAGCGGTGAAACATCCGAAATGCTGTTATCATGCAGATACAGTTCACGCAGCTCAACAAGTTTTGAAAGCGGGCGCAGGTCGCTTATGCTGTTGCTCCGCAAACCAAGCTTTTGAAGCTTTGTAAGCTCCGAAAGCGGCTGAAGGTCATGAATCTCGTTTTCATGCGCAAGTAGTTTAGTCATATTCTTGAGCGGCGTCAGCGGATAAAGGTTGGAGATATTGTTCTTGTCAATATCCAACTCCAGCAGCTCCGTCAGTTCGCTCAGGTGTGATATGTCAGAAATATTGTTCGTATCGAGGTTCAGTTTTCGCAATGCGGTAAGCTTTTCAATCGGAGATAAATCGTAAATCATGTTTTCGGAAAGATCCAGCACACGAAGATAACCGAATTTTGTTAAATCGTCAATATACATCAGTCCGCACCGCCGCAGATGCAGCTCCGCAATGCTGCTTCTGTCCGATACGCATATCGAGCCATATTTATATTTAAAGGCACGCGCGAAGTTTTCGTTATTAAATTGTAATTCTGTCTCAAACGGATTCGGTTCGTCTGCGGGCAGCGGCAAAGGCGTCTGTACAGGAGGAATATAATCGCCTGACAAAACCTGTGTGGGGTTCGGCACTGGGGAATCGGTTTGCTCGGCAGATCGCTCGGGTTTTACGGGAGCAAGGCTCTCGCCGCCGCTGCATCCGAGAATTGCGGTCGCTACGATACATATAAGCAGCGCAAAAGCAGCAGGTTTACGAAGTGCAGTCAAAACAGCAGGACCGGGGGTGCGAACCCCATTGTTCCGTGAACAATGCTGCAATGCCGATTTTGCTTTTTTATCGTCAGTTTCGTTGTTTGATTTAGATTTATACGTATTTTTTCTGTTAATCATATTCGTCCCGAACTCATATTGTTTGTTCCCGCCGCATTCGCCGCACTTTCGCAATGCCCGTTTTCGCATCAACCAATTACAGCCGTCCTGTCAAGGATCCTCGTGCCAAAGGGGAGCAGCCTTGTCGGTCGCTCCCCATGCCAAATCATCGTGCGGAATACGGCATTATCCACCGGACTTTTGCTGTGCAAAAGCTGTCAAGGGTGCAAATGCCGTTCGACACTCGGAGATACTCCGGATAATTCGTGTTTTTGTGTGTAACCGCTTGCAGTTGCGGCTCGGTTCACAAAAAACAGCCTTTAAGCAGAGTTTTCGTCGGACGGAGTTTTCTCAGATGACACCGATTGCCATACGCATTATGGTCAATGCATCCGAAACGGAAACACCGGGGTTGCCGTCAACATCCGCAAGCTGAATCTGCTGCTCGGTAAGCTGCATCGTGCCCATCGCATACCGCATTGCAGCCAATGCATCCGAAATGGTCACGTTGCCGTCCATATCAACATCGCCGGGAGCGTACTGTGCGCCGATATAACCGGGAATGCTGATATTATCAACCCAGCCGCAGTCGCTTCCGCTGTTGATGCTGCTGTCCTTAGAATACACCCATTCGAAGGTGTAGGAACCGGTTGTCTGAGCGGTGTATGTAACCGTTGTCCAGTCACGGTCGCCGGAGATATTCGTGTTGTCCGTATTGTTGACTCTGAATTTGAGCTTGTCGTAATTGCTTTCGCTGCTGACGCGCCAATCAAAGCTCATTGTTTCGCCTGCGTTCATGTTGACGGTAACGCTGAACCCTGCGGAAGAACCGCCGACGCCTGCATTTGTGCTTACAACGCTTGCGCCGCCGACGCTGTTCACAACATCAACCGCCCAAGGATGGCTGCTGTTGTTTGTGAAATTCAGCGTGCCGTTCTGCACGTTTGCCGCCTCGTCAAAGCTCGGAAGCCCTGCAATCGTCACTTGCGCGGAGGCAGTGTAGTAACGATCGTTGAGCAAATCGTGTGCTCTTGCCGTTATGGTTGCCGTACCCTGAGCGACGCCGGTGACGGCTGCATAACGCTTATTGCCGCGAACTGCTGCAACAGCGGGGTTTGAAGAAGTCCACTCAACCTCGAAATTGTTTGCATTCTCGGGTGTGCGGAGTGCAGACAGGCGAATTTCGCCGCCGACATAAGCCTGTGCGGAAACGGGGTCAATGCTGAGCGCCGTGAGCGCAACGGGTTCGGGGGGGATTGCATTCAGAGTTACGCCGAAATACTTAAGGCCGTTGTCCGCACCCTGCGGCGGGAAGTAAATGCCGTCAACGGGCTTTACGGTTATTGCACCGCCGCCGCTGATGGAGCAGCTGTTTCCCGTGAAAACAACCGGTGAAAGCAGGTTGTAGAGGTTCTGAACATCGTGATAATCCGCGGGGTTGTATCCCTCCTGCATCCTGAAACCGTAAATGCCGTCGTATGCATCCGGCGCATTTGCTGTCATTGCAACGCGGAAATTGCCGACAAATTCGGAAGCCGTCTGACCGGTGACCTCTTTGAACGCAGTCGCAAAGGATTTTCCTGCGGCAAGCTTTTGCAGAAGCGCACGGAAAGTCTGGTTGCCATATTGCGTGTAGATATACTGAGCAAAGAACGATACCTGAGCATAAAGCGCAAGCCTGTCGTCCGTTTCGATCCAGTTGCTCCAATCGTACATTGAGAAGCCGTTGTGCAGGCTCCATGCGGAAACATACTCGTGTTCTGCGGGCGGAGTGAGCCAATCATTATTGGTTTTGAAGCTGTAGTTCATCCAGCTCTGCACCCTGCGGGAAATGCTGCTGCCGGGATAGCAGATCTCCTCGGAAGCCGCGCTCATGCATTCGTTTATCCACGTGTCGGAACCGCCGGCGGAGTAGTTGATAAGGTGCTGATATTCGTGCACCATTGTGCCGTAGGTATCTGCAACGTCGATGATGACTTCACCCTCGGTATTAACATAGTAAACACCGGGATATGTATCGATATTAAGACAGGGCATTCCGTTTGAAGCAAGATCCGATGCAGTGAAGAAGCCTGCAACATAGCCGTTGCCGGGAGTCCAGCCGTCGTCAATGTTGTAATACAGAATGTTCAGCCTGCCGTCGCCCTGGCTTCCGTTTGCGTGATCGCCGAATGAAGACTGCATCAATGCAAACTTCGAATCGAACTCATCCGCACAAATCTGAGCAAAGCTCTCGTCGATTTCATCAAGGGGATAGACGTTTGCCGCCGTTGATGTGGGAGTCCAGATATAGCAATGCTCGCCCTTTGCAAGCACTTCAAACTCAACATTTGAGTTGGGCAGTGGGCAATAGCTTGAATAGAGGCTGAAAACATGTGTGTCGCCGACATTGAAGGAAAGGGATTCCGTGCCGATGCTTCCGATGTTGCTGCGGGAATCAACACCGGCTTTTTTGTCCGCTTCGGCAAGCTCGGAATCGATATCGACAACATAGCCCTTGTCGGAAACGGGAAGGCTGCCGCGGTTTGCACCGGTTGCGCCGACACCGACTTCGGTTTCGATAAGGCCGCTCATGTTACCCGTGGACATATCGCCGTAAGAGCTTGTGCTCGGGTTGTAAATAACGACATAGTCGCCGCTGTAGCCATCGCTGCCGTCGGTGTCGATTTCAACATCGCCGGTGTTGATGAGGTTTGGGGTTACCTGTGTTTTTGCAGCAGCGGAAGACGGCAGGGCTGCCGCAAGCGTCGTTACCGCAAGGCACAGGCTCAGCATGATGCTGATGATTTTCTTCATAACGTTTCCTCCTGAAGTTTTTGCAGAGGTGTATCGGCAAACAATCCGCTCGATGCGGGTTTGTCCGAACCGCTGCACATATATAATAACACATCCGCCGCGTTCATCAAAGATAAATCGGGGCGAATGTGTCAATATATTATTTTTTTGTATTCTTTAATCTAAATCCTGCCTTTTCGCTCATGCGTCTGCTTGATTCTCGATTCAATGCCCATATCTGTCGGAACATAGTAAACATGTCCTTCAACTGAAGGCGGCATGTATTTTTGCTCCACTTCATGATTCGGGTAATCATGAGGATATTTATACCCTGCGCCGTGCCCAAGCTGTTTTGCGCCCTTGTATGACGTATCTCTGAGATGAATCGGAACGGGTTCGTCAATCGTCTTCTCCGCTTCGGCAAATGCACCGTCAACAGCAAGAACTATGGAATTGGATTTCGGACTTTCGCAAAGGAAAACTATCGCCTGTGCAATGCTGAGCCTTGCCTCCGGCATTCCGATGAATTCAAGTGACTGCGCCGCCGCAACAGCCTGCTGCATTGCGGTCGGGTTCGCCATGCCGACATCTTCGGAAGCATGCGCAATGATCCTGCGGCAGATAATCCGCGGGTCAAGTCCCGCATAGATAAGCCTTGCAAACCACGCAAGTGCGGCATTGCTGTCCCCGCCTCGGAGGGATTTGCAAAATGCGGAGAGCATATCATACAGCTGCTGCTCATCGCATTTAATGACTTTTTGCTGAATTGATTCAGCCGCAATTTCAGCCGTGATATGTATCACTCCGTTTGCAGACGGTTCGGTTGTTCGCACCGCAAGCTCAAGCGCATTCAGTGCGCAGCGCACATCTCCGTTTGCAATGCGGGCAATATGCATCATTGCCGCTTCATCAACCGATGTTTTGTACATGCCGAGCCCTTTTTCCGCGTTATTAAGAGCAGCCGTCATCGCTTGCATAACATCTTTTTCCGATAAAGGATAAAATTGGAACAGTCTGCATCGGCTGACTATTGCGCCCGTCATGGAAATCATCGGGTTTTCGGTGGTTGAGCCGATGAATTTAATCGTGCCGCTTTCAAGCGCGGGCAGAACGGAGTCGGACTGTGCCTTGCTCCATCTGTGGCATTCATCCAAGAGCAGGAAAGTTTCCTTTCCGTAAAGGCGCAGATTATTTTCGGCCTCGGCAATGACCTCGCGAACCTCTTTAACTCCGGACGTCACGGCATTAAGCTTTACAAAGTTCGAACGCGTTGTGTTTGCGATTATTGAAGCAAGCGTTGTTTTTCCGCAGCCGGGCGGACCCCAAAATATGCTGCTTTGAAGTGCATCGATTTTTATGGCGCGCCGAAGAAGGCAGCCCTCGCCCACAATATGCCTTTGTCCTATGAATTCATCCAACGTTTGCGGGCGCATTCTGTCCGCAAGCGGAGCGGATTTTGAAACATTGTTTGAAAAAAGGTCCTGCATAGCTCCGTTTGAATCCGTTTTCGAAATTGCTGTATTCGCTTGATTTTACTGTAATGCCACGCAATCCGCCGCCGGTTGCCGGCGACGGACTGCATTCGAAAGAAAGTGCAATGAAGCACACGATTTATTTATCGGTATCCTCAAAGCTCATTTCCATAAGGCGTGCAGGCAAATGTTCGAACATGTATGCCATGGGTTCACGTTCGTGAATGGTGCGCACGGCTTCCGCAAACAGCGGCGCGGCGGAAACAACTTTGATTTTCTTTGAATTTTTAAGCACATCGGTGTTGTCAACGGTATCGGTTGTGACAAGCATCTTGATGGGGCTTTCTTCAATGCGCTTAACAGCGTCCTCCTTGACGATCGCATGGGAAAGGAACGCATAAATTTCTTTCGCGCCCTTGTCCATAAGGCCGTATGCAACCTTGCAGAGGGTGTTGCCGCTGATTGTGAAATCATCAACAACCATGCAGGTTTTGCCTTTTACATCGCCGATAATCTCAAGTGCATTGGGGTTTTCGTCGTGGCCGATGCGAACCTTGTCGCCGATTGCAACATTGCAGCCGAGAATGTTTGCGTATGCCCTTGCGCGCTTTGCCGAACCCGCATCGGGAGAAACGACAACGAGATTTTCATTAACAATGCCGAGGTGCCGCGCATATTCGCAGAGCAATGCACTTGCATAAAGGTGATCGACGGGTTTCGAGAAGAAACCCTGAACCTGAGCCGCATGAAGGTCCATTGTAACGACCCTGTCGGCACCGCACATCTCGATGCAGTCCGCACAAACCCTTGCGCGGATAGAAACACGGGGTTCATCCTTTTTGTCGGCTTTTGCATAGCCGAAATAAGGAATTATTGCGGTTATTGAGTTTGCACTTGCACGCTTGAACGCATCTATCCAAAAAATAAGCTCGGTGAACGCATTGTTCGGATCCTTGCCGATGGATTGAACAATGTAAACATCCTTGTTGCGGATGGATTCATCGGCGCGGACGTAGATTCCGCCCTCGGAAAAAATATGGGTTGTGGATTTGCCGAGTTCAACGCCGAGATAATCACACATTTTCTGTGCAAACGGCCTGCTTGCGGAGCCGGCAAAAACAGTTATGATACCGTTGGTTGAGTTCATAATTCTAAGAAGCTCCCCCTCATCAAAATTTTTTGCTATCGTAATTATAGCAGACAAGCCCCGTGCATTCAATGAGAGCAGCGAACAAAATGAAAGTATATTCGGGCAATATCGACTCGCCTTTTATTTTTTCGTGCCGCACAAAAGAATGCCCCGGACGGTTATAAGCCGTCCGGGGGCAGGGTTCATGCGTTCGGCTGAACGATTCAGTTTTGACTTTTTCCACCGCTTCCGCCGAACAGCTCCTCATCGATTGTGTAGCCGGGTTCGCCCTCGGCAACACTTCTGACAGCAGCATAATAATCGTCCCAAACGATAAGATACTGTGTGTGTTCACTGTTCAAGAAGTATATTTTAAATCCGATTCCGCTTCCGCCCTCATAGTCGGGGGCGCCGGTGATTGCATTAAGCTTCTTAGTCACGTTCTGATACCCGTTCTCCGAAGAACGGTATTCGGGCAGATTTGCAAACACCTCATGCACCTGTTCAAGTGTGAGCATAGGCACATCCTCCGGAAGATCCCCAATGATTTGCAGTATCTGCTTTGTGTAGTTCCTCTCAGACCCAATGCCTTGAAAACTCAGCTCAATGTTTTTAAGCTTCTGCTTCTGCTCATCGTCGGCACGAGCCATACAGTATTCATACAGCGAGCCATATGCCTTTGACCAGACATTCGCGCTTTTCCAAACATCCAAATCACTGTAATCCGGAGCTTCCGTCGGAAGCTGAGCCTGTTCTGTCGGAGCGGCAGTACTCGGATTTTTGCCCGAAGTGCCGGTGCAGCCCAAGACAAACGCAACAGCACATGCAAGTGCGATGATGATGGTAAGAGTTTTCTTCATGCTGTTGTCCTCCTTTTCGTTATTCTTGAACCTTGAACGAAAACGGTGTGCACAGCGAATCATCATTGTGCCCGTTCCCAATCGATTGTGAAGCGTGATTAATTATCGGTCACGCTTCGTGTTTTCACGGCTGCGCAGATTACGGACGCAGCAGCCACGTTTCGCTTCCTGCACTGTCGTAGTGCCTTACCGTGCCCCTCCACACGCGAACGTACTCGGTGTGTTCGGCATTCAGGTAGTAGACCGTGTTTGTGATTCCGCTTCCGCCCTGATAATCCGGCGCACCGGTGATTGCATTAAACCGCGTCATCACTTCGCGTTCGGTATCATCAAAATCCACGGGTCTGAATCCCATCTGTGCAACTTCGTTGCAGATCGCCTGCACCTGTTCAAGGGTGAGATAGGGTGTATCCTCCGGAAGGTCGCCCATTACAAGCATGACATCCTTAACACATACCATAAAGCAGCCCAAGCTGTCAGTGTCGCGGACTTGAATTTCATCAAGCTTCTGCTTTTGTGCATCCGTTGCCTTCTCGTAACTCCTTGTCAGGAGTTCGGGATCATCAAACTGAATGCGTGAGCTGTAATTGACCTTTTCAACATTGGTTGAATCGGGAGGATTAACGGGCGCATCTGTTTTCTGCTTGTCTCCGGCTGTCAGTGCCTGCACGGCAATGCAGCCGAGAGCGAGCGCAACCGCACATGCAAGTGCGATGATGATGGTAAGAGTTTTCCTGCTCATTCCTTTGTCCTCCTTTTCGTTAAAGAAACTTATTCAAAACGGTTCTTAACACTGACATGAGGATCCAAACTCGGGTTAAAAGACCCCGCAACACCGTTTATGATGAATATTCCCTCCGTAAAGTCGGGATTGCAGGAGTAGACAGTAATGTACAATCCGCTCCCGCCCACGTAGTCGGGAGCTCCGGCAATCTCGTTATAACGTCTCTCCAACTCAATTGCAAGTTCCCTTGAGCCGGGCAGATAACCCTCCGCCCGAACCTCAAAGTAAATGCTTCTTGCCTGTTCAACCGTCAGTCTCGGAGTGTCCGATGAAAGCGCACCCATTATCGTCTCGATCTGCCTGGTGTAACCTTCCCTGTCTATCTCCGATGAAAAAGCGGTATAACCCAATTCAAAGCTTTCGAGCTGCCGCCTCTGCTCATCGGAAGCATGCGCACAGCAGTACTTGTAAAGTGACGTTTCGTCACCGTAGCTCCTGTTCCTGATGGTGTTAATCACTTCATCGTTTACGGCATCAACCTTTTCGGAATCGTCCTGTTCCTGCTCGTTCACAGCATCAACCCTTTCGGAAGCATCCTGTTCCTGCTCGGAAGCTTTGCTTCTGTCCGAAGTGACTGCATGAGCAACAATGCAGCCAAGAGCGAGCGCAACCGCACATGCAAGTGCGATGATGATGGTAAGAGTTTTCTTTTTCATAATAATTTCCTCCTTGAATCCGGTAGAAATGATTCTTTTTGTTCTCGCAACGGCAGAATTGCCGTTGCGAGAACGGGTTTCAGTCAGCCGTTTTAACGCAATGCTATGCAATCGGTTCAGTTATGTATTCCACGACTGTGTGCGTTGCAGCATCAAACACCGCTGCGAAGCCTATCGTTACTTGCAGATACCGTGTGTGTTCACTGTTCAAATAGTATACTGTGAATCCGATTCCGCTTCCGCCTTCATAGTCCGGGGCGCCGGTAACTGCGCAAAGTCTTCTGTCAAGTTCACTGCGCCATTCCCACCAATCTTCAATTCCCATGTCGTTAACTTCGGCGCAGATTGCGCGTGCCTGTTCAACAGTGAGAATCGGAGTATCCGAGGGCAGCCTCCCCATAATTTGCAAGATCTTTTTCTTGTAATCATAATTGAATCCACCGAATTCACGTTCGATGTTTTCAATCATCCGCTTTTGCTCGTCATTTGCTTCTGCATAGAGCTTGCCGTAAACAGCCGAAGTGTCACTCTCAACAGCTTCCGAATTTTCGAATTCGGAAGTATCCTGCGAATCCCATGCCCAAGGAATCTGATAACAGGAATTCGGATCGTTCTCGTCAGTCCAGTAGTAGTAATACTCGGACGCATCCCGGTTCTGTTCAAAAGGATCAACATCGTTCAAAGCAACATCGGCTGCATTCCTTCCGCTGAACGTCAGTGCCTGCACGGCAAAGCAGCCCAAAGCAAGCACAGCAGCACATGCAAGTGCGATGATGATGGTAAGAGTTTTCTTTTTCATAATTAAACCTCCATAGCAATGGTATGGTGATAGCTTGCCCGATTGCTGTCGATTGAACCGTTCCCGGTCGAAATGAGTTTTGCAAGCCAAAACATTTATCGGGCGGAGATCGGAAACGGGGAAGTCTTTGTTGTCAGCACAGCCGGAATGCACAAAGACCCGAGGAACTGCGGCTTGGAGCTTTTGAAAATCGGATCGATCGCCCTCGTTTCGGCTCTCTTCCGCTCTTCGAGTCAAGCATACCATATATTGCCGGATAGTGCAAGTGTTTTTTTTATTTTTTTCTAAAAATTTTAACATTAATAATTCTCTCCCGAAATTCAAGCTGTTTACGCGGCATGTTACGGATTTGCAGCCGTTGCGAAAAAAACATCAATTAATATTTTTAATTGACGGATTTTTTCGCGCAGTGTTGATGTATGTCTGATATTTTATCATAAGAATTCCCGTCAATACTTACTCTGTATCGCCCGTTGACGGCAAAAGGTTCAATGCGTCATCAACCGATTCAACGTTTGTGTATGCCTGCGGAACATCGCCCACAATAACGGTTTCGCAAAGCGCGGCGGTATGGGACACGGCGATATGTTTTTCAAAAGAGGCAAGTATTATCCGAATGTTTGCAGTCAGTTTTAGATATGCCGAATATCTTGTTTGGTTGATTCCGGCAGGAGAAAATGCAGCGGAAAGTCCGGAATCGATTCTTCCCGCAGGAGAAATTCCGACGCTTATACGAGGGCCTTTTTCGGTAAACAATGAAATTCCGCTTGCCGTCCCGAGTGATACGCCGACAGAAGCATTTGAAAGCTCCCGAAGCCGAATTTGGGCGCAATCGGTTATTTGCGCCGCAAGCAGATTAATTTTCACGGCGTCAATAAAAAGAATGTCCGCACCGCTCTCGTTTCGCTGCACTTTTGCAAGTTCGGAAGGATCATGTTTCTCCGAATAGGCTCCCATGACTTCCAATACCGCAGAGTTCAGCAGTTCCGCTGCAAGCCGGGCTGCCTTTTCCTCTGCAAGAGCGCGCAGCGGCACGGAAAACGCCGAGTCAAACAGGATTGCGAACGCAATAAACAGCGCAGCCGCAGCACAGATTATACCCCGCAGGCCAAAATGCAGATTCGGTTTTTGTATCCTGCGGATATTGGCTGATTTTACACCGCGCACTCTTCGGAAGCGGCGTTTTCCGTTTCTTTTCCTTACAACAGCATTGCTTTCGCCCCCCGTGCAGTCCGACATTGCATTCCCTCCTTTTTATCGTTTTCTTTTTAAAATATTCCGCACACGGCACGAGTGTTACCCGCAATGCGGGAGCAAACGCGGATAATTGCGGATATTTGCGGCAAAACTGCAAATATTTGATGTTCGGTTTGCCAAGCGGTGCACACTGTGGTATAATTTGAATGGGAAAATATGCGAAAGGTATTTTGAGATGGATAATTTCAAAAATGAACATAACAGCGCAGCGGACGGCGACACTCTCGTTTTTGAGAGTCCCGCTGCGGCGACAAATGCGAACGGAGAACCCGCCGACGGCGGGAATTCGGGTTTTTTCAAAAAAACCTTCGCTTCCGTGCGCAGTTTTTTTGCCAAACTGTTTTCAGACAAAAAAGGAGCAAACGAATCAATGCATTCAAAACCGAATAACAAAAATCATTCCCGTGCAGAACGCACTTCGCCGAACAAAGCGGATGCACCGCAGGGAGTTTTTGCGCCGCGCAAACGACCGCGTTCAACCTTGCTCGCCATCGTATTCACAGTCATAAAACTTGTTGTTGTTGCGGGAATACTTTGCGGTTTCATCGGACTCGGCCTTGTGCTCGGCATTGCAAAAGCATATATCGACACCACGCCGACGCTTGATATTTCCGCGCTCACAGAAAGCGACCGCACAAGCTACATCTATGACGGCAACGGAAATATGATAACGACCTTTGCCAGCATGGAATACCGCGATTGGGCAAATATCGACGAAATTCCCGACAATCTTAAAAATGCGCTTATTGCGGTTGAAGATGTTCGCTTTTATAAACACAGCGGCCTTGATTTCAAGCGGCTTTTTTCGGCTGTTATCAACACGCTGCGCAACACCAACACCCACGGCGGCTCAACAATCACCCAGCAGCTTATCAAAAACAAAGTACTTTCCAACGTTCAGAGTTATAAGCGCAAAATTCAGGAAGCATACCTTGCATATGAGCTTGAAAGCACCGTTTCAAAGGACAAAATACTTGAAGCCTATATGAACGATGTTTACCTCGGCGACTCCAACTACGGCTTTAAAACAGCCGCAAAAGACTATTTCGGCAAGGAACTCGATGAATTGACCATTCGCGAATGCGCAATGCTTGCGGGCATGGTTCAAAAGCCGAACGTTACCAATCCCCGTGCGAACACCTATAAACGGTTTTACAGCAGCGGACGCAACAAAATGGATATAACCAACGACAGGACGAACGTTGTTCTTAAAGCAATGTATGATGAGGGCTTCATAACGCGCGCCGAATACGACGCCGCACTTGTTGAACATGTCAACATCCTTGAAGTAAGCGCTCAAAAGCAGCTCTATGACATGGCATATTTTGTTGAATACGGTGTTTATGATGTTGTGACGCACATGCTTGAAGCGCGTGACCTTGCGGACACGCCTGCAAACCGTGCCGAAATCGAAAGGGAACTGCGCACCGGCGGGTACCACATTTATTTGACAGTTAAGCCGGACATTCAGAACACCGTTCAGCAAACAATTACCGAATGGCAGAATTATCCCCGTCTGCGCAATTCGGCTGCATCTGAAATTACAGACCCCAATTCCGGCATCACAAGTGCGCAGCCGCAGGCGGCATCGGTCATTATCGATCAGCACACGGGCTATATCGTTGCCATGGTCGGCGGACGTGAAGAGCCGATTCAGAAACGGCAGCTCAACCGCGCTTACCAGAGCAGTATGCCTGTCGGTTCATCCATCAAGCCGCTTGCGGTTTACGGTCCCGCGCTCGACATGGGCGCAACGCCGGCAACATGCGTGCTGAATTCCGAGCTTGCAATCGACGGTTACGGCGGTGAAAGAGGATACCCGAAAATCGGTTCGCGTCGTTGGGAAGGACTGACTTCCGTTCGCCGAGGCATCACATCCTCGCTCAACATCGTTGCCGCAAGGATTCTGTTCGACATTGTGACCCCCGAACTCAGTGCAAAGTACCTTGAGCGGCTCGGTGTTGATCCTTCACGAATCAACGTTGACGGCCCCGGACTTGCGCTCGGCACCAGCGGAATCACTCCGCTTGAAATGGCGGCCGCATATGCCTGCATTTCCAACGGCGGCATGTATATGGAACCCATCTCCTTCACGACCGTTGTTGCCGAGGACGGCAGCATCGTTATCGATGCGCGCGACTATCAGAAGACGCGGCGCGTTTTTGAAGAATCCAGTGCATTTATGCTCACCGACATGATGAAGGACGTTGTTTCTTCCGGCACGGGCACAAGCGCAATCATACCCGGTATCACCGTTGCGGGCAAAACCGGCACAAATGATGATTACACAAGCGTCTATTTCGCCGGATTTACCGGTTACTATACCGCTTCCCTCTGGATCGGCCATGACAAGTATTCCGAAAAGCTTGCCTCCGGCTCGACCGGCGGCAACAGTGCCGCTCCGCTTTGGCAGGCTTTCATGAGCAAGGTGCATGACGGTTTCTCGGACCGTCCGCTCCTCGATGTTTCCCCGTCCGACATCGGATTGACCCAAGCCACGATCTGCCCGGTTTCGGGCAAGCTTGCCACCGAAGAATGTCTGCACGACACGAACAACCCTCCGCTTACCGACTGGTGCGCGGTTGAAAAAATGCCCACTGAATACTGTGATATGCACTGCACCGTTGTGTACTGCAAGGATTCCGAAATGCCGGCAGGACAGCATTGCCCCGCCGAATCACGCTATGCAAAATGCATTGTGCTGATTCCTTCAACATCGCTTTATGCAAGACTGAGCAACGATAAACTCTATCAATACATGCCTAACGCGGTGCGCACGGATCTTACCGCAGACGAATTCATAAGCAACGCGGAACATCTTGAATGCTGCACGGTACACACCGGCGGCGGGACGGATATTCCGCTCGATGAGCTTATTGCGCGTTCAAACGAGCTTATTGCGACTGTGCGCCATTATCTTGACACCGTTCAGACACTGACAGAAACGGCGCGCCACATTCTCGAAGGCGGAATCACGCAGCTGCAAAATGCAATTGCACAATCCGATGCTGCGCTCATCAGTCAGTATATGAGCGAACTGAAGCGGAATTACGATGTGCTGAGCGCACTTTATCCGCCTCCGAATCAGCCCGCCGAACCCACGGATGAACCGACATTCCCCAACGGATAAATCGGAGTCGTGTGCTGCTTTGAAACTCCCTTCGAACGGCATTCTTAACAAAAGCGGAATTGACAGCATATTTATTTAGTAATCGCCGGACATGCCGAACGTGCATTTGCTGGCATTGTGTCTTAAGGCACTGCATCCGGCGATTGCTCAATAAACAACAGGTTGGTAATTTATATGATTTATTTTGATAACAGTGCAACAACGCCGGTTTGCCCCGAGGCTGCAAACACGGCTCTTCGATACATGACCGAGCAATTTTATAACCCGGCGGCTGCATACTCCCCCGCCGTTTCTGTCGAGCGGGATGTCAACGCTGCAAGAGCAAGGCTTGCATCCTACCTTAATGCGGAGCAATCCGAGCTTATTTTCACAAGCGGCGGAACGGAAAGCAACAATATCGCCCTCTCCGGGACACTTGCAATGCGCCGCGACAAATGCCGCATCATAACATCCGCAGTTGAGCATCCCTCCGTTTTTGAGCCTTTTGCCGCGCTTAAAGCGCAGGGATACGATGTTGTTGTTGTCGGCGTTGACAAAACCGGGTGTGTGCGCATGGATGAACTCTCCGCCGCCCTTACCGAATCAACGGGCTATGTGAGCATCATGCACGTCAACAACGAGGTCGGCGCCGTGAATGATATCAACGGCATATATCACCTCGTGCGCGAAAAAAGCCCCTCAGCGGTTTTCCATTGCGACGGTGTGCAGGCATACATCAAAATGCCCGCCGTGCAATGCGACATGTATTCCTTCAGCGGACATAAGCTTAACGCTCCTAAAGGCATAGGCGGGCTTTATGTGCGCCGCGGAACGCGCTTCAAAGGCGGACAAACGGGCGGAGGGCAGGAAAACAATCTTCGCTCCGGAACCACGAACGTGCCTTCAATCATGGCTCTTGACGTGTCCGCAAAACTTTGGACGGACAACCGCACCGAAAGGCTCGAAAATATGACCCGCGTCAAACACCGCCTTTACAGCAACTTGTCCCGAATCAAGGATATAAAGCTCAACGGACCCGAAATAAACGATAGTGTGCCGTATATTTTGAACATCAGCTTTCTCGGTGTGCGCGGTGAGGTTCTGCTGCATTCATTAATGGACAAAGGCCTGCTTGTTTCAACCGGCTCCGCCTGTGCGGCAAGGAACCGCGGCAAAAACCGCATTTTAACCGCAATGGGAATCACCGGCGACAGGCAGGACGGCGCAATCCGTTTCAGCTTCGGTGCCGGCAACACCGAGGCAGAAGCCGATGCGGCCGCTCAGATGATCGAGGACAGCCTCTCCCTGCTTCGACGATTCCGCAGGAGATAAAGCACACTCGGGAGTTCAGCAAAAAACGTTCTATTCAGAAGATAAACACGAAAGGTATTATAAAATGGAAAGAGTTATTCTTGTTCGCTACACCGAAATTCATCTTAAGGGGCTGAATCGTCCCTATTTTGAGCAGAAGCTCGTTGACAACATGCGTTCCGCCCTTCGCGGCATTCCCTCAAGAATCGACCGCGAACACGGCAGAATATATGTTATGGATATTCCGGATGTACAGTTTGACGAAGCACTCTCAAGGCTCACCCGCGTGTTCGGCATTCACTCCGTCAGTCCCGCACTTGCCGTTGATAAGGATTGGCAGAGTGTATGCAGCACGGCGTATATGCTTATGGACAAAGAGATTGAAAAAAATCCGAATTTCAGCTTCAAGGTTTTTGCCCGCCGTTCGGACAAGCACTATTTTATGAATTCGGACGGAATCAACCGCGAACTCGGGCATCTGATTCTCGAACGCTACCCGTCCGTGCGTGTTGACATTCACAAACCCGAGGTTTCTCTTTCCGTTGAAATACGTGACAGAGCATACCTGTATTGCGAGGAGATTCCCTGCGCAAACGGAATGCCTGTCGGCACCGCAGGACGTGCAACGCTGCTCATTTCCGGCGGCATTGACAGCCCGGTTGCAGGTTACATGATGGCAAAACGCGGGCTTATACTGAGTGCGGTTCATTTTTACAGCTATCCCTACACAAGCGAGCGCGCCCGCGACAAAGTTGTTGACCTGACCCGCCTGCTTTCACGCTATGCAGGTCCGATCCGGCTGCACCTTGTTCCTTTCACGGATATCCAAATGACCATCTACGAGCAATGTCCGAGTAAAGAGACCACCATCATCATGCGCCGGCTTATGATGAAGATTGCGCAGCGCATTGCCGAAAAGGAAGGCGCACGTGCACTCATCACGGGCGAAGCTCTCGGACAGGTTGCAAGTCAGACGCTTGAAAGCCTTTGCGTCACCAACGACGCCGTGACCATGCCTGTTTTCCGTCCGCTCATCGGTTTCGACAAGGATGATATTATGGATCTGTCAAGGAAAATCGGAACATACGAAACAAGCATCCTTCCCTATGAGGATTGCTGCACCGTGTTTGTTCCCAAGCATCCCGTGACAAAACCTGTGCTTGAGGATTTGCGCGCAAGCGAAGCAAAGGTTGATTTTTCCGAAATGATTGAGCATGCGATTTCGGACAGCGAGCTTATGATTATTAAGTAAACTGCACATAAAAAGGCAGGCTTATTCGGTCGTTGAGCTGCATCAAGCATATGTTCTGCGAGGCATTCGATATGAATCTCAACACAAAAACACAATACACTATCCGCCGCATTCCGCGCATTGCGGCGGGATTCTTTGCAATGCTGACAGCGACCGCTGCGGTTTTGCCTTGTTTCGCCTGTTCAACATATGCTCAATCGCAGCAAATCCGTTTCGACACGCAAACGGCACAGTCACATATACACACCGTAAGGGAGCGGTCGGGTCCATATTTCACGATTTCCGCCGCCTCCGGTGCATCATCCGCTGCCGGTGTGAACGTTTTCTCCGCTGCATCGGTTCAGCCGACGGCCGATGTTCCCGAAAATCAGCCTTCAGAAAATAAAAAGCCATATGTCGGGTTTGAGGAGCATGTGAGAACATCCGGCTGCTATGTCGTATGTCCTGTTTTCGTTTGCAGAAACTCCGTCCTTGTTAATGCTGCCGTGAAAACAGCCTTCGTGGAATATGCGCGTGAGCAGCCTGCGGACAGGTACATAACTTACGATGTTATGTACAATGATAACGACCTGCTTTCAATCAAAATGTGCGTTTATGTTCCCTTCGAACAACTCAATGCGGATTATGATGTTCCGACCGTTAACGGATATGCGGTTTTTGAAACAAGACCGATAAACATAGATATCTTATCGGGACGGATTCTTTCCGTTGACGATTGTTTCGGTGCTGCGTTCAGCGATGATTTTGCGGCAGATTTCGGTAAAAAAGCATACGAAACCGCAGTTTCGAATTTTGGTGATACTGTCATTTGTCTGCCTGAACCGATTTATTCGGATCGCATGTTCATGTTCTATGACTGCGGAATTTTGCTCTGCTATCGAAAATATGAACTTATCGCCGATCCGACAATCGAACCGACGATTTATATCCCGTCAGAATGGTTCATCGAGCAGGGCGCAAGGTCCGATTCGCCCATCGGAAGGCTTTTGTTCGATGAAACAGACAGGCAGCCCTCGCCGAGTGACGGCTATGAATTTGCTGATTAATGTCTGAAATACTCCGAATGACTTATTTTCGTGAGATTTAAATTTGCCGATTTTTCTGCATGGTTCCGTCCGATGATTATTCAAACTCGGCATCATGCTTTCTGAAAAACTCATATTGACAGCGAACACTCGGAATATCCTGCCATGCGCAAACTCCCACCGGACAAGAATCAAAATCATAAATCTTTGCGTTTCGGGCGGAAAGCATAATCGCGGAATGAGTCGCAATTATAAACTGGCATCCGAAATACCTTGCGCTGTCCTCAATAAGCTGAAGCAGTTCAATCTGTTTTTCCGGAGAAAGACTGTTTTCAGGTTCATCCAGCAGATACAGAGCATTTTCCTCAATTTTGTTTTGGAAATACATGAATGCGCTTTCCCCGTTTGACCGTTCGCGCAAGCCTGTTGGCAAGCTCCTGCGAATAAATTCCGAAGCGGTCTTGCTGCGCGCCGTGTTGAGCCGCTTAAGAGCCTCATAATCCTCAAGTGAACGAATACTTGATTTTTTGTGTTTTAGCGAAAGATATTCGTCAAACAGTTCATCGCGCCGCCTGTCAACCCCGCTGTTAAGGCTGCGGAGATCAAGCATAAAATCAAATACGTCGTCACTCGTGATAATCCTGCTGTGCGGAGTAATTTCAAGTTCGCATATAAAACTGCAATCCTCAAGGTAACGCTCGAAAAAGCAGCTGCGATTATACAACGATGCCCTTGTCAGTTTCAGTTTCTCTGCAATGATATTGAGTGCGGTTGTCTTTCCTGTGCCGTTGCCGCCGCAAAGCAGCGTTATATCTTCAAAATCAAGCTGCGTCAGCCCTTTTTCTGAAAGAACGCCGAACGGATAGATTGAATCATAGCATGTCATTTTCAACCCGAATCTAAAATCCGTCTCGGTTTCGACATCCGGAAATTCAAATCTTGATATATACAGCATCGGTCGGTCTCCGTGTTTTAATAAGCATATATTAGCATATAATTATTCAAAATGCCGCGCCGAAACGCCGGTGCGGCATCCATGTATGATTCTTAATCTTCCGAATGGTTTCTGCGTGCAGCTTTATTCGAGCGGTTCACCTATATACACGATATCACAGTTTTCTCTTCCCCCGTTGCTGGGCTTTGAAGTCAGTTCTCCGTCAAAAGCCATCATTGCTGTCTCGCCGCCGTCAAGATTATATGCTTCCTTGCAGCCGAGATCAAACATCAGCTTTGAAAGTTCCTTCATTGAAAGCCCCATGGAGTACCCTTCCTGTCTTCCGTCAACAACAACAAGACAGTAGTGACCCGGCTCGTAATAGCCGATCGCACACCGAGGGTTCCAGTTCGCAACGCTTGTGTTGAATTCCTCCATGGGTTGCCCTCCGTCCAACAGCTTCGGGCCGAAAGAGAAAGTATGATACGGTTTTTTTCGATAGACAGCCGTAAGATTAACCGAACCCGCAAGTATGGTTTCCATCGTGCCGTCCTGATAAATAACGCATACGTCCTGCGTTTTATTTATCGTTTTGCGATAGACATACCCATTGCGAATCTCAAGCCCGCTCTGTTTAAAAACAAAAAAATCGCCGGAAGTTGCAACTATTGCATTATGTTTTGCAGCAAGGCTTTCAACACGCTCCCTCCTGTCGGACTCTTCCGACACCGCACTGCGAAGGCTTGAAATGTCCTTAATGTAAATATCCGCCATGTAGTAGTGCACGGGATAGCCGCCAACGGTAATATCCCGGCTCAAAATCTCAACGGATACATTGCCGCTGCGATAGGAATTCTCGGTTTTTTGAATGCTTCCGTCAGCGGTAAACTTATCTTCATATTTGCCGTGCAGAAGGTTTTCACGTTTTTCCGGCAGAGGGAACGCATGGCTCGCATCAAATTTTTGCGGTTTAACATGATGATACCATGCGAAAGACAGCAGTATAATCGCAAAAACAAGAATATCCGCTGTAACAACAAGTAAAATCTTTGTTTTATTTTTCATACAGTCGTAATTATATCCACAAATGGTAACGCCGTTTTGCACCGTCAATGGTTGTCGGGCGTTCGATTTTTCTTCATTTTGTCAGGATTTACCCACAACGCAACGATGTTAAGTATCGATGATATGAGTGCAAGGACTGCAAGCACCGCAATATACCACTTTGAAAGTTCACTGGTCATGAATTCCATTGCCGTGTTGAACCTGTCGATAACGAAGCAAATCAGCACGAGCAATGCGAGCATTGCCGTCAGGTGAGAGAGCAGCACGCGGAACACGCGGCGTTTGTTATTGAAATTGAAGAGTGATTTTCTCATTATTATTTCCCCGTTAAATTTTAAATTTCAAGTAGTTTTCAGTTTCCGTTTCGAATCCGAACGTTCAGGACAGCGGTTCCGCAACATAAACAATGTCGCAATTCTGTCTGCCGCCGCCGCAGGGCTGTGAGTACAACTCAGTACCGTATGCCATCATAGCGGTCATGCCTCCGTCAAGGTTGTATGCCTCCGTGCAGCCAAGCTGTTTCATGAGCTTTGAAAGCTCTGTCATTTCAAGCCCGAGGGAATAGCCTCTCTGCCTTCCGTCAACAACAACAAGGCAGTAATGCCCCGGTTCATAATAACCTATCGCGCAGCGCGGATTCCATGTTGCAACACTCGTGTTGAATTCCGTCATCGGTTCGCCGTTGTTCAAAAGCTTTGGGCCGAACGAAAACGCATGATACGGGTTTTTAGCATAAATCGAATCTAAATCCACCGAACCGGCAAAATAAGTTGCCATTGTGCCGTCGGAATAGACAACGCAAACATCCTGACTTCTGTTCAGCTCCTCGCGGTAAACCTGTCCGTTTCGAATCGCAAGTCCGCTCCGCTTGAAAACAAAGAAGTCGCCCGAAGCTGCAACGATTGCATTGTTCTTGCCCGCAAGCTCCGTCACCCATTCATCCCTGTCCGGCGAATCGGAAATTGCACAGCGAAGACTTGTAATATCCTTTATGTAAATGTCGGCAACATAGTAGCATACGGGCTGCCCCTGAACGGTCATAGTGTGTTTGCTCATCTCAACACATACATTTCCGCTGCGATAGCCGTTCTCATCTCGGATTACCTCACCGGAAGTAAACTTTTCGGAATATTTTCCGCGAAGCAGATCGTTCGGTTCAGGGGTGGGTTGGGCGGACGCTGACGGATCCGGTGTTTCGCCGGGGGCAGGTGTGTCTTTCGGAATCCAATAATCCGGCGACGGACTCGGGGAAGGCGAAACCCTCGGATTGAAAGTCTTTGTCGGTGAAAACTTCTGCGGCTTTGCATGATGAAACCATGCAAACGACAACAGTATTGCCGCAAAAAATACTATATCCAAAACAACAACAAGAATAATTTTTGCCTTATTTGCTTTCATATATTATCTCCTTAAAATTACACGGCATGAACCGCGCGACACCGCAATGTTTTATGCTGCGGTATTTTTCTCGCAAAAAACAAATTTTCGTTGAATTACAAAGCTCAGCGGGTAAATCACAAGCTGTGCGATTATCTGGGCAAGCCAGAGCGCGATGCCGATTTTTCCCATAAGCTGAAGCAGACCGTAGTTCAACGCAAAAAGCGCCGCAACAAGGATGTAATAGCGCAGGACACTGCCCTTGGACTTTGTTTGAAAAACAAGCCGCTGATTAAGGAAGTAATTCAGCAAGGAGCTTATCGTGCGTGCTCCGACAAGCGCAAAGAACTTTGGCGGAAGATTAAATGACAGAAGCCTGACCGCCGCACCGCCCGTAATGCCGCCGAGTATCGCATTGAACACAAGCAGAAGGATATAATCCGCAACCCAGCTGACAAAGCTTGAAAAAGCGAACGTAAAAATCGTTTTGTATATCCGCCACGAATCCTTTACAGTGTTGAAATGAGAAGTCTCATTCTTATTAAGATACACGGTCTCTATGGTGTGCTCGATTATCGGCACATGCGTTTTGGTGCATGTCAGGAGCTGATTAATCTCGTATTCATAGCGTTCGCCGCCGATTCTGAGCATGTCGTCAAGCTTTTCGGTTGAAAACGCACGAAGCCCCGTCTGCGTATCGTAAACGCGAACGCCCGTTGAAATCGCAAACACGCCGCGTGTTACACCGTTGCCGAATCTGCTGCGGAGCGGTACCTTGCCGGAAAAACGTCTGCTGCCGAGAACAAGCGCATTCGGGTTCTTTGCCCAGGTTTCACTGACTGCCACGATATCTTTTATAAGGTGCTGCCCGTCCGCATCAACGGTTATTATACCGTCATCGGAAAACCCCGCATCCTTTATGTATTCAAACGCAGTCTTCATTGCGCGGCCTTTGCCGCGGTTGACTTTATGGTGCAGCACTGTAACAGCGGAATCCGCTTCAAGCTTTGAAAAAACATCTTTGCTTTCCGCATTCTTGCTGCCGTCGTCAACAATAATGATTTTATAGTCCGTTTGCTGCTTCAGTTCGTCCACAAGACGCAAAAGCTTTTCATCCGGCTCATATGCAGGTATGACAACGATCATTTGCAAACAGTATCCTTTCGCATATCCACATTTCGCGTTATTATACCACAATGGAATGCCGGTTTAAATACCACTTTTGTAATATTCTCTTGACCCTATCGGCTGCACATGCCGTTGTGAAATACTATTTTATCTTTTAAACACACGTTTTTGCAAAAAATATATGTGTTGCAAGTGCTTTGCATAAAAAAAGTTCACAATTGTTTTACATTTATGTCATCTGATTTTTGCTCTCCGCAAACGCAGTCATGCTTCCCTGCCAACACTTTTCCTTCAAATATACCTTTTTTCGGCGCAAACATTGTTGCACAAACCCGAAAAAAATGCTACAATCACATCGTATGAGGATACTCCCTCGGCTGAGCGGCAGCGCAAAAGGCGTTTCTGCTGTTTCACCGCTTTTTCTTCCTCAAAAAAACTTTTTCGGAGGCTTCTTCCATGAAAATCTCGCAGAAGGCTTTGGCATGCAACCTTTCCCCCATGCGTAAATTCCATCCGTTTGCCGTTGCAGCAACCAATAACGGCAAAAAGATTTATCATTTGAATATCGGTCAGCCCGATATCGCAACCCCGCCCGCATATTTCGAAGCGGTTCGCAATTTTGAGCTTCCCGTTCTTGAATACGCTCCTTCCCCCGGTTTGCCCGTGCTTATCAAAGCCGTTCAGGACTATTATGATAAACTCGGCATTCACTATGAAGAGAGCGATATTCTTATCACCACCGGCGGCAGCGAAGCGCTGCAAATGCTGATGCTCAGCATTCTTGACGACGGCAGCGAGGTTATCATACCGGAACCCTTCTACCCCAACTACAACACATTCATCAAGAGTGCAGGCGGCACCATTCGCCCCCTGACCACCTCCCCCGAAGGCGGTTATCGCTATGCTTTCCGCGAAAAACTCGAGGCTCTTATCAACGAAAACACCCGTGCAATCATGTTCACCAACCCCGGCAACCCCACCGGCGTTGTTCTGACTCATGACGAGCTGCGCACCATTGCGGATGTCGCAAAAGAACACAACCTGTTTGTTATCGGCGACGAAGTTTACCGTGAATTTGTTTACGGCGGCGAGCAGCTTGCAACCATCGGACAGTTCGAAGATATCAACGAAAACGCCGTTATCATCGACTCCGTATCCAAGCGTTTCTCTGCCTGCGGCGCACGTATCGGAACCATTATCACCCGCAACAAGGAGCTTCAGCAGAACCTCATGAAGTTCTGTCAGGCAAGGCTTTCCGTTGCAACCCTTGATCAGATCGCTTCCGCCGCACTTTACAGCGTTGATTCCGACTATTTCGATGCTGTTCGCAAGGAATACAAACTCCGCCGCGACACCTGCTACAATAAGCTGCTCGAAATCCCCGGCGTCGTTGTTAAGGAACCGCAGGGCGCGTTCTACATGATGGCTGCACTGCCCGTTGACAATGCGGATACATTCCAGAAATGGCTGCTCACCGACTTTGATGACAACGGCGACACGGTTATGTTTGCTCCCGGCGAGGGCTTCTACGCAACCCCCGGCAAGGGTCTGAACGAGATTCGCATTGCTTACGTCCTCAAGCAGAAGGATCTTGAGCGTGCCATGGATCTGTTGGCTCTCGGCATTAAGAAATACAACGAGACGCACTGCAAATAACCATTCCGCAATATAGAAACAACGAAATCAGCTTTATTTTGAACAAAACCGACTGCGCCGCATACATTGCGGTACAGTCGGTTATTTTTTGATTCACAGTCTGTCAATCATAACTGTTCCGATCAGATGTTTTCATCCTTCAGTGCATCAACCGGGTTTTCGCGCTTTAACCTGCTTGTTGAGTACAGCATTGAAACAAACACAACCATGAAAACGCTGACTACAGCAATCGCAACCGCCGTCCACGGCATTGTGAAGCTCATCTGTGCAGCCTCCGCTGCGGACAAGTAGCAAAGGTAGGTCATGCCGACCGAAAGCGGCAAACCGAACAGCAGCGAACGCGTTCCGTAGAGCAGGCATTCATAGTTCATCATTCGGTTTATTCCCCTGTTCGTCATTCCGAGCGAACGGAGCATTGCGTAATCACGGCGGCGCAGTGCAACATTGGTTGACACGGTGTTGAACACATTTGCAACCGAAATCAGTGAAATCAACGCGATAAAGCCATAGGAAAATACCTTCACAAGGATTATCATGTTGCTGACGGTTCGTTCCTCCTCCGCGCGGTTGTACAGCCTTTGAGGCGCAAATTCGATTCCACGGGTTTCAAATACGGATTTAACATCATTCTCCGCCTTGTCCGGGTCATCGGCGCAGATGTAGACATTCATGAACCCCTCATTGAATGCCTTTTTGTCCTGGAACGCGGAGAACGGCAGAATGAGCTTCATTGCGCGTCCGCTGTCAATCCCTGCGGGTGCGGTTTTGACGGTTGCTGCAATATGTATTTCTTCATATTCAACCGGGCGCACGGGCTGGTCTATGGGCCTTCCGAAAAAATCAAATCCTGAGGATTCGAAATTTTCCCCATCGGAGGAGTTTTCCCCGTTGGAGCTGCTTCCGCCGTCAGCATCTTCCCCTTGAGCGGGCCAATAGTAGTATTGCAGAACGCCCTCTCCCATTTCATTGCCGGACCAAAACATGCCGTCCAAAATGTATCCGTCGAGCTGCGGTGCGGGTTTTGCCCGCATCAGGGTCGTTACCCCATCCGAAACAAAGCTGTAATTATATGTTCTTCTGTTGTTTTCGCCGTTATCCTGCGAATAAACAACATCGTAACCGCTGTTGAGCATGACGGGCAGTTTTTCTTCGGCTGCAAAATAAGCATCGGCATCGATGCCGTTTTTGGTCAGCATCCGTCCGAATGCCGCATCATCAATGTAATACGCAAAACAGTTTTGTTCAACTTTGAGCAGCCCTTCATGTGCGCTGCGCTGCGCTTTTGTGTATGCTTTATACTCCGCCGTTGTGTCTCCCTCCGGCAGGTACACAAAGCTGTTGTCGAGCGTGTTCAGGCAGAAAGTTATCTCATCAAAGTATTCTCGGGCGCCTGCGGCAAACTCCGTATAATTCTGCGCCGACAAATCCCGATAACCTATATCGTAGCTTTTTTCCGTGAATGCGTCCTCTGCCGACTTTGTGAGATACATGCAGAAACCGCTTGCAGAGATGAAAAGCACAAGGCTCATTGCAAGAGAAGCTATCGTTGCGCGATACTTTTTGCGGCTGCGTGCATAGTATTTTTTTGCAAGCATGCCTTCTGCACCGAAAAGCCGAATAAAAAGCTTTGAACAGCGCACATTCTTCTTGCCCGCATTCACATCCCGCGCCTGCCTGATTGCTTCAATGGGTGAAATTTTCATTGCACGCCGCGACGGTATCCATGCGGAAACGAAAACTGTCAACACCGCGACCGCCACAGCAACGGCAACGGCCTGCCACGAAACGGAAAAGCTCATGCCGAACGGTGCATCGAGTACGGATTTGAACAAATCTCCGCAAAGCCACAGCGTCAGTCCCATACCTCCGATGCCCACAAGAAGGCCGATAGGTATGCCGCATACGCACAGCGCAAATGCTTCGAAAAGAACGGACCGCCTTATCTGGCTCCGGGTTGCACCGATTGAGGCAAGCAAGCCGAACTGCTTTGTTCTTTCGCTTACAGAAATTGAAAATGCACTGTAAATCAGCGAAACCGAGCCGATAAAAATCAGCACGCAGAAAACAGCGGCAAGGCTCACAAGCATATTCGAATAATTGTTAAACACCGAATAGCCGTCCATTGTGAGCAAACTCGTTTGATAGGATGCCTCAATGTAAGATCCCGAAAGCCTTTCCGCAAACGCATCAAGATTCTTTCTCGGATTTTTCATCAGGATATAGGCATCATAAGTTTCACCTTCCCGCAGGGGTTCGGAAAGAAGGCTCAGCGCAGTGTAACCCGGAGCAATCATTTCTTCAAACCCGGGGCGTTCATAGAAACCGACAACGACATATTCCCAAATTCTGTCCGCAGTCAGCTTTTCCTCATCGTACGAATACGGGTTGTTCTGTCCAAGCTCCGACCCGTCTTCCGCAACACGTCTGCCGAGAGTCAGTTTCAATCTGTCGCCGATTTTATGTGATACGCCGCCGTTCGCCTGAAGATGTGCGGGAAGAATTATCTCGTTTTCATTTTCGGGCAGTCTGCCGCTCGTAAGATGAACAGGCATGTTTTTCATGAAGCTTTCATCCGCTTCAAGAACATACAAATAGGGCTTGTCGGCGTTGCTTGAACCGGCTTCGGCATAACCTATGGGCTTTGCAACAGCGGCCTTTGAAACGCGCTCGTCGGCTTTGATTTTCTCTATCGTTTCGCTTGAACAGCCGCTGAACGAAACATGGTAGTCGCCTTTGTCATATGCAAAGTATTCGCGCATATAGCCGTACATGCTTGAGCAGAAAGTTGTTACGGCGGTGAACATTGCAGCGGAAAGAATTATGCCGATTATCGTTACGATCGTGCGAACCCTGTTCTTCTTCATCGCCTGCAAAGTGACTTTATTCATGATGTTCATTTTGAAATCACCTCGTCACGGACGATTTTTCCGTCCTCGATTGCAATAATGCGCCGAGCCTGCAGGGCAATGCTTTCGTCATGTGTGATCATGATTAGAGTTTGATTGTATTCACGGTTCATTCGCTTCAAAAGCTCAACTATTTCATGGCTGTTTTTTGAATCCAGATTGCCCGTCGGTTCATCCGCAAGCACGATCGAAGGCGAATTCATCAATGCCCTGCCGATAGACACGCGCTGCTGCTGTCCGCCGGAAAGCTGATTCGGAAGATGTTTCTCGCGTCCGACAAGATCAAGCTCGCGAATCAGTTCACGCAGCCTGTCGCGGTTCACGTTTCGTCCGTCCAAAAGCACAGGCAGGGACATGTTCTCTTCAACGTTCAAAACCGGAATCAGGTTGTAGAACTGATAGATAAGCCCGACTTCGCGGCGGCGAAAAACTGCAATCTGTTCATCGCTTCGCGAATAAACATCCTGTCCGTTCACAAGCACTTTGCCCCCCGTGGGGCGGTCAACGCCGCCCAATGTGTGCAGAAGGGTTGATTTGCCGCTGCCCGAAGGCCCGATAATCGCAACAAAATCACCCTTTTCAACCGAAAAGCTTACGCCGTTGAGCGCACGAACTTCATTCTCGCCTTTTCCGTAAACCTTTGTCAGGTTTTCAACCTTCAAAATCTCCATTTTCTCTCCTTTTGAGCATCATCCGTTCGAAATGCGGCAGGCAAACCTTTTATACGCGCAATCCGAATGTATTGTCTTCGACTCTTTTGTTTATGGTTGAAATTATACCCGCGCAATATGACTTGTGTGTGACTTGAAAATAACAGATATGTCACAAACACCGAATACGCAGCTTCGGAAACGGCTCAAACATTATCCAATCGAAGTGTTGTTAAACTGCGCTTTTATACAGGCGTATGGTGAACACTGCGCCGCCCTGCCGATGATTTTCCGCTTTAATTGTTCCGTTTTGTTTTGAAATGATGGTTCTTGACAACGCAAGCCCAATACCGACGCTTTGCATCTGCGGAATCTGCGCTCCGCATTGAACCGTATCCGTTTCAGTATGGGTATTATTCCTTAAACTCCCCGTTTCCGTACAGTTCATGCCGGCTGAACCGGTATAAAATCTTTCAAAAATATGCGGCAAATCCTGCTCCGCGATTCCGCATCCAGTGTCGCGAATTCGAAATTCCGAATAAATCGGGTTTTCGGATGCAGTGACATATATGCTTCCGTTTTCGCAGTGTTCGACACAGTTTTTAAGTATATTGCCCAAAGCTTCCGTCATCCAATCCGGATCGCAGTATGCAAACCCGGAAGCATCAATTTCGAAATGCACATTTTTCAGCTCCGCCATGATTTCCAGCGGCTCAACCGCTCCGTCAACAATTGCCGCAAGTTCGGCATGTTTCCTGCTGAAAGTGACAGAATCCGCATCGAGCCTTGCAAGCTTCAACAATGCGGAAACAAGCCACTCGATCCTTGTCAGCTGCCTGCGAAGTTCAAGAAGAAGCTCCATGCGTTTTTCTGCATTCATGCCGCTCCTGCCCAAAGATTCCGCAATCAGATTAAGCGCCGTGAGCGGAGTTTTTATCTGATGAGAAATGTCCGCAATTGAATCCGCAAGCTTTGTTTTGTCCGAACGCAGTGCATCTGCCTGCTCGCGAAGACGAACAATCAGCTTTGTGAGTTCGTTTTCAAGTATGCTGATTTCGCCTTCACGATACTTTGAAAGGCATATGTCCTCCGCACCGTGGAGAATGCCGTCGATTTCATCCGCAAGCTTTCTGAAATGCCTGTGACGCAGCGCAGCGTTCACAAGCTGAGCCGAAATCACAATTACAAAAGCGGCGGCCGCAATAAGCCCCGCTTTCTGATTTAAATAAAAACATATTCCGCTTGCGGCGATACCGACCGCGGCCGTTGTCAGCGTCAGCGCACAAACATCCGGATTTCTGAGTACTCTCATTTTCCATGCCCCCTTTGCGTTATTCTTCGGCGGCAAACCGCATATATTCAGTCTATTTTGTATCCAACGCCGCGCACCGTTTTAATAATGCAGGGAGTCTGCGGATCGGCTTCCAGTTTTTCGCGCAGCCGTTTAATATAAACGGTCAAGGTGTTGTCATTCACAAAGTCGCCCGCAACATCCCAAATGTGTTCAAGCAGCTGTGTGCGCGTTAAAACATGCCCGCGGTTGTTTATGAGCGTCAGCAAAAGCCTGTATTCCAATGCCGAAAGGCAAAGGTCCGTATCCCCGCGGAAACAGGCTCCTCTCTCAAGGTCAACACGCACATCGCCGAGACTGACCGCGGCCTGCGGTTTTCCCGCCCGTCGAAGAGCGTTTTTGATGCGCGAAACAAGCTCCCGCGGCCGAAAAGGCTTTGCAATATAGTCATCCGCACCGAGCTCAAGTCCCGTAACAACGCTGTGTTCATCACCCGAAGCCGTCAGAAAAATAATTGGTATATCCTTTTTGCTTTTCATGGCGGAGCAAACAACAAAGCCGCTGCCGTCTGCAAGCGAAACATCCAGCAGCACAATATCAAACTCCTCCTGTTCAAAAAGCCGCAGCGCTTCGGTCTGCCCGTTTGCGCTTTTGCACAAAAAGCCCTCATCCGTCAAAAACGAGCTCAACGCACGAACGATCGCGGCATCATCCTCAACAACAAGCACTCTGTTTGATTTATTCATAACGTTCCTCCGTCCCTGATGTTCGCATTTGCTTTCGCAGCATTCCGGTGCAAAATGCAAAACGCCCTGCCCCCCGTTTTACATGTATCGGCAGCACAATGGCTTATCCGTTTTCAAATAACAGGTTGAAAACACGGCCTTCTTGCCGATACACAATCAAATCGCTGTTTCCCGCAGGAGCAGGGTGCAATGTTTTTCAAATTTTTTACTTTATCCGAGTTTTATTTTTCGGGACGAATAATTTCGGTTGTTGCATCCATCCACAGCCGTTCAACATTGTAATACTCGCGCTCTTCCGGATGGAAAATATGCACAAGAATTCCGGCAAAGTCAAGCACGATCCAACGGCCTTCGGAATAGCCTTCCCTGCGGCGCATCGGAAGCCCCATTTCGGCGGCACAATCTTCAATTTCATCACTCAGCGCCTTTACATGAATCGGCGATGTGCCGCTCATGAACACGAACCAATCGGTAATGATTGTTTTGTCTCCCACATGGACCGCAACAATATCGTTTGCTCTTTTTGCATCGGCGGCATCCACAATGCGCTTTACACAATTTTTAAGCTCCTCGCGAAACCTGAGTTCCGGTTCCGAAAGGATGTTTTTGTTTTCGTTATTAGTTTCCATTCTTCCTCCGATTATATCTATATTGATATTATTTTTATTAATCGTACGTCTTTTTATTCGACATTGCCCGTATCGAATTCAGCCGGGATAAAATCGGCTTAAAACTCACCGCCGTTGCCGATTTGTCGTGTTTTCTCAATCGCCGCCGTGCAGGCGGGCTTTCACCCGTTTTTCGAGTGCTGCAATGGTAATTTCCGTTTGCGGATGAATGCGCATTCCCTTATTTTCAGTGTATTCGATAGTGTTCCGAAGAACCGCTATCGTCGCCCTGTCGAGGTCTCTGAAAGCAAGCTCGCGCAAATCCCGTATTCTTCTGTAATCACGTGACGGCTCAAGCTTGTCCGCAAGAAAAATCACCTCATCAAACGGGGTCATTTCCGCACATCCGACGGTGTGCCGTTCTATTGCGTTCAATATTTCCGTATCCTGCACTCCGTACAGATCCTTTGCAAGCAGTGCACCTATGCGCGAATGAATCAAAAACGGATTTTCACGTTCTTCATTTGTCAGCGCATAACCCATTTTTTCGGCATATCGAACGGTCTCTTCACGCCCAAGCTTTGCGCAGTCGTGCAAAAGAGCCGCAAGCCGCGCTTTTTCTGTTGAAAGCCCGTGATACTGAGCAAGTCCGACAGCTTCACGCACGGTCAGCATTGTGTGACGCATCCTGTATTCATCCAAAACGTTCGAAACACGTTCCGCAAGCTGCTCTATGCTTTTGGGCTGATACAAGCGCTTTTCGTAAAGCAGCATTTCGGCGGAAAGCGGCACAAGCCTTTCAACGGTTTGTGCGTTTTGAACACGCCTTCTGATTTCCGTTGAGGATATGTCCGGCCCTTCCGCAGAAATAATCTCGACTCTGCCGCCGAATTCAGCCCTTATCCCGTCTGCAAGAGCTTCGATATCGCGTTCCTGACCGCGTCTGTTGACGGCAACGAGGGTTGCAAGCTCCAGTATTTCTTTCGGGTTTTTCCATTTCGGGAAATCTTCAAGCATATCCGCTCCGACAATGAAATACAGCCCGGCTTTCTTGTTTATCCGCTTCATTTCGCGCAGCGTGTCAACAGTGTAGCTGACTCCGCCGCGGCGAATTTCGATATCGGAAGCGCGCATTCCGCGTTCGCGCTTCAAAGCGGCGCAGACCATATCGAATCTTAATGCAGCCGGAGTGCGCTCTGCGGAATGCTTATGCGGCGGATCTGCCGCAACAACAAAATCCACCCTGTCAAGCCCAAGCTCCTGTTTCACGGAACGGGCAACAAATATGTGCCCCATGTGAACGGGGTCAAATGTTCCGCCGTAAATTCCAATCTTCATATGCATATTATACAACATCCTGAACCGTTTGTGAATGAAAAACATATCTATGTGCCATACTGATTTTATGAATGACACATTGTTGAAAAGTTATAATCGGAGCTTCAACGGCGGCAAATCCCGCTTTGCGCGCATATGCGACAACGTGTTTTCGGCACTGCTGCTGACCGCTGCACTTTATTTGCTTGTTTCGCGAAAGCTGCATCACGGCGCCGCGTCTTTGTTTGCCGCAATGCTCATTTCCGCGTCAATACTGCTCACTGCAAGCCTTTTGCGCAGCCTGCGGTTTAATGCCCACATCAAAAAACTCCGCAGAGAAACATCCGAGTCGATTTTGCGGCGCAGGATACTCGTTTCGCCCGAAGTGGACGAAGTGATCCGCAGCCTGCACCGTTCATCCTCGGAATACCCGAATCAAGCGTATTCCGAACAGAGTGCAACTCGCTCGTTTTATCTGCTCCGAACTGAAAAAGCAATCACTTTTGATGATATTCTTCCGATTATTCGCGAGGCTCTTGAAAAAGGCATTTCGCACATCGTGATATATTCAGTTTCGAAACCCGAACCGGAAGCGGAATCCGCCGTGCGCACCGTCGGCACCACCGCAGTTGAGTTTAGGCTGCTTGAAACAATTCCGCAAATTCGCGAACGCTTCCTGCCCGACGATGCCGAAATCGATTCCGAAATCAAAGCTGCATTTCCTCCCGCCGAGCGTGTATCCGTCAGGGTCCGCGCTGAGCGCGCCGCATCGAAACTCCGCACGGAAAAACACGCTTCAAAGTACTTCTTTGCGGGCATGGGATTATATGCTCTTTCGTTTTTTTCGGCGTATAGATTCTATATGCGGTTTGCAGCCTCGACAATGATGTTCGCCGCAATGCTGCTGTTTATCCGCAAAATAACCGCATCCTCCAAACCCGAAGACAGCCGGCGCTGACCGCAGGCATTTCATCCAAAGCCTGTTTTATTCCGCCGGCGGAGCATTCGGATCGGGGGTGTCGTCCAGCTTTAAAAGCTCGCGCGCTATCTGAAATTTCAGGGATGAGTATGCACCCGAATCGGGAACATCGAGCATTACGATCACAACACGCTCATCCTCCTGCACAACGTTAAGGCGAAAACCGGCAAACCATGAATACATGCGGGTTTTGTCTTTGCCGATTTCGGCCGAACCCGTTTTTGCCGCAACGTCAACATTCGTGACACGCAGCGAACGACCCGTTCCGTTTTTGTTCGGATCCACAACGCCTTGGAGCATCGGAATTATTTTATTTATTGCATTTGTCGAAATTGCGTCCTCCATCCATACGGAGTATTCGCTTTTCCGAATGCATTTGTATTCCACGCCGTCCGTTATGTATAATCCGTCCGTGATTCGCGGGGTCGGCATATCCCCGTTGTTTGCAAATGCGGAGAACATTGCCGCAAGCTGAAGCGGCGTCACGAGCACCTGCCCCTGTCCGTAGCCGGAGTCCGCAAGCATTTTGTTGTCCATCACGCTGCCGCGGCTGTAAAGCTGGGAGCGGGCGGCACCCAATTCATAGGGCAGCGACTTGTCCATGCCGAGTTTTTCATTAAAATATGCAATGAATTTCTCCTGACCGATTTTCAGTGCAACATCCGCAAAGTAAATATTGTCGGAATGCAGCATACAGTTTGTCATGTTCATTGGTTCCGTGCGGTGATAGACGCGCGTGCGTTTTATACGCGGCCAAGGCCATTCCCCGTAACCGGTCGGCTTCCAGTAATCATTATCGATATAGCCGGTGAAAACATAATTCTCATTCACCGTACCCGTATCAAGCGCAGCAGCAGCAGTGAACGCCTTGAAAGTTGATCCCGGCGGGTAAAGCTCCCTTGTTGCGCGGTTTCTGAGCGGCTCATTCTCCTGTTCTTCAAGGGCTTTGTATTCATCGCCGCTCATACCCTTTATAAACCTGTTTAAATCATAGGAAGGATTGGAAGCAATTGCATTCACTTCTCCCGTTTTCGGGTTCATAACAACGACCGCACCCGCCGTGTCCGTACCGAAAAGCACAAGATCCAGCAGTTCCTCTGTGCGCTGCTGCAATTTGAAATCGATCGTCAGCATCACATCGCTGCCGTCAACTTTATCTTTGCGATAGATGACCTTTTTAACGGCTCCGTCCGTTCCGCGGATGAAGAAATAATAGCCGTCCTTGCCGCGGAGCTCCCTTTCGTAAAGCTTTTCTATGCCGCTTTTGCCGACTTTGCTGTCAGTAGTATATAATCCGTCATTCGGATCGCGTCCCTCGTTATATGTCTGTATCTCCTCCCATGTTGCGAACGAAATATAGCCCAATGTATGCGCAAGCAGGCTCCCGTAAGGGTAATACCGCTTTGAACCGTAGTGCTCGGTGTCAACATGAACTCCGTTTACGGCATTCAGCCGTTCCTGCTGTTCAACGGTAACTTCATCGGGCATCGCCTGATAAACGGTGATGAACTCGTTTGTGTTCTTTCCGAATTTTGTTCGCAGCTCTGCGGCATCCAAACCGAGCACGGCGGCAATTTCGGCAGCAGCGGCATCGAATTCCGCCGAGAAGCGTGTATTCAGATACTCCGCATCGGAATAAAGCCTGTCCGCTTCTTTTTCCGCATCCTGCTCGCTCATGCCGGCATTTTCCTGCATTATTTCATCCGTAAGCACATTTTTCGGCGCAATTTCGCTTAAAAGCGCGTAAACAGTCACAAGGCGGACATTGGTTGCAACAACAGCTCCGTGAGAAACGATATCGCCGCGCTCTGCCGCAAGCGCTGCCCTGTCGAACGTGTCGCCCCAGGCCATATCCGGAAAAATGTGGCTCGGCTGCCACACAACCCGCCAAAGATTATTCTCTTTCAGAAGAGTCATCTCGTATTCGTTTGTCAGGTCGCCCGCGGATTGTGTTTTATATGTCATCGCGTATTTAATGACTTTTTTTGAATTTCCGGAAACGTTCTCTTCAGCAATATTGTATTCAATATCGTTCACGCCGAGCAGCGAAAACAGGCTCTCGTAACGCTTTTCGAACTGTGCGAGAGTTATTGTGTTTTTATATGCTTCAATGCTGTCGTCAACGGCATTCTCCGGCGCAACATGAGCACTGATGAAGGAAAAAGCTTCCGTAAACTGCTTGTTGCGTATTGAATTCATGAACAATGTGAACGCCTGTTCGTCCCCGGACGCCGTCTCCCGGCTGCATCCCGCAGCGAAAAAAACCGTGCAGCATAAAGAAAGCAGCATCAGAGAGGAAAGGATAAAGCAAAAAAATCTTTTTGTTTTTGTTCCGAAAGTCAGTTTCATTCCTGTTTATACCTCGATATTTATACCTCGATACTCATACCCCGATTTAATTCTTTTGTTTTCAAATCTTTCGAGCTATAACCATGCATTATAATTATACTACCGAAGGGAGAATATGTAAAGCCGCATTGCCCGTGATTTATGTCGTCGGCAGCAATATCGTGTTTCGATTCGCTGTTTTCTGTTTTTTTTAAAGAAAGCGCGTTTAACATCAGCTGCCGCTGCACATGGTTATTCGCACGGCGGCAGTCTTTTTTAACCGGCGAGGCAGTTTTCCGTCGGCAATCAGCTTTTTGGGATAAAAAACTCTCAATATGCGCATTATTTTTCGGATTCTGTTGACATATATGCAAATCTGCATTAAAATTTCAGTCATGACAGATTCAAAAGAAATGATAAAAAAACTGGGTTTGACCCCGAACAAGGCTCTGGGGCAGAATTTTCTTATCGATACCGAAGCGATAAGCCGCATTGCAGTGCTTGCAGACTGTCAAGGCGAAAACGTGCTTGAAATCGGTCCCGGGCTCGGTGCATTGACATCCGCTCTTTCGGAAAAAGCGAAAAATCTGCTTGCGGTTGAAATAGACCGCACACTTGTCGGAATTCTTGCGGATGAATTCGCGGATAAACGCAGCGTGCAGCTCATTTGCAGCGATTTTCTGAAGGTTCCGCCTGCAAAAATCTCCGATGCATTCGGCGGAGAGCCTTTTACTGTTGCTGCAAATCTTCCGTACTATATAACATCACCTATTTGTATGCGGCTGATTGAATCCGGACTCCCTGTAAAGCGCATGGTGCTGATGATGCAGGCTGAAGCAGCGGAGAGGTTCTTTGCGGCACCGCGTGATGTGAACTACGGGCCGCTCTCGATTGTTTCCCGGTATCTTTTCGACATTTCAACCGAACTGAAACTCTCACCTGCGGCATATTACCCCGAGCCGTCGGTTCATTCCTGTGTGCTGAAATTCGAACGAAGCGGCAGCGAGCTTCCGCCGAATTTTATAAAGGTGCTTCGTGCCGCATTTGCGATGCGTCGAAAAACGCTCCGAAACAATATGCTGCAATTGATTCCGAAAAACAATGTTGACGAAGTGATTTCCGATGCCGGGCTTTTGCCGACCGTCCGAGCCGAAGAGCTTGCAGCGGCCGATTTTGTGCGGCTTGCCGATTCATACAACCGTTACGGCAATAAAGTATCGGAAGCAGATCCGACCTGCGCCGAATAAGCAGCACGGTCAATAAGTGCCTGAAAAAAACGATGAGAAGGACTGCCGCAAATTTCGCGGCAGTCCTCATTTTTACGGATTAATAAACCTTTGAAATCGTGAACTTTTTGAGAGTTTTCAAAAGACCCGCCGCTGCGGTTCCGCACCGAACATATGGCACAAAAAAACCGCTCAAACAATTTGAGCGGTTTATGGAGCTGGTGATCAGATTCGAACTGACTACCTCGTCATTACCAATGACGTGCTCTACCTACTGAGCTACACCAGCGTTGCTTCCCTGCGGAACGTGTTGTATTATAACTCACTCCGCGGACAATTGCAACCCCTTTTTTTAAAAATTATTATATATTTTAATTTTCCTGTCGATTTGATATTCCGTCCCCCTGTTCATCGTATTCGTCCCGAACGTCTTCCGCCTCCGTTTCAATTGCCAATCGATGCGTCAGCAAAATTATATCATTCCCGAATGTTGAAGTTCGGCACAAATTTGGCTATAATGATAGATGTTGAATAATGTGCTTTTTTCCGATACGCTGCTCTTCAATCAAGCGCAATCGGCAAAAAAGCACATTGAGGATTAAATTTTCACGGAGGCTGCTCCTTGGACAACAATAATCTTTCCACAGTGTCCCAGACCCGTTCCCGCAATCGGAAGGGTGTTTTGGGCATAGATTTCCGTTCACCTTTCGGCGTTCTCGTCTGTGCGCTGGCGGTGTTCGTTTTTGCGCTCGTTTCCCTTGTTATCGTTCATTTTTCACTTAAAGCGGATCATGAACGCGCCGTACGCACCTACAGAGAAAACAACTGGCTCAAAACCACCGCTCAGGCGGACGGAACCACGCTCGTTTCCGGGAAAAGCAGCGGCACGTCATACCAATATATTGAGGACAACCGTATTATTCCCGGCGTCACAATTTCCGGTGTTCCCGTTGGCGGAATGGATTACGAAAACGCACGCAATGCAATGCTTGACGCGCTGAGTGCGGAGTTTTCGAAAATCAACATTTCCGTAACGGTGGACAATGTTACCATTGTTCTCACCGCATCGGATTTTCGCATTACGACAAACATCAACGAGCTGCTCAGCTCCGCGTTCAAACTCGGCAGAAGCGATTCCGACCCTTATCAGAATTATCTGAAGCGCGTTGAAATTGCCGAAAATGGTTTTGAAGTCGGCAGCTACACCATTCGGATGGACGAGGAGAGCGTTGCTGCAATCGTATCCGAAGCAGCTGCTCAGCTGGATCACCCCCCTGTCGAGCCCTATGTGACGCTTTTGAACCGTGTCGGCGGCGGCAAACCGGGTTACGGCACGGGCGGCGATATTTCAACCGTTTGCAAAACTCAAACGGTCAAAGCTCCCGACGGAACAGTTGTCGGAGAGATCCTTTTTCATACCGGCAGCAACGGCTTCTGTCTTAACCGCGAAGATATGCTGAAGCAGATTTCCGAAGCGTTCAATTCCGGGAATTATAACGCGTCTCTTTCGCTCCTTCTCGAAGAAGTTGAACCCGAAGGCGATGTGAACACGCTCATTGACTCAATGCGTGAACTCTCCCGTTTCTCAACCGAATTTGCAACAAGCAACGAGTCCCGTTCCCGCAACGTTCAAAAAGCGGCCGGGCTGCTTAACTGTGTTATTCTCGAACCGGGCGAAGAGCTCAGCTACAACGAGCTTCTTGGGCCGCGCACCGAAGAACTCGGCTGGCTTCCCGCGCACGGGATTTCCGGCGGCAAAGAATATATCGACACTCCCGGCGGCGGAATCTGTCAGGTAAGCTCAACACTGTACAATTCATTGCTGCTTATCGGCCCCGATATTCGCATCGTCAGCCGCTCCCATCACTCAATCCCCGGAAGCTATGTTGCAATGGGACTCGACGCAACCGTTTCGTATTACGGACCCGACCTTGTGTGGAGCAATGCAGCGGAATCTCCCATGTTCCTTTTTGCCTATGCGGACATGCGGACAAAAACAGTTTACACCTTTGTTTACGGCACGCAGCCCGACGACGGCACGCATTACAAAATCTGGTCGGATACCATAGAAAAGCTCGACCCTCCCGAACCAAAACGCATTGCCGAACCGCTTTGGCCGACAGGATATTGGAAAATGGTCATTTCGCCCCGTTACGGCTACATCGTTGAAGTTTACAGGCAGCTTATCGGTGCGGACGGTCAGCCGGCAGGCGATGTTGAAAAGCTCTACACCGACAAATACGTTGCTGTGCAGGGTGAGCTGCATTACGGCACCGGCAGCTCGACTCTTCCCGTTCCGAACCGCTGAAAATAATTGCCAACCGCTATTGACAAAAACCTGAATTGCTATTAAAATGTATTGAAGTTTCGATTCGACCAACGAACTAACCGGAAGGAGACTAATGATGAACAAGAAAGTATTTGTAAAACTTATTGCACTGCTTATGGCGGCTGCAATGCTGCTCGGGGTCTGCGCCTGCTCCGCAACCGACAACAACCCCACCATCGGCAAAATCGGCAAGGTGAAAATTACACTTTCACAGTACCAGCAGATTTATCAGCAGTACAGCTATTACGCAAAGAGCATGGATGATTTCAACGGTTTTATTAAAAACCAGCTCATCACCTACGGCGTGACTCTTAACAAGTGCTATGAACTCGGCCTCGACAAAGAAATCAGTCAGGACGAGCTTCAGAAGAACGTTGATGCTAAGCTTGATCAGGCAATTGCAAGCTACAAAGTCGATGCAAGCATCACCGACGAGGCTGCCATCCGCGAAAACAAGCTTGATCAGTTCAAAGCGGCGCTTAAAAAGCAGGGCACTTCCTACAAAGCATACATGAAGTCCCTCAAGCAGTCCGAGCTTGAATCAATGATGATGGAAATGCTTCAGGAAAAAATCTATTCCGAAGTTCAATTCGACGCATCCGCTTTTGAAAAATACATCAGCGAGAACACTCTCTCCCAGAGGGATAGCTACGGCAAGGACGTTTCCGCGTTCATGACCGCTTACAACTCCTACATCAGCGGTTCCGGCATGATCCCCCTCTACACTCCCAACGATATGTTCACCGTCAAGCACCTTCTCGTTCAGTATGACAACTCTGACAAGGTCAGCGATACCGTTGAAGGCGTTTTCACCGATGAACAGAACAAAAAGCTTGATGAAATCCGCAAAGCGCTTGAGAGCGGCATCTCCCTCGATGAGTTTGTTGACAAGTATGTCACCAACGGCGATTACCAGAGCGACACCGTATTCGTGTCCGCAACGCCCGACCCCTCGGCAACTCCCAACCCCGATGCAACTCCCGAGCCCACTGCCGATCCCGATTCCCCAGGCGGCTACAAAGAGCACGGCTACATCATGAACGAAAACCTTCTCAGCAAATATTTCGACGGTTTCGGTGCAGCAGCCTGCCTGCTTTTCTACGGCGATGATTGGAAGATTCCCGCTGAATCCGCATCCCCCGCACCCGATGCAACCGATGCTCCCAAGACCACGGATGCTCCCGCAACGGATGTTCCCGCAACCGATGCTCCCGCAACCACCGATGTTGCTTCCACCGACGTTCCTTCAACGGACGCTCCCGCAACCACCGATGTTGCTTCCACCGATGCTCCCGCAACGGATGCACCCGCAACCGATGCTCCCACCACCGATAAACCCGCCGACGGCGAGACCGACCCCGTCAAGAAGTACGGCATCAAGATATACACCACCACCGACGGACAGAAGATCGCAGAAGTCACCACAAAGACTTCCGGCGGCGGCGTACACTTCATCTTCATCAACGAAAGACTTGGTGCGGGTGATACCGTTATCAAAGCTGAGAACGATGATGCAGCTTACAGGAACGCCAAGAAGTTCTACATCGAAAAAACGGAACAGGATCACTACTCCGAATGTTTCACTGAGTGGAAGAACAATACAAAGATTCGCATGAACGACAAGTATATCGACACTTATGCAAAGCAGTTCCTCGGCATTGCCTGATAGGTATTTCGAAAAGAGCTGAATAAGCTAAGCGATATCCGAACAAAAACCCCCGAGAAATCCGTCAGTGGATTTCTCGGGGGTTTAATGTATCTATCTTAAATCACGCAATCACGTTTATAAGACTCTCCGGCAGAAGGCAGCAGCCGTAGTCCGATTCAAATGCAATCAAAGAACATTCCTCGAAACAGAGCAATTTTTCATCTTTCAAAAAGCTTACTGCCAGTCGTATATTCATTCCTCCGCAGGCATCAGCTGCGCCGTTGCTCCGTGCGCTTTCGATTATGCGTTCCGTTTCCTCTGCATCCGTTTTTTCAACCGAAACCACGGTGCATTCCACATGCTCGGGATAAAAGTCGGCCGCCCCGTCACCGCAAAGCTTAACGGCAATTCTGTGCAGCAGCAGCGAACGAATTGATTCGCCGAGTTTTGATTCGCCCGACGTCGGAACAAGCCTACCGCAGCCTTCCCGCAGTGCAGACAGGTGAGCAGGGTGCAGCATTTTTTCTAAATTGACCGTTTCGCCCGTATTCAAAAAGTTCTGCAATGCTTCCGCAACGCGAGCTGAATCTTCTTCACCGCACTCTCCGCTCACAGAAGCCGGGATGTTCGGCTGTTCGCAGCTCTCATCAGAATGCGAGGAATTTGCCGCATATAACACGGACAGCAGCTCATCAACCGGAAGCAGCTCCGATGACTGGAACGGCATTATCGCCGCCGCAGTTCCCGCAAGCACAATAAAAACCATGCATAAAAGCATGAATGCCGGAATCGGAAGCATCACTCTCCTGCTCCGATGTTTTCTGCCGCATTTCATGCCCCGTTCTTTTTCATTCATTGTCATGACAATTCCTCCATGCATCCCTTCTGTCGGGTTTATTCTTCCCGCAGAGCATATCGGTATTCTTCCCAATGCATATATTCATCGGGTATTCAAAAAAAGCCCTGCACGCAAGCGTGCAAAGCTTTTTTGAGCAGTTATTCAAAATCAAATATCAGTCTACGATTCCATCGTTGAAGCTTTCCGTATCACCGTAGGACGTGTAATTCGTTCTGCCGCGATGTTTGGGCTTTGAGTACGTTTTCGGCACTTTTTTCACGCAGTGAATCAATGAAAACTCGCGTTTTGCAATATCCGTTGTTCCGCGATTCAGGCAGCTTACGCCGTTCAAATAACGAAGCAGGCGAATTCCGAAGATTCTGAAAACGAGTGCAGCCGCAAGCGCAATGTACGGGTGCGCAGTAAGCTTGACAGAGGCGGAGATTTGCAGCTCATTCTGTGCACCGAACGCTGCAACGGCAGCGCCGAGTTTTGCATTGCCGATAAGCACCGCAATTATCAACACCAGCAATCCGACAATGTACATCGTGCTGCCGACACGCGCAAAATAGTAGCGCAGTTTTCCCCTTGAAAACAAACCGATAATCCCGAACAGCAGGAAATGAATTCCGCAGAGCATAAAATAGCTCTCAGCTGCAAGCAAAATACCCTCCGCTGCCGTGATCAAATCCGCATATTGATTCATATCCGTGCCGAAAGTTCCGGCAAGTCTTGACACCATGCCGCAATAATATGAGAACTGCGGTTTAAGCTGAAGAATTGTCAGCCTGTCGTCAACAACATTTGCCGAAACATATTTCACATTCAAATGAAACCACGGCATTGCAAGGCTCAAAATCAACAGCAATGCAAACACAGCGCAAAGCGGTTTGCTGAAATTGAATTTGCAGCGTTTTTTTCCGGAAACCTGAGCCGCTTCACCGCTGAAGCTGTCATCAACAACGGTTCCCGTGCTGTGTGAATCCCTCACGAGTTTTCTTCCGCAAAGCGGGCAGTACTCGCCGGACTCAACCTCAATTTTACAATCAGGACAATACATTTTTTCCTCCAATCCTTATTTACCCGAGATTTTTTTCAGGCTTCAGTATGTAATTTTTATGTCATCCGCACTGAAAACAATGTTTATTGTGCCAAGCTCGTCCGTACGGTAAATCTCAGCATTAACCTGCTTCAGTTTTTGAATTGTATCGTAGTCGGGATGTCCGTAGCTGTTGCCTTTTCCGACGGAAATTATTGCGTATTCCGGGCTGACAGCCTCCAAAAAACCGAGAGAGGAGCTTGTCGTTGAACCGTGATGCGGCACTTTCAAAACATCGGCATCGAACAAATATTTCTCATTGTTCAGCATTGCAGCCTGTTCGGAACGCACGGTTGCATCTCCGGTGAAAATCATCGAGTGATTTGCGTATTCCACGCGCATGATAAGGCTCCATTCATTCCAATCCGTCTTTGAATACTCATCAAATTCCGGTACGGGCGAAAGAACAGTCACCTTGCAGTCGCTGTCCCAATCAATAACATCTCCCGCCCATACATAACTGCATGGAATGTCTTTTTCTTCAAGCATGGCGTTGATTCGTTTTTGAATCCTCGTTTCAAGTCCCGCTTCGGACATTACATATTTTCCGACATCAAAGGCATCGAGCAGATACGGCATTGAACCGACATGATCCGAATGGGTGTGCGAGCCGATAACAACATCAAGCTGCCGAACACCCTTTTCGCGGATAAACTGCTCAATCTGCTTTGAGTTTGAGGATTCGCCGGAATCAATCAGCATCGTTTTGCCGTTCGGCGAAATAATGAAGAATGAATCGCCCTGACCGACGTCAAGTGCGAATATCTGCATTTCGCCGTCAAAATTTCCTGTGGAATTACCCATTCCGGCATATAAACCGTATGCGGCAGCAAGCACGGCAATGATAATGCCGATGATGCGCACACCGATGGGTAATGACCCTTTTTTATTTCTTTGTTTTTCCATGCTATCAATTATACAGTAATTTGAGCAGAAATTGCAATATATTTATCGATTTTGACAAAGAATTAACGGTTATGCCTGTCTGCCTCCGTGCACTTGACGTCCTGTGTGTTGGCTTTAAATGCAAATTTGTATCTGCGGCTGTATTTTGCCCAAAAAGTTTCAGTAAAAACACGGGATTTAATCCCCTTCCGCATCCAGATACGGCTTTATGCCGTCGAGCACCGGCAAAGTGATTGTGAATGCCGCGCCTGACTGCATATTCACGACTCTGATGCTGCCGTGGTGCGCTCTTACAATATCATTCGCCATTGACAAGCCGATTCCGTAGCCTGCTTTTGCGGCGGCTCCGCGATGAAATCGTTCAAACATGAGCGGAAGTTCATCCTCCGGAATGCCCGCACCGTGATCCTCAATGCGAACTTCAATGTTCTGTATGCAGTCTTTGATTATGACGTTAACGGCAGTTCCGCGGGCGGTATGCTCAACGGCGTTTTTGATTATGTTGCTTATCGCCTGCGGCAGCCAAAAAGCATCCGCGGAAATGCAAATTGAATTCTTTGGTTCAAAAAGCAGTTCAATGCTGCGGGCTTCGGCAAGAGGGCTCAGTTCATCGCAGCATTCCTTTATTGCTTCTGAAAGATCGATTTTTTCCGGAACCATCGTTATTTTGCCTGATGCAAGCTGGCTTGATTTCAATACCCTGTCCACCTCGTCCGTGAGGCGGTTCATGCAAAGCTGACTTTTCTTCAAAGCTTCAACCTCATCCGGAAGCTTCAATTTCATTTGCAGAATATCCAGTCGAATCTGCAATGCGGTCGCAGCGTTTTTGATTTGATGCGCAATGTTTTCAACAAAATGCGTCATTTCTTCTTCACGATGCGCGGAAGCGGCACGCATGAGCGAAAACTGTGCCGTAAGCTCGGAAAATGCGTTTTGAAGATTCGCAACGGCGCCTTCGTTCAATGTTTCTTCAATGCCGTCCTCCGGATACAGCAAAAAATGCTCAACCGACTTTGAAAGCCTGTCGAGCTCACGTCTTTGCCTGCAAATATGAAACAATTCACCGCCGAGCGCCGCTGCAAGCAGGACGACAAGCCAAATCAGCCATTGCATTGCGTTTTCTCCGTTCGTTTTTTTCCGTAAAAACTCTTATTGCTCTGTAACGGGCAATGTCCAGCGATAACCTATGCCGCGCACGGTTTCAATGTAGGGCTTGCCGTTAACCTTTCCGAGTTTGTCGCGCAGCCGACTGATATTCACGCTTAAGGTGTTTGCATCCACAAATGCCGAATCCTTATCCCAGACCAGATACAGAAGCTCCTCACGGGACACGGTCTGTTTCGAATGCGTTATCAGTGCCGCAGCAAGCTTTGTTTCGGTTGCGGTCAGCTCAAGCACGTTCCCTTTTCGCCTGATGCGGCAGCTTGCGCTATCGTAGCTGAGTTCTCCCGTTCTCAGGACTCCGCTGCTCTTTTTTGCTGTGCGGCGCAGCAGAGCTTCAATGCGAACAAGAAGTTCATGCATCCTGAACGGCTTTGCAACATAATCGTCCCCGCCGGCACGGAACCCGCGCACAAGCTCGATTTCACTGCTGCATGCAGTTAAAAAAAGTATCGGCACATTTGAAAACTCTCTTATCCTGCGGCAAAGCTCGTAACCGTCATCCTGCCCTAAGCGTACGTCCAGAATAACAAGATCCGCACCGCCGTCACGCATTGTCTGCATTGCGGCAGAGGCGCAGTCCGCGCATGAAACGGTATAGCCGTCGCTTTCAAGAATTTCCCGCAGCCCATCGGCAACGTTTTTATCGTCTTCAGTGACAAGTATATGTTTGTTCACGGCACTGCACCTCCTGCCTGTTTTCAGTCATTTAACCAACATCTCAACATCCGCACTCCCGTTCGGGGTTCATTGTTTATTATAGCTGATTTGAGACAATCTTTCCATCCTCAATTTTAATTATTCTGTCCGCTTTTTTTGCGATCTCAAGATCATGGGTAACGATTATCAGGGTCTGTCCGAAACGCGCCGCACAGCTGCTCAGCAGGTTAAGCGTGTCCTCCCCCGCTTTTTTGTCCAAATTGCCCGTCGGCTCATCCGCAAAAATGATATGCGGCTTTGCAAGAATCGAGCGCGCTATTGCAACACGCTGCTGCTCACCGCCGGAAAGCTCATAAGGGTACTTTTTCAGCTTTTCTTCGATTCCGAGCATCTTTGTAACCTCTGCAAGAAATGTTTCGTCCGGCTTCCTGCCGTCCAGCCTCAGCGGCATACAAATGTTGTTCAGCACGGAGTACTCATCCAGCAGATTGAACTGCTGAAACACAAAGCCCATGCTGCGTCTGCGAAAGATTGCCATTTTTTCGTCAGAGAACGAGAACATATCCACGCCGTCGATAAGCACTTTTCCGGATGTCGGCCTGTCCAGTCCGCTCAGAACATGAAGCAGGGTGGATTTTCCCGATCCGCTTCTTCCGATTATCGCATAGAAAAGTCCCTTTTCAATCGAAAGATCGACTCCGTTCAATGCGTTCACCGCTCCGGATGATGTTTTGTACTCTTTGTACAGTTTTTCTGCCTGCAAAATAATTGACATAATTTTTCTCCTTATATTTCACAATAAATTTTCGTCCAAGATTCATCTTTCGTTCAAAACGGCCGTTCAGCGTCCGCGAAGCATTGCCGCAAGATCGTTTCGCGTCAGTCGATGCTTTGCTGCACGGGAGAGCAGGATGAGTATCGCTGCGCAGCTAACCGTAATGAGCACAACCGTCAGCGCGTTCGCTCCCCCCTGTGCAAGTCCCGAAAGACCGGATTGCACGAAATCAAGCACATTCATATCTGCATTCACTTCCTGCCGATGGTTATAACGCGAAATTGCAGAAGCAAACATATATGCCGCATACACGAGCCAGCCGCACAATACTGCTGCTGCACCGCGCAGCGCGGCACGGCAATTCAGCTGCCACCGAAGCTGACGTTTTGACATTCCGAGCGCACGCAGAATGCCGAATTCGCGCTCTTCTCCCTCCGCTTCAAGCGTCAGAATGTTCCCGATAAGCAGCAGCATGACAAGTGCGATGCAGCCGCATCCCGAGTAAATCAATATGAGCTTTTGCAAATCCTCCTGTATATACGCTGCATACTGTTCACGGTTGTTGTTCATTGAAATGCTTTGTTTGGCAGTTATTTCAGCAAGCACACTGTCCGTTGAAACATAGCCGGCATTAAGGTCGGTATATACATTCGCAGTGTTACAGCCGTATTCGGCTTCAACAGCGTTTTTGTCACCGGTAACAAAGCTCCCGCAAAGGCTGCCCGGCTCGCATTCCGTCAGGATGTTTTTCAGGAATTCGTCCGAACAGAATACTGTGTACGGCTGATAAGCACCTGTGAGAATCAGATTGGTTTTTTCGTGATCGAATTCTGCCACGGCAGCGATGCTTACGTTTTTTGTGAGCAGCTTTCGGTAAGCGCCTAACCTGCATACATCTTCCTCCCGAATGAGTTTTGAACCGTAGCAGCCGACTGAAATTTCATCACCGGCCGATAAATCGGCTGCGCCGAAGTGTTCACGATTAAAAAACACTCCGCCGTCCGTTCCGACAGGAAAGGACATTATGACGCCTTCTCCGTTTGAAAACGCCTGCCATGCCGCCGCGTCAACAGCGGAAGGGTCAATCAATGTGCCGAGGCTTTCCTCCGATAAGGCATACAGACACACGGCTGCACCGTCCTCAAACCGCGGGTCATATTCACGCAAAGCGGTGAAAAGGCTGCTGTTTTTGTCGCCGTCGAACGTCAGCTCCACCGTCATCGAATTAAATGCAGCTGCCTTTGTGACGCCGGGTATGCTCTGATAGGTTTTCAGCATATCCGCAGTAATAAGCTGTGCATTTCGGCCATCCCTGATAAATGCAACCTCCGAAGATTCCGCATTCAGAACATATGCAGGTTGATTTTGCCATTTATGCATATCGGCTCTCGGATAAAGTGATTCCAGAATGCCGAATATAACCGCACCGCAGAATACAGCGGCAAGCAGCACGACCGCAATGCGGCGGAAAACATCAAACGCATGCGCACGTCGGCGGGCTGTATGCATCCTGCCCGTCAGCGGCTCTGAAAGTGCGATGCGGAAAACAGTCATTCGCGCCGCAAATATACCTGCAATCCAGCACAGTGCCGTGACTGCAAGCTGCGACAGCGGAACGTCCACCTGCACCGGTGCGGATTTTGCATACACAAACAGCTTCAGAATCAGCTTTGTTATAATGGTTCCGAGCAGTGTTCCCGCTCCAAGCGCAGGCAGGCACAGAATAAGCGTTTCAAACGTCAGCAACAGTCTCAGCTGCCGTTTTGTTATGCCTATACTTCGAAAAAGAGCGATTCCTCTGACCTGCTTGCGGAGCTGAACAGCGTATATGCAGACCACTGCAATAACGGTCACGGCAAGAATCAGGCAAATATAAAACGAATGATAATTCGCTTCACCTTTATCCGAAAATGCGGCGGTGTTTATGCAAACAGCTTTGTCCGCATTTGTTCCGCGACGTGTTTTTTGCATGTATGCATTGATACTCTCCGCTGCCTGTCCGCGTTCCGCTTCATCAACTTCAAAAAAGAATTGACGGTTTGCTGCCGCGACCGAAACATGCGCCGCCCCCGCTGTGGACTGCTCATTCATCTGCGCAGCTGTTTCAATTGCCTTGGTTCGCAAATTTTCTCCCGCCGTATTTGTGACAAGCGCACCGCAAATCGGTTTTGAAAGCTTGTTCTCGCTCAATTGCCAAAGGCTCGAATATTCGCGCAAAACGCCGCACAGCGTGAAGGTGCATTCAACCGGGATTTTTATCCCTTCAACGGATTCTTCGGATTCAACATCAACGGATTCGGCATCAAAAAGAACAGTGAAGTCAATCTCCTGTCCGATCGTATAATTCTTTCCGAGTTTCGAAAGAGCGGAAGCTTCCAACGCTATTTCACCATCATGCTGCGGGAACTCTCCGTCCTGCAATTCGATTCGTCCGATTTTAAGCAAATTCCCGTCCGCCGAACCTACGGATGTGACCGCTGCGCCGCTTTTTGATACTGCCTGACCGTACACCGTCGCCGCTCCGATCGCTCCGATGCCGTTCACCGTGCTCAAAAACTCCGCATCGCCCTCAATTCCGTACGGTATTGCGCCGTACCATGCGCCGTAGGTGTTCAGCCTGTATTCCGCATTCGTTTTTATAATGCTGCCCGTTATGCAAAGCGTAACAAGCACAGCGGCAAATGAAATTGTCAGAATAATAACCGTAAGCAGGCTGCTGCGCTTTTTCCCCTTCAGCCCATGCAGCGCAAGTTTGAAAAGCTCTTTTTTCATTTTGCTCATTCCTCTCCGTTTTTTCGATTTTGCTTGAGTTTCCGACCGTGTAACGGCCGACTCCGCTCGGCAGCAGTGACTGCTTAAACCAATCTTTGCCGGCTCTGTAATGCATTGCGATTTAACTCATGCTTTTTTCGCAGGCAGGCACAACATCCGATGTTATCCGCCTTTCAACAAACAAAAGTATAGCATGCCATGCTTACAACAGGCTTTCAGCCGTGCTTACAGTTTTGTAAGTTTCGTGCAGCATATCCGAATTTAATCGGTACTTACTTATTATATCACAACTTCGCTGCAAAAAATGCCGCACCGAACCGCCGTCCGACACGTTGCAAATGCGCGATAAAGCGGCTTCTCATAAGGCGAAATAAGTATATTCCTGTTTTTTCAATATATTTGCATTATTCAGGTTGACTAAACGATGAACATTGAGTATAATGTATCAGTAATTCGAGTCGGCCGCGGTCGGGTTGAATCATTCATTTCCCGCAAGAGAGAGGGGGGAAACTGATAATGGAAATCCGTGTTGGTGAAAATGAATCCTTGGAAAGCGCAATTAAACGTTGGAAGCGTAAATGTGCTCGTTCAGGTATCCTTGCTGACGCAAGAAAGCGTGAGCATTACGAAAAGCCCAGCGTAAAACGCAAAAAGAAGGCTGAAGCTGCAAGGAAACGCAAGTATTAATTGCATCCTGCTTTACCGTTTTTTCAAAATGAATCGGCTTTGCTGTCGTTCATTTTAAAAAGCGAATATGTTTAATCGAAGTGCAGAAGAGCGATTTCGCCCGTCTGCACTTCTTTCGTTTTTGTCTGTTTTTTCGGCTGACCGCCGTTCTTTCATGTTAACATGGGTTCACTAACACGGATTCAGCCGTCAGTTTTTAATCATCCTACCGATTTCGGTGGACTCTATATACCTTTCTTTAATCGCCTTCAATTCCGTCATATGCGGCTGCGTCATATGGATTTTTTGCAGTTCCGCATTTTCCCATGTTTCGGCAAGCAGCAGTGTGTCGGGATTTTGAACAGAGGCAAAATATTCGTACCGCCGGCAGCCCTTTTCATCAAGTATCAGCTGAAGGATCCCGCTCGATTTCACATCGTTCAGAAACGCTTCCCGCATTCCGGGTTTTGCGGTGTAGATAACAAACAGATTAAGTTCATCGTTTTCGTTCATATTCAGGTTAGCCCCCTCCAATTATTGTTTGTTCACGGTACAGCAAAACCGCAGCAGCCGTGCCGATTCCGAAACGGAAATCGCAAAGCTGCTGCGGCAATTTCAGGTTCTGTCGCAATTCGAAGCTCTCCCTCGACTGCGAAGAAAAAAATCATTATTCGTCAGCCCTGTGCTGAGCAAAGAGCCTGCATGTTCGGCAATTCCGTGTTACGCAGTTACGCAAAGAACTTGCCGATTCGGCAATTCTGTGTTATGCAAAGAACTTGCCGATGATATCAACGATTTCAGCACCGATGCGCTTCTGAGCTTCGGTGGTGGAAGCACCGATATGGGGAGTGCAGCTGACATGGGGATGGCTGTAAAGAGCCTCGTTCTTGCTGGGTTCTTCTGCCCAAACATCAAGACCTGCTGCATAAACCTTACCGCTGTTGAGTGCATCAAGCAGAGCTGCTTCGTCAACATTTGTGCCGCGGCTGGTATTAATGATAACAACGCCGTCCTTCATCTTTGCGATATTTGCAGCATTGATGATTGCGCCGCCGTCAACTGCGGGAGCATGAACGCTGATGAAATCGGATTTTGCAAGCAGCTCGTCCATTTCAACATAGTTGATGCCGGTCTGCTCTTCGATGCCGGGAATATGGAAAATATCGAATGCGATAACATTCATGCCCATGCCCTTAGCCATCCTGCCGAGAGCCTGTCCGATTCTGCCGAAACCGATGATGCCGAGGGTTTTGCCGTGAATCTCAATGCCCTTGTATGCCTTCTTTTCCCATTTGCCTTCGCGCATGGTGTGACCCGCAACGCTGATGAAGCGAGCGCAGGAGAGCATATGAGCCATTGCAAGCTCTGCAACAGCATCACTGGAAGCGCGGGGAGTGTTCATGACCTTGATGCCCTTTTCTTCGGCATATTTGTGGTCGATATTGTCGATGCCGACGCCGCCGCGGATGATGAGCTTCAGTTTGCCGGTTTCGCATGCCGCATCAATGATGGGAACGCGAACTTTGGTTGCGGAACGAACAACGAGAACATCAAAGTTCTTTACCTGTTCTGCAAGCTCTGCCGGCTCATAGAACTGTTCAACGACTTCATGACCCTGTGCGCGCAGTGCGGCAACAGCATTCTTTTCCATACCGTCTGATGCAAGAATACGCATAGTATAATCTCCTTAATAATGTATAATTTATCAATTGGGTGAAAACTGTCGCGGGCAGGGTGCGAAACGCTGCCCGCAGCAGTCGGCTGCATTTTTATTTAGTGACAGCAAACGGACTCAGGCTCAGCCCTTGTAATTTTCCTGCTCGTATTTGCGGAGGAAATCAACGAGAGCAACAACGCCTTCCTTGGGCATTGCGTTATAAATGGAGGCGCGCAGACCGCCGACGCTCTTGTGGCCCTTGAGGTTGTCAAAGCCCGCTGCCTTGGTTGCTGCAACAACTTCCGCATCCGTTTCCTTGGAAGCAGTTACAAAGGGAACGTTCATGAGGGAACGGAATTCCTTTTCAACCGTGCCGCGGAACATCTTGGACTCATCAAGGAAGTCGTAAAGGATCTTTGCCTTTTCTTCGTTCATCTTTGCCATAACTTCAAGGCCGCCGATCCTCTTGAGGTACTTGAATACCTGACCGCAGACGTAAATGCTCCAGCAGTTGGGGGTGTTGTACATTGAGCCGTTGTTTGCATGGGTGGCATAGCTCATGTAGGTGGGAACGAACTGGGGCAGATCCTCACGGATGAGGTCTTCACGCATGATTACGATTACCATGCCTGCCGGGCCGATGTTCTTCTGTACGCCGCCGTAGATAACGCCGTAATCGGAAACATTGCAGGGCTTTGAAAGGAACATTGAGCTCTGGTCGGAAACAAGAATCTTGCCCTTGGTGTTGGGAAGAGTCTGGTATGTGGTTCCGTGAATCGTCTCGTTTTCGCAGATGTAAACATAATCCGCATCCTCACTGATGGGAAGATCGGAACAATCGGGGATGTAGCTGTAATTGCGATCCTCGCTGGTTGCAACAAGGTTGATCTTGCCGTATTTCTTTGCTTCGTTATATGCCTTTTTGGACCAGTTGCCGGTTACGATATAGTCAGCAACGCCGTTTTTCATAAGGTTCATGGGCAGCATTGCAAACTGAAGCGTTGCACCGCCCTGAATGAACATGACCTTGTAGTTATCGGGAATGTTCATAAGGTCGCGCAGATCCTGTTCGGCTTCGTCGATGATCTGCTGGAAAACCTTGGACCTGTGGCTCATCTCCATGACGCACATGCCGCTGCCTTCATAGTTGAGAAGGTTGTCGCGCACGCTCTCAAGAACCTCAACGGGGAGGATGGAGGGGCCTGCGGAGAAGTTATAAACACGATCGTATTTCATAGCAAAAACTCCTTTAGAAAAAATAGTTCGCTTGTTTTTGGGAAGCCGGGCTGCAGTTGATTCAATGCTGTTCAACCTTTTCCCGAGAAAATCCCGTTAGATTGATTATAACGCTAATTCATGCCTTATTCAACCGCGAAACCGAGTTTTTTGCCTATATATTTTTTCTAATATTTTCTAATATTTCTGCCGCCTTCGTCCTGTTGTTTCGGCAGAATTCAGCCGTTCAGAATATATGTTCCGAGGTTCAGGTAACCTGCAAAAAGCAGCCATGCGATATACGGCAGCATCAAAATACCCGAAACTTTATCAAGTTTGAAAAACCTGCATGTCATTACAATCACGGTGATGAGCAGTATCACAAGCAGAACGAACGCCGCAAGGCGAAGATTAAGCGTGAAAAACAGCGGCGTCCAGAGCATATTCAAAATGAGCTGAACGAGGTAAACGCGGAGCGCACACGCCGCCTGCCCGCCGATATCCGAATTGTCTCCGCACCGAACTTTTTTTCCGCTGCGGTCCTGCTTGCCGATATTATATATTCTTGCTGCCGATATTCCCATCAAAACGAACAAAATTGTCCACACGACCGGGAAAAGCCACGGCGGCGGTGCAAGCGGCGGCTGTCTGAGCGCGCCGTACTCCTTCATGGCGGACATTGCAAAGACGGAAGATATCCCTCCCGCCGCAAGCGCAGCCGCAATAGAAACGATGTACACCAATGTTTTGCCGATTTTTTTCGATTTCATAAAAGATTCCTTTCACCCTTGTTTATTTGTACTCGCAGCTGCATTCCGAAAACTCCGGGCGGCTCGGATTTGCCGCCGCTTTTGCTCATTCAGGTGCAGCTTCCATCAGCATTATTTGAAATTTTGCTAATATATATGCCCGATTGCCGCAAAAGTGCTTGCATATTGCTTAAAAAGGTGATAAAATACCGATGTTTGATTTTCGTCCCGTGTATTCGTATGCGGTTTTGCAGGGTATGTTCCGCATTCTGCGGTTTTTCCTTCAATCGCATTCAACCTCATACACGGCAGATTCGGCAAGGAGGTGTAACGAAATGGGTAAGTTTTGTGAAGTATGCGGTAAGGGCGCAATGAGCGGTAATCTCGTCAGCCATTCCAACAGGAAGACCAGGCGTATCTGGGCTCCCAACGTACAACGTGTTAACGTCATCGTCAATGGTACTCCTAAGAAGATGAATGTATGCACCCGTTGCCTGCGTTCCGGCAAGGTTCAGCGTAACGTCTGATTGCTGCTTTCAACGGTATCGCTATGAGAACAGAATTTTCTATGGATAAGATTGTAGCTCTGTGTAAAAACCGGGGCTACATTTTCTCAGGATCGGAAATTTACGGCGGGTTGGCGAATTGCTGGGACTACGGTCCGCTCGGCGTTCTTTTCCTTAACAACATCAAAGGCGCATGGTGGCGCAAATTCGTTCAGGAAAGCCCCTATAATGTCGGCGTTGACTGCGCGATTCTGATGAACCCCGAAGTATGGGTTGCAAGCGGGCACGTTGTCAATTTTAATGATCCGCTCATGGATTGCAGAGCCTGCAAAGCAAGGTTCCGCGCCGATAAGCTTATCGAAGATTATGCCGAAGCAAACGGACTTGCCGATGTTCACCCCGACGGCTGGACAAACGAACAGATGGAAGCATACATCAACGAAAAGGGCATTGTCTGCCCCGAATGCGGAAAGCATGATTTCACCGGCATCCGCAAATTCAACATGATGTTCAAAACCTTCCAGGGTGTCAACGAAAACACGGCAAACGAGATTTATCTTCGCCCCGAAACCGCGCAGGGCATTTTTGTCAACTTTCAAAATGTTCAGCGCACGATGCGCAAAAAAATCCCGTTCGGGATTGCACAGATCGGCAAATCCTTCCGCAACGAAATCACTCCGGGCAACTTCATTTTCCGCACAAGGGAATTTGAGCAGATGGAGCTTGAATTCTTCTGCGAACCCGGCACGGAACTTGAATGGTACGACTACTGGCGCAGCTATTGCTACAACTTCCTCCGCAGCCTCGGCATGAGTGAGGAACGGCTGCGCAGGCGTGAACATTCACCCGAAGAGCTTTGCCACTATTCCAACGGCACAACCGATATCGAATATCGTTTCCCGTTCGGTTGGGGTGAACTCTGGGGCGTTGCAAGCCGCACCGATTATGACCTTAAAGCTCATGCGGAACACAGCGGCAAGAGCATGGAATACATGGATCCGTTCACGAATGCCCGATACATTCCTTATTGTATCGAACCCTCCGTCGGCGCAGGCCGCATGGCTCTCGCATTCCTCTGCGATTGCTACGATGAGGAGACTCTCGAAAACGGCGATGTTCGCAACGTTCTGCATCTGCATCCCGCGCTCGCTCCCTACAAGGCCGCCGTTCTTCCGCTTCAGAAGAAGCTCGGCGACAAAGCCAAAGAGCTTTATGCAATGCTGTCCAAGCATTTCATGGTCGATTACGATGAGACCGGTGCAATCGGCAAACGTTATCGCCGCCAGGACGAAATCGGTACCCCGCTCTGCATAACAGTTGATTTCGAAACTGTTGAAGGCGATCCCGCCAACGATATGCAGAAGGACACCGTCACCGTTCGCGACAGGGACACAATGCAGCAGATTCGTTTGCCCATTGACCAACTTGTCCCCTATATCGAGAAAAAAATCGAGTTCTGAGTTTGAGCGGCTTACAGCCGCCGCCCATGCATAATCAACCCGCACGGTATATCCCCCGTGCGGGTTTTATGTTTCCTGCTGCATACGGCTGTCTGCATCAAACCGGAAACGACTCGTTGTCAGCACTCGGCACGGAGTCAAGAGCCGATTCACGGAGTCCGCACCCGAAAAAACCGCAGAGCGGAAAGCCCTGCGGTTTTTGGGAGATAAGTGTTGAAAATACTTTAGGAGTTTTCATCCGGCAGAAACTGCTCGGGCAGAGCCTGCCGTGTCATCGAATCAGCCCCTGAGAAGCTTTACGGTTTCGGCAAGCTTTTCAAGATCGGCAGCATTGCAGCGACCGAGCTTCTGCATTGCAACGACGAAATCGGAGAGACTTGCGCCCTCGTTGCCGTTGAGCAGATGACCGCGGGTCTGTGCAACATATTCTGCACGGGTAAGAAGGGGCAGATATTCGAAGCTGCGAACCTTCTTGCCGACGATTTTGATGAAGCCCTTCATGTTGAGGCGGTTAACGAAAGTCTGAACGGTCTGATAAGTCCAGTCATGGCCCTCGATTGCCTGCCAAATGTCGGTGATGATAACGGGTTTGCCTGCTGCCCAGATAATCTCCATTACTTCGAGTTCTGCAGCGGATACGTCTTTGATAATCATAGTCTTTACCTCACATATATTGTATTCACTGGTTATATTCTACTCTGTCCGGCTAAAAATTGCAATACCGCATTCAAGAATTTTTAACAAAAATTGCCCTGTTGGCACCAAAAAAAGCCACAAAACAGCATTTGTACTAATTTTGACTTGTTTAGTACATATAATTGCCACATTTTCTTGTCAGCCTGATTAGTTTGCAGCCAAAGTTAACAGTATGTTAAAAAGGCGTGAAATAAATTTTTTCGCCGTATGTATGGTGCGCAAAGCGAGCTTACTGCGCTGAGCGGAACGCATTATACAAACTTCCGCATCCTTGCAAGAGCTGCTTTTTCAAGGCGGCTCACCTGCGCCTGACTTATGCCGACCGATTTTGCAACCTCCGTTTGTGTCTTCCCGTTAAAGAAGCGAAGTTGTAAAATTTTTCTTTCCCGTTCCGAGAGTTTGCTCATGCCTGTTGAAATTGCAATGCCGTCCAGCCAGCGATTATCGTCCGCCGTGTCATCCTTGACCTGGTCCACAATATAGACCGCATCACCGTCATCCCGAAAAATAGGTTCATTGAGCGAAATCGGATCGGAAATTGCATCCAAGGCGAAAACAACGTCGCTCTCGGGAACGCCCAATTCTGCAGCTATTTCGTTTAAACTTGGTTCAACACCCTTTTCATCAACCAGCCTGCTTCTGACCTGCATCGCGTGATAGGCCGTGTCGCGCAGAGAGCGGCTGACTCTTATGCTGCTGTTGTCGCGAAGGAATCGTCTGATTTCACCGATAATCATCGGCACGGCATATGTGGAGAAGCGGACATTATGGCTCAAATCGAAATTATCGATCGCTTTAATCAGCCCGATGCAGCCGACCTGGAACAAATCATCCGGCTGTTCGCCGCGGTTTGAGAACCTTTGAATAACGCTCAGCACAAGCCGCAGATTCGCCTGAATAAATTCATCACGCGCCGATTCATCACCTGATTTTATCCGTTCGAGCAGCTCAGTGCTCTTTTTATAGCTGATACGCGGAAGTTTCCCGGTGTCCACGCCGCAGATTTCCACTTTGTTGATTGCCATTGCCGACCTCCGATTCAAGTTTGTTTTTCGGTTAACACGTCAAACAACAAATCTTTGATAAGCAATTGTTATTCAACGTTTTTCTTATATTCAAATAATGGACATTTTCGGAATAATTTATTCAGGTTTTTTTGCCCTTTTACGGCGAAAATCGGAAAAGCAATTGAAATAGTTTCTGATTCGACAAAACTCATCCGGAAAGCGTATTTTTTGTTTTGTGCAAAAGCATTCTTTGAAGTTCGTGCGCATCCGACCGCACATCGGGTTCAATGCCGATAAACCGCCGCAAAAAAACCCGGCGGAAACGCAGGAGGCACCGGCGGTGTGCTGTATATAAAAATTTTCTTGTTTACATTTTCATGAAATCCTGCTAAAATGCCTTGCACAACGGTTCAGGAGATTTTTGAATATGCTCAGGATTAAAAAATCTGAATTTGTAACGAGCGTCGGTAAAAACGGGGGCTATCCCTCCGAGGGCGGTGCCGAAATTGCAATCGTCGGCAAATCAAATGTCGGCAAATCGTCAATTATTAACTCGCTCTGCAACATGAATAAACTTGCAAAAACATCACAAAAACCCGGAAAGACGCGGCTTATAAACTATTTTCGCATCAATGGGGATTTCTACATTGTAGATCTTCCCGGATACGGCTTTGCACAGGCGTCAAAGCAGGAGCAGGCACAATGGGGCGAACTTATCGAAAGCTACCTTGCCTCCGGAAGGGTGAAGCATATTTTCATGCTTGTGGATATTCGCCACGAGCCGACTCGCGATGATAAACAAATGTTTAAGTACATACTCTATTATGCGATTCCGTACACGCTCATTGCAACCAAAGCCGATAAACTGGCAAAAACGCGACGCAAACAGGCTGCGGTTGCCCGTGCCCGCGAACTCGGCGCACCACCGTATGCAATTGCATATTCGAGTGAAACCGGTGACGGCAGGTCGGAGCTGCTGGAAAGGCTCGAAGCGGTTGCTTACGGTGACATGATCGGCAATTATTCCGAAACGGAAGCTGATTCAAATCCTTCCGCCCCCGCAGCGGAAACAATTTCGGCGTCCGAAAAAACTCCGGTTTAAGTTTGTTTCGGCAAAAAGGGCGCAGAATCATGTTTTTTGTCTGCTGCCCGATTATTCCAAGAGTTTGCGAAACGAAACCCGGCATATCAAGCGGCAGCTTAAACGGCGGCGCTGATTTGTTTTCGGAAAACTTTTGGGGACAAATTTTCAATTTTTATGCAATTGCCTATTGACATGACGGGGCAATGTCAGCATAATATGGTAGGCGTTGATTGATGCGGGCAAAAAGTGCAGAGCGTATCCGTCTCAATCACCGTTTATCAAAGCAATGCGGGTCGATTGCCGCACCCGTGTTCATAAAATCAAATCGGCAATAAATTAATTATTTTTTCGAGGGTTAAACCATGGGCTACAAGAAATGTCCGAGATGTGAGTTGAATTATATTCGTGATGACCAACAGCTTTGCGATGTTTGTTCAAGAAAGCGCAAAGCCTCCGATGATGACAACGAGGTTTTGATGTGCATTGAATGCGGCGAGAATCCCGCCATGAAGGGCAAGGAGCTTTGTGCCGCATGTTATAAAGAGAGTCTGCGTCAGGAAAGGCTCGGCAAGCAGCATAAGACCATTGCCGCACTCGACGAAATGGATAATTCAGATATGGAGGACGTCGGCGTGCCCCTTGACGAAGCGGAAATTCCCGAAACGGAAATTCCGGAGCTTGACAGCAGCTTCGACGATGACGATGAAGGCTATATTGACGAAGACCGCGAAAACGGCGACGATTGACAGCATTGCATTGCATCCCCGCATAGCCCCGCTGCTTTATCGGCAGCAGACTGACTGAACGGTAATATTCTGATGAAACTATTCGCAATCGGAGATCTGCATCTTAACGGCAAGGCCGATAAACCAATGGATGTTTTCGGTTCCAATTGGGATAGGCACAGAGAAAAGATATTTGATGCATGGCAGAGTCTCGTCTCCCCAAGCGACTGTGTGCTTGTTCCGGGCGATATCTGCTGGGCAATGTATCTTGAAGACGCCGTTGACGATCTGAACTCAATTGCGGAGCTTAACGGCACAAAGATTCTTATCCGCGGCAACCACGACTACTGGTGGGCATCGCCGACGAGGATACGCGCCGTTTTGCCCGCCGGTATGTATATTGTTCAGAATGATTCGGTTGATATGGGTGCGTTTTCGGTATGCGGTTCACGCGGTTGGATGCTTCCTTCGGCTGCCAACTTCGGAAAAGCCGACGAAAAGATTTTCAACCGCGAATTGATACGGCTTGAAATGTCGCTTAAGGCGGCTCGGCGTGCGCCTGTCATAACGATGCTGCATTATCCACCTGTTGCCGAAAACGGCATGCGGACGGCTTTTACGGAGCTTATTTCGCAGTATCCCGTGCAGCAGGTTGTGTATGGGCATCTCCATGCGCAGTCATGCAGGCTCGGCTTTAACGGAACGCTGGACGGCATACGCTACTCACTATGTTCGGCCGACTTTTTAAATTTCGCACCGAAACAGATCGCAGAATTCTGACAAACACTTGAATGTTCGGAATAAAACAGACTGCAACAAAAACACATATGTGTTTTTGTTGCAGTCTGTTTAAAGTTATTTTAAAAGATTATCAACGATTGAATTCCGCTGCCGGTGTCCGCAACGTCTGTATGCGCAGTTCTTCATTTCGGCAGCATGAAAAGCACCGTTTTGTTCTTCAGTGAAATGCGGAGAACCTCTGCTCCGCGCTCTGCAAGCTCTTTTTTGTATTTCAGAAAAGAATGATCGATTTGAAAGCCGAGCACATCCTCGATTTCATCGAAGGTTAGGCTGAATTGCCCCGGTTCATGCTGCATAACGTAATTCCACAGCGGTTCGTATTTACTCATTGCCGCACCTCCTTATGTATATATCAGCTCGGCTTTGAATCGCCCAAAGTTTGCCGAGCATTATTGAATTATACCACAAAACAAACCTTTTTTACAGGTTTTGACAGATGCTGTATTTCATGTTTTTTTGACATGATTTTAATAGTTTTCAGCAATATATTGTCACAAATTGTTGACATACACCGCCAAAAGTGTTATCTTATTCAAGATGGATCTTTAAGAGCGGTACGGAGATGCCGGCAAGATTTACGGACTTATGAATAAATTGGAGCCGTGTCCCGGGCATTATGCCTGAATCGGCTGTTGCTTTTTGTTTTTCTGTATGCTTTGCTGTGCGGCAAAGCTTTTATTTTGCCCTTCTGCACTCTTCCGTTTCGAATTTACCCTTCCGTCCGAAATACTTTCAGGGAGAAAACGACGATGAAACTTATCTATGACGTCAACGACAAACCCAAGTTCCGTGCGAATCTTGTTTTCGCATTCCAGCAGCTGCTTGCTATCATAGCGGCAACACTGCTTGTTCCGACCCTTGTAAACAGCGCATTCGGTGAAGCAATCCTTGACCAGGGCGCAGCATTGTTCGGCGCAGGCGCAGGCACCCTTGTCTACATTCTTTTCACAAAGAAAAAGAGCCCTGTTTTCCTGGGCAGCTCCTTTGCATTCATCAGCCCGTTGATCGGCGCATGTTCATTCGGCTATTTCGGCATTCTTATCGGCGCATTCATTGCAGGTATTGTTTACGTCATCATTGCTCTTATCGTTCATTTTGCCGGCACAAACTGGGTTGACAAGCTCCTTCCCCCCGTTGTCATCGGCCCGGTAGTTGCGCTTATCGGTCTCAGCCTTTGCGGTTCCGCAATCAACAATGTCAACAACACCGCCGCCTCTCCCGACGGTTATAACCTTGTGTGCATTCTTATCGGCATCATCACATTCTTTGCAACGGTGCTTGCATCCGTTAAGGGCACAAAAACGATGAAGCTGATTCCCTTTATCATCGGCATTGCCGCAGGGTATGCCGCTGCATCCGTATTCACCGTTATCGGCAACAAATGCGGCATTGATTACCTTAAAATCGTTGATTATTCCCCCTTGGCAAACAATTTTGAAACCGTAAATTTCGGCAGCTTCATTTCCCTGCCCAAGTTCACCTTCCTCGGTGCAATCAACGAAGGTGCGGGCAAAATCGATGTTGCCGCCGTTGTCAAGCTCTTCGCGCTGTTTGCGCCCGTTGCGTTCGTTGTTTTTGCCGAGCATATTGCGGATCACAAGAACCTCGGTTCAATTATTGACCGCGATCTTATTAAGGACCCCGGTCTGCCCCGCACTCTTCTCGGCGACGGCATCGGCTCCATTGTCGGTGCGATTTTCGGCGGCTGCCCCAATACAACCTACGGCGAAAGCGTCGGCTGCGTTGCCATCACCGGCAATGCTTCCGTTTCCACCATCGGTCTTACTGCAATCATGGCGATTCTGCTTTCATTCTTTACGCCGTTTGTTGCATTCGTCAACACGATTCCCAGCTGCGTCGTCGGCGGTATCTGCATTGCACTCTACGGCTTCATTGCTGTCAGCGGCCTTAAGATGCTTCATGAAGTTGATCTCGGCGAATCCGAGAACCTGTTCGTTGTAAGTGCGATTCTCGTCACGGGCATCGGCGGGCTCTCCCTCAACTTCGGAGGCGTGGTTGAAATTCCGAACATTGCAACCGCACTCATTATCGGTGTTTTGACCAAGCTCATTGTCGGCAAAGTTAAGTCAAACAAATCCGCCGGTAAAAACTGAGCAGGTATATCAACATCGAAACCTCAGATAAATCACAATAAACGAAAAAGCACGGGAACTTCCGTGCTTTTCCGTTGTTTTCGTTTTTAATCCGAAGCGCCAACCGGCTTTCAGGGTTTTATATGCTTTATGAGTTCTTATCTTTTTCGCTGTCGCGAAGCCTCGTCAGTTTTTCAACATATACATCGCAAAGTTCTTTTGCGTACTCGCTGTCCCTGCTGCCGGCAACGATGCGGAAGGAAGCATCCGCAGTTCCGGCGGGACGAACACACACCCAGCCCGTGTCACGCTTTAGGCGCAAACCGTCAACAAGTTCTCCGTTTTTTTCGCCCTCTGCAAGCATTCGAAGCATTCTGCCGATATCTTTCCATGCGGTGCGTATGCTCTTTTCCGAAGTATAGACTTTTGGCAGAGCTTCCGCATAATCTTTCAACTCTCCCGAAACAAACATCTCACAAAGCTTCACGACCGCCGCTTCCGGCTCATACAGTGCGGGGTAATATGCGTTTCTTGCAAAGGACAGCCGTCGCTGCTCGGCCAAGCTTTCCTTTGAGTATATAAGCTGAACACCCTGCTTCTTTATCTCATCACGATAGGGCTCCGGCAATGAAACGGGCACGACCAACAGTTCGGCACCCTCTTCCTTTTCCGGCAGTCCGAATGCTCCGCCGCCGCAGTTTACGGCAAGCGACCTCGCGATAACCGTCTGCACCTCGCTGTTTCCCAATATGATATCCCCGCTTATTGACAAGCTGATTTTGCCGTCATTATCAATTTGAACCGCAATATTGTTTTCGTCAAACACGGGGGAAAGTCCGTTTCCCGCGCAGCTTCTTTCAACATTCCAGCCGAGCCGCAGCAAAACCCTGCTTATCACCCTGCCGGACTGTTCGGGCGCACTGATACGCAGCGTGCGCTTGTTATTCAGCATCAGTTCACGCCGAATGCCGCAGAGAAGACGCTGCTCATAGGCTTCTTCAAGCCCGTTCAGATTTCCTATTATGCCGAGTTCGGCATCAAGAGTGGGCTTCTGTTCGCCGAAAAGAAAACCTGCGCGCACAGAGCGCATTGCATCGGGCGAAAGCTCAATGCCGTTTTCATCAAACAGCACAAGTTCGGCGTTTCTTCCGTTGTTATTGACATAGATTCCTCCCGCACAGCCCGTTTTGCGCACGGTATACGAGAATGCGGATATGCTTGCGGGATTCACGGCCTCGGCATCAACGCCCTGCGATGCAATGCCCGCAAGCGCCGCATACTTCAGCACGACCGAAATCGGCTCACCCGATGCACAGACAGCCGCCTTTGCGGGCAGAGCAAATCTTGAAGCAAAAGCCGCTCCGACACGCAGCGCCGCCTCCGGAGTCATCTGTTCATCCGCATACCCGTGAACAATGCAGCCGTCAAATTCAACACGGCGCGCGGTGCTGCCCCAAACGATATTGTCCTTGCAGCTGCTTCCGTTTTCAATCTGTTTATGCGGCCAAATGCAAACATTCGGAAGAACAGTCACGCCCGCACCGACATGAGTTCCTGCTCCGATCGCGCTCCCCTCAAAAAGCGAAACACGTTCATCGATTTTTGCATCCTCACACACAACCGCTCCGCGCAGCTCGGAATCAAATCTTATGTGTGAACGCTCAAACAAAACCGACCGTTTTACGCTTGCGCCCTCTTCAATTGACGAGGCACTCCCCACAACCGAATACGGTTCAATGCAAACTCCGTCCGCAATTCTTGCGCCGCTGCCGATATAACAGGGCGGAATCAGCTTTGCGCGCCCGGAAATGTTTGCATTCGGTTCAATCAGCACGCCGCCGCAATCCTTTGCTATGGTTGAAAACGCACATTTTCCGTTCAGCATATCCTGCTGTGCTTGTCTGTATTGGGCAATATCTCCGATGTCGCACCAGTACGCGTCAGTTACATGACCGCGGATTTTCATTCCGCGACGCAGCATTTCAGGAAACAAATCCTTTGAAAAATCAAAATCCGTATCCTTCGGGATAAGTTCCAGTGCATCGCTGTTCAAGATATATATTCCTGTGTTCGCATAATCGCTGAACACTTCGCTCCGCTCCGGTTTCTCCAAAAAACCTTTTATCGTGCCGTTTTCGTCCAGCAATGCAACGCCGTATTCCGTGGGTTCCGCAACACGTTTCAGAACTATCGTTGCAGCAGCATCGCTTTGCTCATGCGCGCGAATCACGGCTGAAAGGTCAATATCCGTAATTCCGTCACCGCTCAGAACAAGGACGCTCTCCCCCGCCCCTTTTTGAGCAATTTGACCGCCGGAAGATTCTCCGTCGGAGGTACTCCCATGAGAAATCCCTCCCAAAGCCGCACGGACGCTCCCTGCGGTGCCGAGTTTTCTGCCAGGCTCCGAATAGCTTGCGGAAATTCCCCATGCTCCGCCGCTTCCGATATGTTTTTTAATCATATCACCAAGGTAATGCAGCGTAAATACCGCCTCGTTGATATTATACTTTGCAAGAAGATCCATTGTGTAATCAAGAATGGGTCTGTTGAGCAAAGGAATGAGGGGTTTCGGCTTCGTGCAGGTCAACGGCCGCAGACGCCTGCCGTCCCCGCCTGCCATTATAACAGCTTTCATAAAAATAATACCGCCTTTCGATTGAAATTGCGGTATTATTGTATGAATCTTTAATAAATTGAATCAGCGGTAATTATTTCCTGTCCTTGCGGCGCAGCGACTTCGCTCGATTTGCAAATTTGCATGAAACAGGCGCAGCCGAACCCGCTTAAGTATTAAAAATACTTAATGCCGTAGAAATAGCAGTTACCTTCAATCGTTGCGTAATATTTTGTGTAATCCGTCCATTCCGTGCCGAGATATGCGGCGCGATAAAACAGAACCTTTTTCGGCAGAGTGCTGCCGTGCTGCAAAAACACGTATTTTGCGGCAGCCATCGCCTTTGAATTCGGCGTTATTGAATTCAGATACGCACGCGAATAACCAAACTGCCCGGTCTGGAAGATGACCCCGGGAACACTGTTTGGGAATTTTCCCGATTTGTTCTTTACACGGTTATAAACTATGCTTGCAAGTGCCCTGTATCCGATGTAGGAACTGCCCGGGCCTTCTGCGTGAATAAGTGCGGCAACAAGGCGAATATCGCTGTCCGAAAACTCACTCGGATTCGGGTCATACATCGGCGGCTGAGTCACAACAGGTTTCGGTGTTGCATATGTGCCGACGGTGACAAACTGACGGAAAATGTAACCCGTCTGCCCGTCAAGATCCACTTGGAACCACTCGCTCGTTTTTCCTGTTATGTAGAACTCCGTTCCAAGCGTGCAGATTCTGAGAATTGCAGCGGATGTTGACGGCTCCTGCCGCATATTCACAAATGTTTCGTTCGCGTAACCCGGAACATAGTTAACTTCCTGCATAGGTTCCGGAGTCGGTGTGGGTTCCGGAGTCGGTGCAGGCGTCGGCGTTGGCGCTGCCGTCGGTGCAGGCGTTGCGGTTGGTTCCGGCGTGTCTGTCGGAATCGGCGTGCTGCTCGGCGAATCCGTGCTGCCGAAATCCGTTCCATGCGGCGTTTTATCCGCTCCGCTTATAGTTACAACATAATCGTCGTTACCCTTGTTCTCCGCACCGGATGCCTTTCCCGTGCATCCTGCCGCAATTGCGGCAAGCGCAATGAACAAAGCCAAGACAATCAGCAGGTGTTTGTTTTTTTTCAAAAACTTCACAACTTGCTTCCTCCTTCGGGTAGAATTTATACCTTTTGGGATAGTGTTCCTTTCAGATGATATACCTATTCATATCATCGGCATTATTTCGGGAAATACGTTCTGAAACGTATTTTTCATCGATCACAACATCGATCATCGGGTGATCTCCCGTTGCATTAAAGGAAATATCCTCAAGAAGATTCTCAATTATTGTGTGCAAACGCCGCGCACCGATATTCTCACCGGTTTCGTTTGCGTGGAAAGCCGCTTCCGCAACGGCGCGGAGAGCCTCCTGTTTGAACTCGATTCGGATATTATCCGTTTCAAGCAATGCGGCATACTGTTTTGTTATTGCGTTCTGCGGAGCGGTCAGTATCCGCTCGTAATCATCCGTTGTGAGCGCATTGAGCTTCACAACGATCGGAAAACGCCCCTGAAGCTCCGGAATCAGGTCGTTTATCTTCGAAACATGGAACGCACCCGCTGCGATAAACAGCATATAGTTCGTGCGCACTGGGCCGTATTTGGTTGAAACGACAGAGCCCTCGACTATCGGCAGAATGTCCCTTTGTACGCCCTCTCGGGAAACATCGGGGCCGCTGCCCGCGCCCTTTGCGGCAATCTTGTCTATTTCATCGATGAAAACAATGCCGTCCTGCTCCGCTTTGTCTATTGCATCGCGCACGACCGCATCCATGTCAACAAGTTTTTCCGATTCTTCATTTGAAAGAATGCGCCTTGCATCGCGAACCGTTACTTTGCGTGCTTTTGTTTTTTTGGGAAGAACCCCGCCGAACATTTCATTCAGATTCAGATCTATTCCCATTGCAAGCATGGTATCGTTACCTGTTGCGGTTTCCGCAACCTCGATTTCGATCATTTCATCCTCAAGCCGACCGGCCTGCAAATCGCTGATTATTTTGTTTCGTTTGGAGATATGCTCCGCCGTCTGCTCCTCTGTCGGCTCATTCTTTTTAACCGCAACTCCTGTCTCTCCGCCGGGAGTCAGCGAACCGAACAGCTTTGCAAGCCCGTCGGAAAAGCTGTCCGCAGGGTTCGGAGTCTGCTTTGCGGGCTTTCCGCAAAGGATATCCACAATGCGTTTCTCGGCAGCAGCATCGGCTGCAAGCCTGACTTCCTCTGTGCGTTTTGCTTTCACAAGGCGAATGGAAGCCTCCACAAGGTCGCGAATCATGGAATCAACATCGCGCCCGACATAGCCGACTTCGGTGAACTTTGTTGCTTCAACCTTCACAAACGGGGCATCCACAAGCTTCGCAAGCCTGCGGGCAATTTCTGTTTTTCCGACGCCCGTCGGGCCGACCATAATGATATTTTTCGGGATGATTTCCTCGCGCATTTCCTCGGGAAGGCGGCTGCGGCGATACCTGTTGCGCAACGCGATCGCAACGGTGCGCTTTGCTTCGTCCTGTCCGATAATGTACTTATCAAGCTGTTCAACTGTTTGTTTCGGAGTCAATACGTTCATCTTTACACCTCTTCCGTGACAATGTTGGAATTTGTGTACACGCAGATGCCGGAGGCAATTCTGAGAGCCTTTTCCGCAATTTCAACCGCGGGAAGCTCGGTATTTTCCTTCAGTGCGCGCGCCGCTGCAAGCGCATACATGCCGCCGCTGCCGATTGCGGCAATGCCGTCATCGGGTTCAATAACCTCGCCCGTGCCGGACACAATAAGCAGGTCGGAAGCATTTGCACAGATAAGCAACGCTTCAAGCTTGCGCATGACCTTATCGCTGCGCCAATCCTGAGCAAGCGCAACAGCCGCACGGCGCAAACTTCCGCCATACATGGTCAGTTTGGCTTCGAATCTTTCGCAAAGCGTGAATGCATCCGCAACGCCGCCCGCAAAACCGACAACAACGCTGTCGTTATATATGCGGCGAACCTTTCGCGCCGTGTGTTTCATTATTGTTGCTTCGCCGAGAGTGACCTGTCCGTCACCCGCAAGAGCGCATTTGCCGTCTTTTTGCACGGCAACAATGGTTGTTCCTTTTATGTCCATTTTGTTTCCTCTTTAATTTTCCGATTCAAAACATATTATTGCAGCTTTTCATGTTCGATGCCGGCCTTTTGGCGCATCAACTCAAGCCTTTATCATTTTTCCTGTTGTTTCAGTTCGGCCGCAATGCTGTCAACCGTTTGCAGCGCACGCTGCGAAAGTGCCTCGAAACGGCGGCGTTTGTCGCGCGGCGCATTCGGCAAGGTTTCCATAATGCCGAAATTCGCATTCATCGGCTGGAAGCTGCTTCCGTTATATTCGCTTATATAATGTGCAAGTGCTCCGATTGCCGTTCGTCTTGTAAAATCGATTTGCGGTCGATTGTTTACAAGTCGTGCCAGATTGATTCCCGCAGCAAGCCCGGATGAAGCACTTTCAACATAGCCCTCTACACCGGTGAGCTGCCCCGCAAAGAACAAATCCTCACGCTCACGCAGGGAGTAAAAAGGAGTCAGATGTTTCGGGGATTGAAGGAAGGAATTTCTGTGCATAACGCCGTAACGCACATATTCCGCATTCGCAAGCCCGGGAATCATTCCGAAAACGCGCTTCTGCTCGCCGAACCTGAGATTGGTTTGGAATCCCACGATGTTAAAAAGCGTGCCCTCGGAGTTATCCTGTCTGAGCTGCACAACGGCAAACGGTTTTTTGCCGTCGCTTGCGGTGCATTCTGCAAGACCGACGGGCTTCAGCGGTCCGTATGCAAGGGTCAGGTCGCCACGTTTTGCCATGACCTCAACCGGCATACACCCTTCAAAAACGTTGACGGTTTCAAACTCGTGCAGCGGAGCGGTTTCCGCCGAAACCAGCGCGCGCACAAAATCATAATACTCACGCATTGTCATAGGGCAATTCAGATAATCACTGCCGCGTCCGTAGCGCGAGGCTCTGCTTATCCGATTCATATCAAGCGATTCGAGCGTTACGATCGGAGCAGCCGCATCAAAGAAATGCAGGCTGTCTCCAAGCAGGTTTTCAATGTTTCTCATCAAAGCACCGTCTGTAAGCGGCCCTGTGGCAATTACCGCAGGTTCAGTCGGGATTTCCGTTATTTCCCGGGAAATGAGCTCAATATTCGGATGTTTTTTTAGCTCCTCCGTGATTCGTTTTGAAAAATCAGTGCGATCCACCGCGAGCGCACCGCCCGCCGGAACGCGCGTTTCGTCCGCGATTCTCATTACAAGAGAATCCATTCGGCGAAGTTCTTCTTTCAAGAGGCCGACGGCATTATCCAGCTTATCTGAGCGAAGCGAGTTCGAGCAAACCAATTCGCATAAGTCATCAGTTTTGTGTGCAGGCGAATGCTTGCCCGGCTTCATTTCAAAAAGGTTGACGTGTATGCCGCTTTCGGCGATCACATACGCCGCCTCACAGCCGGCCAATCCTCCGCCGATAACAGAAACCGATTTCATTGCTTTCCTCCTCCTTGTTCGCGTTTGATGTTTTTATGCCTGTCGGCATCATACTGTATTAAGAATAATTCATCTCCCCTTCTTGCTCTTGCGAAATCACTGGGAAATGAAATAACTCACTTTTCAGTCCCGTGCCTCCGCTTTATCCGCAAGGTCGGGATAAGTGTTTTTAATCTCTCCGCTCGGAACAACAAAGCCGCATTCCTTTTCGGAACAGACAATATAGCGTCCGTTCGGGCCCATTTTCCACACGGTCATCCTTCCGCAGCGCGGGCACGGTTTGCCTGTCGGCAGATACCACGATACGTAATCACACTCCGGATAATTCTCGCAGCCGTAAAACGCTCTGCCTTTTTTGCCCTTGCGCTTGATTATTTCCCCGCCGCATTTGGGGCATTTCACGCCGACTTTTTCAACAATGGGCTTTGTGTTTTTGCACTCCGGATAATTCGGGCAGGCAAGGAACCTTCCGAATCTGCCTGTTTTATATACCATCATTGCGCCGCATTTATCGCAGGGGATATCCGAAACCTCATCGGGAATTTCAATACGCTCAACGGTCTTGAATGCCTCTTCAAGAGATTCTTCAAACGGAGGATAGAAATCTTCAATCAGATTTTGCCAGCGTTCCTTGCCTTCTTCCACTGAGTCCAATCGTGACTCCATATCCGCCGTGAACTTGACGTCAACAATATTGCGGAAATTATCCTCCATAACTTTGTTCACAACGAACCCGAGATCGGTGGGCACAAGCTGTTTCTTTTCTTTTTCTACGTACCCTCTGTCGATAATTGTCGAAATTGTCGGGGAATACGTGCTCGGTCTGCCGATTCCCAGCTCTTCAAGAGTTTTCACAAGGGATGCTTCGGTGTATCTTGAAGGCGGTTCGGTAAAGTTCTGCTTCGGGTTCAGAGAAACAAACTTAGGTTCACTGCCGACTTCCATAGCGGGAAGGGTCGTGTCCTTTTCGCCTATGCCGTCATCCTGCGACGGGTTCGAAACGGAATAAACCGCCGTGAATCCGTCAAAGATTTTTTTTGAACTGTTGGTTCGATATGTGCATTTCGGCTGAGTCTGCGTTTCAAGCGTAACAGTTGAAGTTTCGTAAAGCGCATCACTCATCTGGCTCGCAAGGAAACGTTCGTAAATCAGTTTGTAAAGTTTATACTGCCCCGGTTCGAGATACTGTTTCACCGATGCGGGCGTGTTTTTTACATCGGTCGGACGAATTGCCTCGTGCGCATCCTGGGAACCCGCTCTGCCCTTAAAAACATTGGGCTTTTCCGGCACGTAAGCTGCGCCGAACGCTGTCGCAATGTATTCTCTCGCACTCTGCTGCGCTTCGGCGGAAATTCGAACCGAATCCGTACGCATATACGTAATCAAACCAACGCTGCCCTTGGTGCCGATATCAACGCCCTCATAGAGCTGCTGAGCGCAAAGCATGGTTCGCTTCGGCGGCATTGAAGCGCGGTTCGATGCATCCTGAAGCATGCTGCTCGTTGTGTACGGTGCGGGCGCATGACGTGTTTTTTTTGCGGTTTTGATGTCCGCAACGCAATAAACCGCTCCGGTGGACAAATCCGCAACGCGCATTGCATCGGCTTCCGTCTGAAGCTCCGTCTTTTTGCCGTCAAAACCATAGAATTTGGCTTCGAATGTACGCTTGGCAAGATGAAGTTTTACTGTGACGGTCCAATACTCTTTCGGCACGAAATCAAGTATCTCGCGCTCTCTGTCGCAGATGAGTTTTGTCGTAACCGACTGCACACGGCCCGCCGAAAGTCCTCTTCGAACCTTTGCCCAAAGCAGCGGGCTGATTTTGTAGCCGAGCAAACGGTCAAGCACGCGCCGCGCCTGCTGCGCATCAACAAGGTTTCTGTCAATGCAGCGCGGATTTTTGACCGCCTTTTGAATGACTGTCTTTGTGATTTCGTTAAACACAACACGACAGGGCTCGTTTTCATCCAGCTTCAGCATTTTTGCAAGATGCCACGAAATCGCTTCTCCCTCGCGATCAGGGTCGGTTGCAAGCACGATATGCTTTGCGTGCTTTGCTTCTTTGCGTATTTTTTCGATAACTTCGCCTCTTCCGCGAAGGGTAATATATTTGGGTTCAAAGTCGTGTTCAACATCAACACCGAGCTGGCTTTTCGGCAAATCGCGAACATGCCCGTTCGATGCAATGACCCTGTATTTTGAGCCGAGATACTTTTCAATCGTCTTCGCTTTGGACGGCGATTCCACGATAACCAATGTCTCTGCCATAATCCTCCTTCGACCGTTTGGTCGTTTACAGTTAATTTACAGTAAAATCCGATTCTGCCGCACCGCGGCGGCAGTTCAGCAACAGCTTTTTTTCACAAGAAGCGCATTGTTCAAACTCTTCCTGATCGGGTTTGCGATTCTGCCGGTGATACGACTTACGGATCAGCTCAATGTATAGATTCTGCCCGGCAATTGTTTTATTAAACCCGAAAATTCCAATTCTGTCAAGTGCAAGTTTAAAACTTCGACCGGGAGCTGCGTAAGCTCGCAGATTTCGTCAAAGTTTTTTTCGCCCAATTCAATCAAATCAAATAATATCTTTTGATTACCCGTCAATTTCAACTCACTGCTGCCCCTGCCGCGCAGCTTTGATTTTTTGCTGCACTCAGGATCGATTCCGAGATGAAACAGCAAATCCTCTGCACTGAATACAGGTTCTGCCATGCCTTTTCGTATCAGTTCGTTCGTTCCGAAGCTCATCCTGTCCGTGATTCTTCCGGGCACGGCATACACGGTTCTGCCCTGTTCCAACGCGCAATTTGCAGTTATCATCGTTCCGCTCTTTTCACCCGCTTCAACAACAAGCACGCCGCAGCTCATTCCGCTGATTATTCTGTTTCTCATTGGGAAAAAATACGTTGCAGCACGCGTAAAAGGCAGGAATTCGCTCATCACGCAGCCGTTCTCGATTATTTCTTCCATAATCTCCGCGGTGCCGTCGGTTTTTGCCGTGCAAACACCTTGTCCGAGTATCGCCGCCGTCGGATATTTTTGTTCGGCGGCACTCAACGCTCCCTGCGCCGCAAGGCTGTCGCAGCCGTAGGCAAGCCCGGAAACTATGGTAACGCCGTTTTTTGCCAACTCACAGCCCATATGAGCGGACACTTTTTTTCCGTAATCCGAACACCTTCTTGCGCCGATTATTGCAAACGGCGTTTCGGCCTGCAATCGTGCGCATTTGCCTCTTGCATAAAGCACAAACGGCGGATCCGCAATATATTTCAATTCGGTCGGATAAGCTTCACTGTTCGGAGTCAATGCTGAAACACCGTTTTTTTCAAGGTCCGAAATGAAATCATCAATATAGACATCCGATGCCGTGAGCCGCAGTTTTTCGGCCTGCTCTCGTTTTATCATGGTTAAAATATCGGAATCAACGTTTTTTATCGCTTCAAACAACTCCGAAATCGAATCAAAATTTCGCAGCAGTTCGTTTGCCTGCTTCGCCCTGCCTTCAAAAGCAATGCTCAATCGGATATAATCCCTGTCCGCCTGTTGATACTCCATTTGCCCTCCGTTCGGCTGCCGCAGTGCCGATTACGTCACAGTTTGCTCCAATACTTGCTGTCCAAAGAGCGATATTGAAGGGCTTCCGCAACGCATGCCCCTGTAATTTTTTCCTCGCCCGCAAGGTCGGCAATGGTTTTGCTAACCTTAATCAATCTATCGTATGCCCTTGCAGACAGCCGCAGCCTGTCGAACGAAAGCCTTATAAGCTTTTCCGCATCGGGCTCCAGTGCGCAATACTTTTTGATATGTTTCGAACTCATCTGCGCGTTGAACATTATGCCGTCGTTTTTAAAGCGTTCACGCTGAATGCATCGCGCTTTCGAAACCCTTTCACGAATTGCCGCCGAGCTTTCGCCCGCCTGCTTGGACGCAAGATCCTCATACGCAACCTCTGTCATCTCAACATGAATATCTATCCTGTCCAGCATTGGGCCGCTGATTCGGTTTCGATAACGCTCAATTTGGGACGGATTGCATCTGCATGGGTTGATTCTTGAACCGAAATTTCCGCACGGGCAGGGGTTCATCGCTGCAACGAGCATAAAGTCCGCCGGATATTCCGCTTTTGCCGCTGCACGGGTGATGGACACAAAGCCGTCTTCAAGCGGCTGCCGCAATGCTTCCAGCACTGACTTTTGAAACTCCGGGAATTCATCCAAAAACAGCACACCGTAATGTGCAAGGCTGATTTCACCCGGGAGAGCTTTTGTTCCGCCGCCGACAAGCGCGGGAATGGAGGCAGAATGATGCGGCGCACGAAACGGACGCTCCCGCACAATTCCTCCGCGTCCGCGTAATATGCCCGCAACGGAATGAATCTTTGTTATTTCAAGTGCCTCTTCATTTGACAAAGTCGGCAATATTGAGGGAATGCTTCTTGCAAGCATCGTTTTACCCGAACCCGGCGTTCCGATAAGCAAAATATTGTGGTTGCCCGCTGCTGCAACTTCGGCTGCACGTTTCGCCGCCTGCTGACCCTTTATTAACGAAAAATCACTGTCGAAACTCGGATGGTCGTCTATATTTGTTTGACTGCACGGCTGCGGATTGATGATCTTCATTCCGCGCAGGAAAAGCACAGCCTCTGTAAGACTCGTTACAGGAATCACGACTGCATCGTGTATGAAAGCAGCTTCCTCCGCGTTTTCCTTTGGGAGAATGATATGGTTGTATCCGCGTGAGCAAGCATCGATTACCATCGGCAGCACGCCGTTGACACCGCGAACGCTTCCGTCCAAAGCAAGCTCACCGATTATAAGCCATTTTTCCGCCGCGGTGCGATCGATATCCCCGTTTGCCGCAAGTATGCCTATCGCTATCGGCAAATCATAAACCGTACCCTCCTTGCGGACATCCGCCGGCGCAAGATTTACAACAAGCCGCACATTTGGAAAAGGAAAGCCCGAGTTGCATATTGCAGAGCGGACGCGCTCCTTGGATTCCTTAACGGCATTATCCGGAAGGCCGACGGTTTCGTAACCCGCAAAGCCGAAGCTTATATCCGTTTCAACCGTCACGGGATAGCCGAGCAGCCCCGTCAACCCATAACTTGTGATTCTTGCCAGCATATTTCCCCCTTTGTCCGAATAAAGCCATACCGAGTGATTTTTTCACTCGGTAAGCCGTTAAACGAGTATTAACATTTAATCTTTAGTGTTCAGATCGACTTTTTTCCCTTTTCCGTCGTTTTTCACGGAAGGAGCCTCAGCAGGTTTGAACACAAAAAGCTTGTTGCCGACGAAGTTTACGATTATGCAAATGCAGGTCGAAAGCAGCATGCACGCTCTTTCGCCGTTAATTATCTTTGTGAGCCACTGCGGAAGCCCAAGACTCATCCACCAATCATCAATATGCAAAGCATTGGTAAACAGCCAGATAAGACCGAGCGAAACAAGCAATACACCCAGATTAACTGCAATAAAGCTTATGATTTCGCGCGCATCCTGTCTGCGCTCTTCTTTAAAGGTCCAACGGCTGTTCAGAATATAGCTGTTCAGAATGCCGGCACAATAGCCGACAACTTTTGAAACATAAACCGTCCAACCGCCCTTAAACGGTATTGCAAGCACGATGCTCAGCACCATGCTGATGACCATGTCTATAAGTGTGTTGCCGATTCCCACCAAGCCGAATTTAATCAGCTGGAAAAAGCTTTTTTTTGCGGCTGTGCCGCCGTTTTTTTCGTTTGAACTCATTATTGAAACTTACTCCTTTACGCGGCAGCGAACAATATGCCCGCCCAAAAGCCGGCTGCGACAGGTTTTCTGTCGAATTGTCCGCCGCACGCATTATCTTCTTCACCCCGTCCGCACCGAAAGCACGGGCATCGGGCTTGTGTTCGGTATTTTTTTACCAAGTGCCGAAGAATGTCCATGTGGGCAGCCATTCAAGTGCACGTATATATTCCCTGCTGACCTGAATGCCGCTGATTACGGGATAGAAAACCGCAAACAGCACGATCGCAGCAGCAAGCCATATGAACTTGATCTTCGGAACGAATTTTGCTCCGCCGGAAATCATGTCGCCGCGTTCGAGCGGTATGTAGTAGAACTTATCCTCATAGTGCTTGAGCACATATACAGAGGCAAGTATTATCATCGGCACGGTCGCAAAGTAATGATATACGAACACGCAACGGGAAATCAGCATCCAGGGCAGCATGGACGATGCCATGCAGGCAAAGATGAAGAATATCTCCGCATTGAGCCTGAACCTGTTGCGCAGGAACATGATGAACAGCGTTAACGTGCCTGCAAAGCAGATCCACCATACTGCGGGGTTGCCGAAAGTTGAAATGGTTCCGAACTTTGTTGTGTCCGGATTCTGTCCTCCGGAATAGAACCACACCGGGCGGTTTCCGAGAGGCCATTCATACCATGCGGACTGATACGGATGCGTTGAATTAAGCCCACTGTGGTAGCTGAACATATATTTTTGATTGTCAATAACACCGTCCATATAAGTCTTGACCTTTTCGGAGAAGGTCAAAACTTCGCCCTCGGGCTCCTCATTGTACCCGAGCTGTCCGGCGGCACGAAGGCGTGCAATCTTTGTTTGCTCCGCATTAGGCTTCCATTGCGCTGTGTAATACGGTCTGTATGCTGCCGAATAAATCGCAACGGGAATGATGATGAAGAACAGGAGACAGAACAGGCAGGTTTTTATGAACCGTGCCGGGAACTTTCGCGCGTTCGCAACCGCAGGATCGGCCTCTTCCGCCTTTGTGAGCTTGGCATTTTTAATCTTGTTTGCCTTTACCCAAAGGGTTATCATCTTAACAAAGAACATAACCGCAAGCGCAGCACCGGTATATATGCAGATCCATTTGCTTGCGCAGCCCAAACCGAAGAACAAACCCGAAAGCCCGAGCGGTATCAGAGTGTCCTTAAGGCTGTCGCCGAGATCCATCTTTATGAATTTGTACATGTAGTACGTCATGCACATATTGAAGAACACGCCGTATACGTCAATGGTCGAAATTCGAGTCTGCGAAAAATGCATGAAATCGAATGCAAACAACCCCGCCGCAAGCAGCGCAAGCTCGGGACGCTTGAACATGCGCTTGCCGAACGCATACATCAGGGGAATCATTGCAATGCCGAACAGCGCACCCATGATTCGCCAACCGAAGGGATTCATGCCGAATATCGCAACGCCGACGGAAATGATTATTTTTCCGAGCGGAGGATGCGAAACCTCGTAGACACTAAGATTATGCAGATGTTCATATGCGGTTCGTGCATGGTAGAGCTCATCGAAATACATGCCGGTCATGTAACTCGGGTATTCCGGCACGCAGTCCTGTTCATCGACAAGAGCCGCTGCGGATGCATCGTTCACCGTTACATGAAGCAGGTTGCCTGCCGTGTCAAAGAACGCAAGCTCGTTTATCCATGCTTCGCCGCTCACAACTGTCAGCGTGATGTTTTTTGTTGTGCTGTGCAGGCTGCTGTTGCGAACCCACCTGTACATTGTTCCGAAACGCTGGTCGATTTCGACTGATTTGCCGTCGTCTCCGGTGAGCTTGAATACAGTCGTTCCTTTTGAGCCGCTGCCGCCCGTAATTCCGCCGTCATGCCAAACACTGCCGATGGTAACCGTATCATCAAATGTCAGCGTTACGGTTGTGCCCGGCGTTCCCTTCCATTCGCTGTCCGGTGCTTTTGTGGAGCCGAGATTCGTGACGGCAAGAATGCCGTAAACAAGAGTCAATGCAATAACGAATATCCAGTCTTTTTTTGTATAGTGAAGCTTTGTATCCGTTTTTTGGGGGATAACAGGCTTTGTGTCGAAAATGCTCGGAGCAAGCTGCGCAGGGGTTTTGATGGGATCGCCTTTGCGCGCCTTGTCCATTGATTTTTCAAGCTTGAGCAGGAAATAGATCGCAATGGGCAAAAGGATGTAAATGCAGAGCATGATAACGATCATCTTTGTTCTTGCGGTGTATTCCGCATCACTCATACCCGTTGTGTTATCCGAGGATTGTGATGATGGAGTCTTTGTTTCAAAGCTCTGAATTTCGCCGTTGTAGCTTGTGAGCTTTTCGATTTTAAAATCGTCAAAGTAGGCAATGCCCATGCTCGTGCTGCTGAAATTGCCGAGTCTGCATCCGATTTTGAGCTTGGACTGTCCGCTTCCGGTTTTGCCGACAAGCTCAACCATTGTCCAATCAGTTGTGCCGAGAACAGGCGTTGAATAACAGGTTCGGTCCTCAAGAGCAATATTTGCACCCGCTCCGCCGCTTACATTTTCGGTTTTGATGTAGCAGCTGAGTTTGTAAATCGTGTTTGCCTGAACGGAAATTGTCTGCGTGAAGTGTGCATCATCAAGCTCCGCATTCGTGAGCTTCACGACATTGCCGCGCGCAGCATCCTTCACGACAACCGCGTTTGACACGGAAGTATCGTTTAAATAGGATGTGTATTCCCACCCCTTCGGCATAAAGCCGCTTGAGTCGAGGCTTTCGAAGCTGCCGTTTGCAATGTTTGCGCTTCCTCCGCTTTTCGGGGAAGCAAGCAGCAGAACGATGCCGAAAATAACACATACTGCCGCAATAATTGCAAGGCTGACAGTGAGTGTCTTTTTGTTTATCTTTTTCATTTCGTTTCCTCTCATTTCTCTGCTTTTCGTGCAGGAACAGTTTTTTGTGCTTTTGCCGAAACATCATCATCCGCGAAGACATCGGCTTTTACTCTTCCGCGGAGCATAATATCCGTGCAAACGCCGCAGAATATTATAAACAATATGACGTTTGCAAGTGAGCACCAGAACACAAGGCGTTCATCCCAATAGAGGTGGTACTCATGCAGTTTGCTGTAATAAAACGCTGCAATGCAGTTCACAAGCGCTGTTGCGCTCCAGCACATGAACATGCTGATAAGTCGCCTGTCGCCGTAGCTGATGTAAGCAACAAGCAGCAGAAGCAGCACGGGGAACAGGTAGCGTTCGTGCATGTAGTGGCCGAGAGTGAAAAGCGAGGCGAATGTGAATGCGGTTGCAAGACTCAACGCGCCGGAATGCTTTTTCCTGCCGAAGAAATACAGAACACCGCCGAAACCGACTGAAAGAACCATCAGAACGGTGCCGAGCTGGCCGTAAGTCAGCCCGAGAATTGCCTTCTCGGTTATCGGGGTCCAATTCTTTCCGAACAATGTGTAAATATTGTATGCATTTACGCTTGCGTATTTATAAGAAGTAGCGGTTCCCATATATTTTTGAAGGATAATGGAATACCACGGCATGGTATCATCGGCAAACGGAATTACGGATACAATGAGAAGCGCGCAGGCGCAAGCGACCGCAGCAACGGTTTTCATTATTCGCGTTCCGACTCCGTCCGTACATTTTCTGCCTGTCGGGCTGAAGAAATCCGGATCGAAAATATAGCAGAAGTATGCAATCGCAAGAAGGGGACCTGCCATCAAAGCCTGCGGTTTAAGCAGGATTGATAATCCGTAAACAAATCCCGCAAGAATCGGTTTGTTCGAATTGAGCAGAATAATGCTTATTACAAGCAGGATCGAAAGAATCTGATCGATCTGTCCCCATCCTCCGGAAACATAGATGAAAACGGGGCAGAATGCTGCAAGGCACATAAGAAGGTACGCGGCCTCAAAGCGAAGTTTTTTGCGCGCAAGCCTGTAAACAAGATACGCCGAGCCTATATCGGCAATTATCGACGGAAGTTTTATCATTGTGACATAGAATATGTCGTACGAGCCGTCCGCAGCATAAACGCCGTGACCGAAAAGATCCGCTATGCGCGCCATCAACCCCAAAACATACATGTATCCCGGCGGATAATCCGGAAAATTGGTTTGAGGATTATAGAAGTTTTGAAAGCCGTTTCTGAATATTTTGTTTCCCCACGATGTGAAACAACCTATATCGGTTTTGTGTCCGACAATATAGTAGGAAAAAAGAATATGCAGCAGCAGCGAAGCAAGCAGCGTCCACACAACAAGAAAATTGTCTGATTTGTCGCGTACACCGTTCACAAGAACGGCTCTGCTTTTTTTGATGCTTACATAGACCATGTAGATCAGCAAAAAGGCAATCGTTGCCAAAATGGAAGCGATCAGTATTTGCTCGGTCGGAAATTTGGTCGGCGTCATATTGAATGCCATCCTCCTTATGAAAGCCTGCTGTAAGATGCCGAATGCGTCCGGCTGACCTCTGTCACACCGCTCACGTTCGCGCATCATACACCGATTTTATTTATTTTACCATATTATGTTCAAAATTTGAAGTGCCGAACGCAAAAAAAAAGCAGCAAACAACAAAATTGAAAGCTGCGGGAAAAGTCGATAACGGATTTTTTATTTTGGTTAAATCGTAAATGCATTTTCTATATGTCTGATTTTGTGTTCCGAAAGTATCACTTCAATTATATCGAAGCGATAGTAAACCGCCTTTTGCCTGTAATTTGCCGCAAAATACTTTGCAGCGTAAGCCATGTTTGCTCTTTTTGCAGAACCGACACGCAGCATCGGCGACAGCTCCTTTGAATCGAGAGCGGTCTTGACCTCGACAAAGGCAACGGTGCTTCCTTTTTTTGCGATTATATCAATCTCCTTGTGTGCAACACGGTAATTGCGCTGAAGGATTCGGTACCCGTGCAAACAAAGGTAAAGCCTTGCCAAACGCTCCCCTCTTGCACCGATGCGCTGCTGTTTGCTTCCGTTTTCAATATTCAGCCGTTCCAATTGCACCTCCGATCGGGTGTATACAGCAACGCGGTCAGCATTCACCGCGTTCCGCAAGAATTTTTTTGATGAAGCTGCGCCTGTGAAGTTCGCACGGACCGAATTCACGAAGCGCATCCATATGCTGCTTTGTTCCGTAACCGACGTTTTTTTCGAAACCGTACTGCGGAAATTTCTCCGCTGCGGCGATCATGTATCTGTCTCTTTCCACTTTTGCAACTATGCTTGCCGCCGCAATGGAATAACACAATGCATCGCCGTGAATCAGGCTGTGCTGCACGGCGGGAATATCAAGGTCTTTAACGGCATCAACAAAAACGTCGCTGCACACGTAATCGCCCGGGCAATGCGCCAAAGCATTCCTGTAAGCTTCGGCAAACGCCTTTTTTGTTGCCTGAAGAATATTTATCTCATCAATTTCCTTTTGAAACACCCATCCTGTGCCGAAAGCTGTCGCTCCGCCTGTAATAAGCGGGTAAAGCTTTTCCATGCGCTTCTTTGTAAGCTTTTTGGAATCGTTTACACCCTCTGTCACAAATCCCGGAGGAAGAATCACGCATGCGGCAACAACGGGGCCCGCGAGCGGTCCGCGCCCGACTTCATCCATTCCCGCAACAGCGATACCGCGTTCCCAGAACGGGCGTTCGTATTGAGTCATTTGTTCCAGCCGTTCGGCCTCGTTAATCTTTTTCATTGTTTATATCGGTTTGCTCCGCTTGCTGGGGTTCGAAATTGTCCGTTGGATTTTCAAGAGCAACGGCGGCAATTTTGCCCGCACGATACTCATCAAGAACTATTCTTGCGCCGCGTTCCGTATCAAAAACTCCGCCCGAAAGAATGAACCCGCGGCTGCGGCACACGCCTTCCAGCAGAAGCTCGGGAATATTCTGTTTCGGATCAAGCTTTTTGTATCTTGCCGTCAAAGCCTCCGGGCATATGCGCACAAGGTCAAAAAGCAGCAGGGCCGAAATTTCCTCGATATCGAGCACATCATCGCGAATCGAACCAATATATGCAAGATGCTTTGCAAGTATCTCGTTATCCAACTTGCCCCAAAGCAAACCCGGAGTGTCAAGAAGCTCGAGGTAATCCGAAACTTTGACCCATTGCTTTGACCGCGTAACGCCCGGACGATCGCCGACCTGCGCTCTTGCCGCGCCCGCAATACGATTGATGAAAGTGGATTTTCCGACATTCGGAACGCCGACGACCATTGCGCGCAAAGTTTTTTTAATGCCTTTTTCGCGGTACCGCCGAACGGTCTCCTCCCCCGTTTTTTCAATAAGCTCAATTGCACGTTTGCGTGTTGAGGGCTGAGTTGAGATAAACTCCGCAGCTGTGATTCCCTGCTTTGCAAAATAACTTATCCATGCGCGATTCTGAGTTTTTGATGAAAGGTCACTTTTATTAAGAACAACAACACGCAGCTTGTTTTTGAAAAGAGCTTCGAAATCGGGATTGCGGCAAGCCATCGGTGCGCGTGCATCGACAATTTCGATTATCATGTCAACAAGCTTTAAGTTGTCCTCCAGCATACGTCTGGCTTTTGCCATGTGCCCGGGATACCAATTTATCGTGTGCATGGGTTTTACCTCCGAAACGGGTTGATAATTCTTTTTTTGCAGCAGACATTGGCGCGAAACGGAATTCGGCAGCTTTTTGCAGCGGCGGCAAAGCCCCGCAATGCCTGCGCAAAATCGATATAAAATCAGCCTCCTTCCCCGTTTGGGTCGGGAGGCCTTTTCAGAAAAAGGAAAATCTTGATTACTTGGTAACGATGCGTTCTTTGATCTTTGCAGCCTTACCGGTCCTCTCACGGAGGTAATAGAGCTTCGCCCTGCGGACAACGCCGTGGCGAACAACTTCGATCCTGCCGATGCGCGGGCTGTGATAGGGGAAAGTCCTCTCAACGCCTACACCGTAGCTGATACGGCGAACGGTGAAAGTCTTGCGGATGCCGCCGCCCTGCATTTTGATGACGATGCCTTCAAAATTCTGGAGCCTTTCGCGGTTTCCTTCAACGACCTTAACGTATACGCGAACGGTGTCACCGATTTCGAGCTTGGGAAGATCGGAACGAAGCTGCTCTTTTTCGAGTTCTCTGATGATGTCTGACATAGTAATCTCCTTATTTACAGATGTTCTTAGCCGACCTGCGACCAGCGGACCATCCAATTAACCATAGAATTATAGCATTTTTCTGCACAGAATGCAAGAGCAATTTTTCAAAAAATGAGCAGAGACGCAATATATATTACTCATTTTCCAACGATTGCAGGTATTTTTTATCCGCCGCAGTCAGATTCGCCCTTTCAAGAAGGTCCGGACGCATCTGTTTTGTTTTTTTGAGAGCTTCCTGCCTCCGCCAACGCAGAATTTCGGCATGGTTGCCGTTCAGCAGCACGGGCGGGACCTCTCTGCCCCTGAAATTCGCGGGACGCGTGTACTGAGGGTATTCCAGCAGTCCCCAGTCGGAAAAGCTTTCCTCCTCGGTTGATTCGGAGCTTCCGAGCACACCGGGAATGAACCTTGAAACGCAGTCGATAACGACCATTGCGGGCAATTCGCCGCCCGTCAGAACATAGTCGCCGATTGAAATTTCATCATCGATAAGTTCCGATACGCGTTCGTCAATGCCTTCATAATGCCCCGCAAGGAAAAGAAGACGCTTCTCCGAAGCGAGTTCTTTTGCAAGTGCCGGTGTCAGCACTCTGCCGCGCGGACTCATCACAATGCAGCGCGGCTTTTCCGGAGCTTCGGCTGCGACGCTTTCGATGCAGTCAAAAATCGGCTGCGCAAGCATGACCATGCCCGCCCCGCCTCCGAACGGATAATCATCGGTATTACGGTGCTTGTTCTGCGAAAAATCACGTATATTATGCGTTTTGAATTTCAAAATGCCCTTTGATGCCGCCCTGCCGAGAATGCTTGATGACAGGATATTGCTGAACATTTCGGGAAAAATTGTAAGAATATCAATCCTCAAACAGTCCAACCTCCGCAAGAATTTCGGAATCAAAAACAATTCGCTTGTTTTCGATATCAACGCTTGAAAGCAGTTTTTTCAGTGCAGGAACGGAAAGCCTTTTTGCGCCTTTAATAACATAAACGTCCGTTGACGGTGTTTCGTACACATCGACCACTCTGCCGAGCGCATCACCCAATGTCGAAAAAACCTCACAGCCTATGATGTCCTTCACAAAATATGCACCTGCGGGAAGCTTTACGGCGTGTTCTCTGTCCACGCAAAGGTATTTGTCGCGAAGTTTTTCGGCGGCTTCAACGGTGTCAATTCCCTTGAGTTTAATTATCACGGAATTCTCGGCGGCAACCCTTGCGCTTTCCACAGTGACTGTTTGATAAACGCCCTCGGGCGCCTCGATAAAGGCATCCGAAAGGCGTGCAAATCGTTTTAAATCATCGGTCAAGGGGAGCAATTTCAGCTCACCCTTGATGCCGTGCGGGCGCAGAAACAGCCCGATACGAAAATAATCCATAGACAAAACTTGTGAGTTCCGGTACGGTTACAGAATGTCAACTCTGTATTTCTTTTCGCTTTTTACCGAAGCGGCGCGAACAACGGTGCGGATTGCTTTTGCGATACGCCCCTGTTTGCCAATAACTTTGCCCATATCGTCCTTGGCAACGGAAAGCTCAATTGTGGTTTCCTCGCCTGCTTCGTCAGCCTTGACGGCAACCTTTACCTCGCTCGGTTCGTCAACAAGACTCTTTGCAATGAATTCAACAAGAGCCGCAATATCGGGAACCTGAGTTTCGGTAATGATTTCTTCGCTCATCAGTCGATAACGCCGTGCTTTTTGAACAGACCGCGAACGGTTTCCGTGGGCTGCGCACCGTTCTTGATCCACTGCTTTGCCTTGTCGCCGTCAACAACGACCTGTTCGGGATCGGTGAGGGGGTTGTAATAGCCGATTTCCTCTACGAAAGCACCGTCACGGGGTGCGCGGGAATCCGCAACAACGATACGATAGAAAGGAGCCTTCTTTGCGCCCATTCTGCGAAGCCTGATTTTAAGCATGATAGTTCCTCCAAATTAAATAGAAAGTCTTTGTTGAATATCCAATCGGGCATAAGCCCGCTGTTGGTGATTTTGTTGTTTGATGCAGATTGGAAAACATTTTCCTGCATCAGAAGCCGAAGAAGCCTTTGCGCCTGCCTGATTTTTTGCGGCCCATTCCCGCAAATCTCTTCATCAGCTGGCGTGACTGTTCAAATTGTTTGAGCAGTCGGTTAACTTCCTGAACGGTCGTTCCGCTGCCCGCCGCAATGCGTTTTTTGCGGCTTGCGTTCAAAAGTTCCGGATTGCGTCGTTCACGCGGAGTCATCGAACGAATGATCGCCTCGACTCTTGCGGTTGCCTTTTGGTCAATTTTTGCATCCTTGAGCTTGCTTGCATCGACCCCGGGCATCATGCCGAGAATCTCTTCCATTGAGCCGAGTTTTTTGACCTGTTGGAACTGCTCGAGGAAGTCCTCAAGAGTAAACTTGTCATTTTTAATCTTTTTGGTGAGCTCTTCCGCCTGTTTTTCGTCGAAAGCCTGTTCCGCCTTTTCAATCAAAGTGAGAACATCGCCCATGCCAAGAATTCTTGAAGCCATTCTGTCGGGATAGAACGGTTCGATATCGGTAAGCTTTTCACCTATGCCGGAGAATTTGATTGGTTTGCCCGTAACACTGCGAACGCTCAGCGCCGCACCGCCTCTTGTGTCACCGTCAAGCTTTGTGAGTATAACGCCGGTTATGCCGAGTTTTTCGTTAAAGGAGCTTGCAACGTTGACAGCGTCCTGACCTGTCATTGCATCAACAACAAGCAGCGTTTCCGCCGGGTTAACGGCTTGTTTGACGGCGGCGATCTCGTCCATCATGTTCTCGTCAATGTGCAGGCGGCCTGCCGTGTCGATTATAACAAGATCGTAGAAGTTGCGGGAAGCATATTCAATCGCTTCCTTTGCGGTTTTAACGGGATCCTGCGTCCCGCGTTCGAAAACGGGAACATTGACTTTTTCACCCACGACCTGAAGCTGGGTGATCGCGGCAGGGCGATATATGTCGCATGCAACAAGCAGCGGTTTTTTGCCCTGAGTCTTTGCAAGGTAGGCAGCAAGTTTGCCCGCCATTGTGGTTTTGCCCGCACCCTGAAGACCCGCAAGCAGGAAAACTGAGGGTTTGCGCGGCCCGAACTCAACCTTTACAACGCTGCCGCCGATGAGCTGGGTCAGCTCCTCATTGACAATTTTGATTATCTGCTGGGACGGAGTGAGGCTTTGGAGAACATCCGAACCCACTGCCCGCGCCGAAACAGTGTTTATAAAGGATTTCACAACCGAAAAGTTAACATCCGCCTCGAGCAGCGCAAGCTTTATCTCGCGCATTGCCTCTTTGACTTCTTTTTCGGTCAACTTGCCCTTTCCGCCCAGTTTTCTGAATATGTTCTGAAGTTTTGAAGAAAGTCCTTCAAATGCCATCTTTGCCCTCCGTGATTTCAGTCAGTTGTGATAACAGAGTGTTGATTCTTTCCCGAGCGGTTTCATTGAAGGTGCACCTGCGAACCTCTGCCGAAAGCTCCGCAATTAAAACTTTCAGCCGCCTGTCCCTTGCGGCAAGACCGAGTTTTTCTTCCATTTCGAGAAGGATTTTTTCACCGCGCTGCAATGCATCGCGCACACCCTGCCGCGAAATGCCCTTCTGCTCTGCAATTTCCGCAAGGGAAAAATCCTCCTCGCAGTTGAGCTTAAGCATCTCGCACTGGTTATCGGTTAAAAACGCGCCGTAGTAATCAATGAGAAGGCTTAATTCGAGTTTGTTCTGCATATATGCCTCCTTAATGTTCTATGCGGCACTGTTGTAAAGGCGCAAAGCTTTACAAGCATGATTATAACGCCGCCAAGGTGGAAAGTCAATCCCCTTTACAGTGTCTTTCTAAATATACTTCGTTCAATAATTGTCCGCAGCAGCAAAACTCAACACTCAGCCAGGCTTTCGATGTATCTTTTCAGCACGGGGCGATTGGGCGGCGTCAGCTCGTTTTCGGGCGGCATTTCGGAGGCGGAAAAGAAACGCAGCTCCGACACTTCACTTGCCTGCGGTGTAAGATCTCCGGAATAACTGCGGCAAAGGTAAACAATATCAATATTTGAAACCTCGTCGCCGTTCGGATAGGTATAATGCAGGATTTTTCCCGAAAAAACACCGAAAAGTTCAAGCTCGTTCGCAAAAAGTCCCGTCTCTTCAAAAAGTTCGCGCATTGCCGCTTTTTCAACTTCCTCATCAAGCTCCACGGAACCGCCTGCATAGCCCCAAAGTCCGTTATCGCGCCGCTTCTGCAAGAGTATGCGGCCCTCGGAATCGACAACAATAACGCTCGCACCGACCTGAAGCAGCGGACGATGCCCGACAGTTTTTCTCAAATCAAGTATATATTCCGACATAATTAATCCAAGTACCCCTCTTCACGCAGCATTTCAAGAACACGCGCTTCGCGTTCAAGCATTGTTTGATTTTTTGGCCCGTGAGCTCTGTTTCTGTTAACATCAATTGCATGTTCTGCCTCAACAAATTCCAAAGTAAATCGTTCCCGCGCCTCATAGTCATCGAGTTTCTGCGCTCCCGGCTCCGGTTCCGCTTCGCAAAAATAGTAGAAATTATTCTGAACAAAAACCGAAATCCCCGGTTTGTCGCTCTTTTCGATTCTGCGAACGCAGCCGTACGCCTGAGTCGAATCAGGGACAACGCACAAACCGGATTCTTCGGCAGTTTCGCGGATCAGTGCCTGATGCCGAGTTTCACCGCTCTCGATGCCGCCCCCGGGGAACTTATAGTAATCATACATCAGGCTGTGAACCATTGCAACCCTGCCGCCGCGAATGATAATGCTCCGAACGGACGGACGGTAAAAAACTTTTCCGCTCGAGTCGTAGTTCTTTTTATCCATTTCGAACAATGTTCTCATCATATCCTCCCGAATAAACCTGCGGCAAAAACCGAAGCCGCAATTTGTGCCGAATATGTTAGGCATTGGCAATGAAGCCGCACAGTACATATATCAAATTACAAAAAGAAAACTCCATCGTAAATTCAATGGAGCTGATTTGGAGGCACCATCCGGAATCGAACCGGAGATGGCGATTTTGCAGACCGCTGCCTTACCGCTTGGCTATGGTGCCGTTTGGCCGCGTAAAAGGAGGAAACGCAGCCGTTAAAAAAATGGAGCGGGAAACGGGGCTCGAACCCGCCACCTCCGCCTTGGCAAGGCGGCGCTCTACCAAATGAGCTATTCCCGCATCTTGGCATTTCACTGTCTTTTCGCCAGCGCGCTTAATTATAATAGCGCAAGACGGAATGGTTGTCAACCCCGTCTTGCGCAAATTTTGCAACTTTTTTTGTGGGCGACTATAAGCTCAAAAACTCTGCGGCGTTTTTGTATTGGATCTTTTCGAGGGCCGTTTTTGACAGGGGAAGGGAGCGCAGCCGGGCGAGTTCCGTGCCGGCGTCCCACATAGGATAATCGCTGCCGAACATTATCCTGTCCTCACCGTACATATTCATGAACTCCATTATCCTCTCATCGGTCATGGTAAAGAAGCAGGAGGAGCAGTCCACCATTGCGTTTGTGCCGGGGATGTATTTTTCTGCCTCTTTCCATTCGGTCCATCCGCCGAAGTGGGCGCATATGAGCCTGAGGCGGGGGAAGCTCTCCAAAAGCCTGGGTATGAGGCAGGGATTGGAGTAATGATAGCGGTAGTCGCCGGTATGGAAGAGTATGGGATAGCCTGTGGCTTGGCAGAAGTCGTATATGGGTCCCATGCTGCTGTCGGTTATGGCGAACTTCTGAAAGTCCGGGTGCAGCTTTATACCTTTTAACCCCAGTGATTCAGCCCGCTCCAGCTCGGCTATCGGGTCCTCCATACCCGGATGTATGGTGCAAAGGCCCACGAACCTGTCAGGGTGAGCCAGAACAGATGCCTTTATGAAGTTGTTTATGCTTTTCACCTGATGTGGCGTGGTCGCCGCGGAGTGTACCACAAATTTGTCCACTCCCGCCCTGTCGCCTATTTCCAGCAGTCTTTTGACTGAGCCGTTGGGGTTAGTCATGTGCTTATCGTAAAAATAGCCGATGTTCATTGCCGCTTTTTCGGCAATATTATCCGGGTAAATATGAGCGTGTACGTCGATGACCATTGGGTGTTTTAAACGTTCCTTTTCTCGTGATTATTTATTTTTGAGCCTTTGCTTCGGCAGCTCATCGTACATTGCAATTATATCATCGGGAGGGGGCGGGGGGAAGGGGCAAAGGGGCCCGCAAAAAGAATAAGCCATCTGGTGACGGCTTGTTCTTTCTGGAGCGGGTAATGGGACTCCCGGCGGCACTGGGGCAGTGCCGCCGCCAGCCCGGGGAACTAAAAATCCCTCCACCGGAGGAATTTTTGCCTGCCTGAGGGCGGGACGTTCCCTTCGAGTCCCATTCCCCAATCATCATTTCAACAAAAATATCCCCCCATTCGGGAGGATATTTCTGTTGGAGCGGGTAATGGGACTCGAACCCACTATCTCAGCTTGGAAGGCTAATGTGTTACCATTACACTATACCCGCGTATTAAGTTGTAAGTGGTGCGGGCGAAGAGACTTGAACTCATACGCCTTGCGGCACTGGAACCTAAATCCAGCGCGTCTGCCAATTCCGCCACGCCCGCAAGCTTATTATTCAAATTTGGTGACCCGTCGGAGATTCGAACTCCGGACACCTTGATTAAAAGTCAAGTGCTCTACCGACTGAGCTAACGGGTCAATTGGCTGGGGTGGCGGGATTTGAACCTGCGCATACCAGAGTCAAAGTCTGGTGCCTTAACCGCTTGGCTACACCCCAATAACTGGGGGGTGAGGTAACGGAAGCGGATAAAGTAGTATTATCCGCTTCCCCTCGAAAAATGGGGTGAGTGGTGGGATTTGAACCCACGACATCCAGAGCCACAATCTGGCGCTCTAGCCACTGAACTACACCCACCATGTAAAGTTATACGACCTCAGGATGCCAACTGCAAAACCATTTAAGCGGCTCAAATAACTTTGCATTTGGCGCGCCCGCAGGGATTCGAACCCTGGACCTACGGCTTAGAAGGCCGTTGCTCTATCCTGCTGAGCTACAGGCGCATATCCAGATGTCAGTCCCTGGCCCCTTGGCAGCCCATACAGGCATACCGCCGACATCAACGTATTTTATCAGAAACACACAGCTATGTCAAGCATAATGCTGATCTTAAAATGCGGCAACAGAATGAATTAATTATATTTTGATTATTCTGCGCCGGCCGGGGCAGAATATGGCTATGTTGATTTTGTTTATCAGAGCAATAATACTTTATCTTCTTGTGTTTATGGTGATAAGGCTGACCGGCAAGCGGCAGATATCCGACCTTCAGCCCTTTGACCTTATCATAACGCTGCTGGTAGCGGACTTGGCCTCTGTGCCTGCGTCAGATACCAGCATACCCCTTCTTTACGGTATAGTTCCCATACTGGCCCTCTTCCTTATACAGCAGACGATGGCGCTTTGCTCGCTGAAGTTCGAGGGCTTCCGCTATGCCGTGTGCGGCAGGCCCTTACTGATGGTATCAAAGGGTGTGGTGCAGGAGCAATCCCTCAAGGCGGCCAGGTACACCCTAAACGACCTTATGGAGCAGCTTCGCGCAGGGGGCAACTTCGAGCTGTCAACGGTGGAGTACGCCATACTCGAAACAAACGGGCAGCTGTCTGTGCTGCTGAAAGGCCCTTCACAGCCTGTGACGTACGAGGCGCTGTCGCTGGAATCCCCCAAGGCACAGCCTCCCTTTTTGCTGGTGCAGGACGGTAAGATACACAAGGAAGCCCTGCGCCAGTCCGGCTACGACGAAAAATGGCTCAACAGCAGGCTGAAGTCCGCCGGAATAAAAGGACCCGAGCGGCTTTTGTTTGCTTTTTTGTCCGGGAATACGCTGCATGTGCAGTCCAAGGGAAAAGATGGAGGCAGGGTGGCATTTATAGATACAGGAGGAAAAAATGGCTAATAAAAGCGGTTTTCCCATAGTAGCTGCCATAGCTGCGGCCATAGCGGTAGCTATGCTCATATTCCTGTTCACAGTGCCCGGAAATTATCTCAGGGATATGACGGCAAAGCTGCGCGTAATGACTCATGAGGCAGAGCAGGCGGCAGTATTGGGGGATATGGCAACGGCTGCGGAACGCTTGGACGCGATAACGCGGGAATATAACAGCCGCCGCGATAAGATAAAGATGTTTTTCCATCATGACGACCTGGACGAGATGGAAAAAACGCTCATCACCTGCCGGGATCTTGTGGCCATGGGCCAGAGCGACAACCTTATATGCGAGATAGATACCATCTTAGGCATACTGGATCACATGGATGCTGTGGAAACCATAACCATAGCGGAGCTGTTCTAACCTGAACAAAAAGGAAGCAGCAAAAAACTAAACCACCGGCTAACCGGTGGTTTGCGTACTTTGCGCTCAATGCAGTCGAGAAGTTCTTCGCTGTTATAATCCCCTTATCCTTACTTCCAGCACCCGGCCGATTATCTCCACGTCGCCGCCGGAGATTATCATGGGCTCGTATTTGGGGTTGGAGGGTATCAGCATCAGCGTGTTATTTAGCCACTTTACCTTGCGCACCAGAACCTCGTCTCCTATGCGCACTATGGCGATATGTCCGCTTTCCACCCGGTTCTGCATGCGTACCAGTACAAGTGCGCCTTCGGGTATGAAGTCGCCTATCATGCAGTCCCCTTCCACTTCCATATAAAAGTAATCCCCCGCGGTGACGTCGCCTGCGGGCAGGGGAATGTATTCGGTGATGTTCTCGTCCGCCAGTATGGGCAGCCCGGCATGAACCCTTCCCACAAGCGGAACGCCGACAGTGTCCGTAACGGGCATGAAAAGGGCGGAACTGCTGCCCCGCTCCTTGAACATGGTAGTCACCGTGTCGCGGCCCAGTATGTAGTCTGCAGTTACGTGGAATATGGAGCAGAGCTGCATCAGCGCATCGTTTGGCAGGGGCACCCTACCGGTCTCATATTTACATATGGCTGCCTTCTGTACGCCCAGCGCCTGTCCCAGCTCATCCTGAGTAAGGCCATGCTGCTTTCTAAGCTCCCGCAGTCTGTTCATTTATACACCGCCTCTCCGATATGCGCAGTCCTGTTTTGTTTAGTGTATCCCATTAAGAAATAAAAATCAAGCCAAATATTTTGTACAAAGTACCACAAATGGTATTGACAGTATCCGATAAAGATACTATAATGCAATTGTAACCTGATAAGACACTTTTGAGAAAGATGCGGAAAATGATCGTTTCCGATGAAGATATAAACGGAGGTGCGTTATGAATTACTTTGGACTGTTCTTCAGCTTTATGATCCCCGGCGTGGTGATAGGTACTATGGCGGCGTCCGCCGTAAAGGAAGCGGCAGCCAAAAAAGGCAGGCGTCAGGCTATGATGCGGCGCAGAGCCATGCATACCGTCCCCAAGAATAAGCTGTATGTAAGCACCATCGAGGAGCGAAAGGCCGCGTAATGCGGCTGAATAGAGCTATCCGGCAACTTCAAAATCAAAGCTTGCCCGTTCCCGCGGGCAAAAATCAACTTAATATGCGCCATTTGTAAAAGCTTCGCCTGAGTAAGGCGGAGCTTTTGCATTGCCCGGTCATTTTCCCAATGTGTAAACTTGCAAGCGGTTTGCTTGTGGGAAATGACAAAGTGAAGTATAATATCCTGGTACACCTAAAGTATAATTGACGAGGTATGTCATAATGGCAAAAAGACGCAGGAGAAGAAGCAGAAACTCAAGGAGAAGGAGAATACGCAACGCCATAAGGATAACGCTCTTTTTCCTTATTGTTGCCGCTATAATAGGCGGAATCATACTGCTGGTCTCAAAGCTTATAAATAAAGGCGGGGAGACGGGCGATATAGGCAGCGATGCGGCGATAGAGCAGCCGGCCGGGCAGGAGGAGGAGGAGGAGAAGCAGGGCTTCTTCGCCAGGCTGTTCAAAAAGAAGGATAAGGAGCAGGACGGCCTGTTCGACGAGGAGGGCAACCCTCTCGCAACCCAGCCGCCGGAGCCTACCCCGACACCGCTGCCGGAGTTCAGCCCCTATTCCGTGGCAGGCACAAGCCCCTCGGATTTTGGCCTTGAAACAAAGATAGAGGTGGACGGCAGCGAGATGGATGCAAGCCAGTATACCGCCGCCGATGTCATAGACTTTGAGGAGGGGTATAAATATACCCAGCTTGAGGGCGTTATAACCTTCCGCGGCAATAACTTCCGCGACAGCCCCTCCTATGGCACGGCAAGCATGACGGAGAAGAAGTTCGACACCTCCCCATGGACCTTCACGGTGGGCAGTATGCAGAAGATGTACGGCTCCGGCTCCTGGTCAGGCTGCGGCTGGACGGGTCAGCCGCTGCTCGTTCGCTGGCCGGAATCCACCAAGCGCATAATGAACATGCGCGACTGGGCCAAGCAGAAGGACGGCCTTGTGGAGGCCATATACGCCACCATGAGCGGCAACATATACTTCTTTGACGCCGAAACGGGGCAGGAGACACGCGACCACATAAGCACCGCCTTCCCATTCAAGGGCGCGGGCGCGCTGGATCCGAGGGGCTATCCCCTCATGTATGTAGGCTCCGGCGACGACAGCCCGACCGAGGGCAAGGATACCTCCCACGCCTTCATAATAAGCCTCATAGACGGCTCGGTGCTTTATGAGTTCGGCAAGCAGGACTCCTTCAGAATAAGGGGACTTTCCTACTTTGACAGCTCTGCCCTTGTGGACGCCGAGACGGATACCCTTATATACCCCGGCGAAAGCGGAATACTGTACCTTATAAAGCTCAACACAAATTACGACGAAGCCGCAGGGACTATCTCCATAAGCCCGAAGGTGACAAAGTGGCGCTATAAGGGCGCAAAGAACAACACGGACGGCGTAGCCGCAAGCGACGCCTTCTGGCTCGGCATGGAGGACAGCGCCATGATCTGGCGGGGCCACCTGATAATCTCCGACAACGGCGGCCACCTCATGTGCATCGACCTTAACACCTTGCAGGTGAAGTGGGTGCAGGATACCCTGGACGACACTAACTGCACAGGCGTACTGACCCTCGAGGGAGAGGACCATCACCCTTACGTGTATATGTCCACCTCCTTCCACCCCAACTGGAGGGCCAGGGATACCCAAACCGCGCCCATACCCATATGGAAGATAGACGCGGTGACAGGCGAGAGAGTATGGACCAACAACGACTACAACTGCCAGACCATTGCAAAGCCCAATCAGGTTTCGGGCGGCGTGCAGGGTTCATTTGCCTCCGGTAAGAACGACCTTGAGGGCCTCATATTCGTGCCGGTATCCATGACAGAGGGCATGAAGGGCGAGCTGGTGGCGCTCAACAAGTCCGACGGTACGGTAAAGTGGCGGTACACCTTCCAGGGTTACCCATGGAGCTCGCCGGTGCCGGTATATGACCAGAACGGCAAGGGCTATATAATACAATGCACCAAGTCGGGCTACATACACCTTTTCGACGGCCTGACCGGCACACTGCTGGACGAGATGAACCTGGGCTCCAACGTGGAGGCCTCTCCCGCTGTGTTCGATAATCATATCGTCATAGGCACCAGAGGCGGGCTCATTTACGGCATAAAACTAAAGTAACTGATTTGGAGATGTAATGGGCAGGGTAAACGGAAATATTCAGGGCATAAAGGACACGTTGCTGGAGAGGATAGAGCTGCTGTACGATATGCGTCAGGGGCAGGACGAGTTCGTCTCCCGGGAAATGGTGACGGAGCTGAGCCAGCTTACGGGTATTCTGGGCCGGGAGATTTCCGTATACATAGGCCGTGACGGCCGCATCGCCGACGTATCCGTGGGCGACAATGCCAAGGTCTCCATGCCCAACATGCGCCTCGTGCGCAATGAGGACAGGCTGTGCGGCGTGCGCTGCATACACACTCACCCCAACGGCGACGGAAGGCTTTCCGGAGTGGATCTCGGCACACTCCGCAGCATGCGCCTTGACAGCATGGCGGCCATAGGCGTCCGGGAGGACGGCGAGCCCACATCGGTATACGCCGCATACCTTGGGGAAGCGGACGAGGCGGGGGAGCGCGGCGTGCTGATATACGGCCCCATGCGCCCATACAAGCTGCCCCAGCGGCTGCTGATGAAGGAGATATACCTTGCAGACGACAGGCTGAAGTCAACGACTGTCGAGGCGGAGGGTTCCCGGCCCGAGAGGGCGATACTTGTGGGGCTGGAAAACAGCGGGCCCTACGATACCCTTGCGGAGTTAGGCGAGCTTGCGAGGACGGCGGGGGCAAACGTGGTGGGCAGGTTCACCCAGAAGAAGGCCGGCGCGGACAACGCCACATACATAGGCAGCGGCAAGGCGGAGGAGCTCTCCCTGAAGGGGAGCGAGCTGGAGGCGGATCTTTTCATATTCGACGATGAGCTTACCGCCGTGCAGAGCCGCAACCTCGAAGAAATTTTGGGCGCACGGGTCATAGACCGCACGGCGCTGATACTGGACATATTCGCCCAGCGGGCGACCTCCCGGGAGGGCAAGCTACAGGTGGAGCTTGCGCAGCAGAAATACCGGCTGCCGCGGCTGCTGGGTCAGGGAACGGTGCTTTCCCGGCTGGGCGGCGGCATAGGCACACGGGGCCCGGGCGAAAAGAAGCTTGAGATAGACCGGCGGCGGATAAAGCGGCGGATATTCGAGCTTAGCGAGGAGCTTAACGAGATAGAAAAGCAGCGGAGCCTAAGACGCGCCCGCCGCGAGAAGAATTCCACGCCCATAGTGGCGCTGGTGGGCTACACCAACGCCGGCAAGTCCACGCTGCTAAACGCCCTGACCGACGCATCGGTGCTGGCGGAGGATATGCTGTTCGCTACGCTTGATCCGGTGGTGCGGCAGGCGGAGCTGCCCAACGGCACCGAAGTGCTGATCTCTGATACCGTGGGCTTCATAAATAAGCTGCCCCACGACCTTGTGGAGGCTTTCCGCTCAACCCTTGAAGAGGCGGCAAACGCGGACATTATACTGCACGTGGTGGATAGGTCTTCACCGTATTACGAGAGCCAGATGGCAGTAGTGGAGGACGTGCTGTCAAAGCTTGGCGCGCTGGATATACCGAGGATAAACGTATACAACAAGTGCGACCTTACCGGGGAGCGAACGCCAAATGACGGCGTGTTCATAAGCGCGGCGAAGGGTACGGGCATTGACGAGCTGCTGGAGAAGATAGAGAGCCGGATAAACAGCGGCAGGCTGGAGGTTGACGTGGTAGTGCCTTACGACAAATACGAGGCCATGAACGTCATACGCGCCGAGGGCCGAATATTGAAGGAGGACCATCAGGGAGACGGCGCTCATCTGAAGATTCAGATAAACGAGACTGCGCTGTGGAAGCTTAAAAGGATGCTGGGAGAAGGATATGGGCAAAACTAAGGTAATAGCCATAGAGGGAATAGACGGAAGCGGCAAAAGCGTGCAGTATAATAAGCTTGCCGAGGCGCTGACGGATATGGGCTATTCCGTGGAAAAGCGGGAGTATCCCAAGTACGAAAGCTACTTCGGCTCCCATGTAGGCAGCTATCTTTCAGGCGCGGAAGGCGTAAAGGCGGATACGGTGGACGGCAAGAGCATGGCCCTGTGGTTTGCGCTTGACCGCTGGGAGGATATGAAGAGCCACATTGACGGCGAATACGACTATATGATAATAAACCGCTACGTGCTGAGCAACGCGGTATACCAGAGCATACGCGACATAGACCTTCAGCGCCCGGATATAATTGACTGGGTATTCGATCTGGAGTACGGCCATTTCTGCCTGCCAAAAGCCGATATATACCTTTTCTATGACGTTGCGCCTGCACAGGCGGGCGAGAACGTAATGAAAAAGGGCTTCAGAGATTACGTGGGCGGCGAAAAGAAGGACGTATACGAGGAATCCTGCGGCATACAGCAGCGGGCCAGAGCCAAGTACCTTGAAACGGCACAGAGACGCAATGACATCGCCGTGATACAGTGCATGGGGGATGAGGGAATGCGCTCCATAGAGGACATAGCGGCGGAAACCATGCGGGTGCTGCGGGAGAGAAATATGATCTAATCGGCGGATATACCGCCTCAGTCTGTCGAAAAACCCAGGGGTTGATAAGGGGCCGCAGCCCCTTATGGCT
>ERZ827524.54-NODE-54-length-151204-cov-203.218771_pt1 | contig 151204 bp, 196 predicted proteins | sample MGYA00519702_ERZ827524 | MGnify/ENA primary metagenome ERZ827524 (study PRJEB31778, sample SAMEA3449341) | human gut metagenome | biome: human gut; feature: human-associated habitat; material: faeces | place: United Kingdom | collected 2010/2012 ...
TACTTGAAATATAGGCATTTTCTTGATGTTGTGTTTATATGAACTACACACCTGCCAGTATAAGTCCTTCATAATAGCTTTGACATGCTCCAGCAAAAATAACTAGGTCTTTTTGTAATGCTTTGTATGTCCTTGCTTGCTCTACACATTCTATAAAATAAGCAGAATTCCTGTAATTTCGTATATCATTGTACTTGGTTCCCTTTTTTATCATCCCGTCATGTCCTGTTATTACAAGTATGTCTGGTTTATGCCTTGCAATCAATTCAACAACTACTATCGGTTGTCTATTTTCTGGAACGTTTTTCACTATTGCCTTTAACCCAATTTTCTTATAATAATTATTTGCTTTTATACTATATTTTTTGTCACCATCTAAATGCAATATTCTACCTGTATATATTATTTCTTTTTCTCTATTTTCTTTATTGTTTCCATATATTTGTATACATCTTTGTATTCTTTCTTGAAATCGTTTTTCCAGATTTTCTTCATAATTTTGTATTAGTTCTTTAGATAATATCTCTAAATCCTCTACCGGACTATCAGCCTTTATTCTGATAGTCAATCCTTTTAATATGGCTATTTCTTTTTTATTTAAATTAATTATATCTTCAACTATAAAAAATATATCTTTTCCATAAGATATACGCCCTACTATATCACCTTTTTTTATTTTTCGCATACTATTCACTCCATAAATACTTTACTTTGTAATATAATATGTCGAATTTTGTAATCTGTGCTAGTAATAAAAGGGTGTCCCTAATTGTGCTAATTGACTAATATTATTGTTATATGCTATTATATTCATTATAGGAGGGTTTTTAATGGAGAATGTTATTTTAAATTGCCAAAATTTATATAAACATTTTGGTAAAAAGGAGATTTTAAAGGGTATTTCTTTTGAAATTTGTTCTGGAGATATTCTTGGTTTTATTGGTCCTAATGGTTCTGGTAAAACTACTACTATTAAATTAATTTTGGGATTGCAAAGTATTGATAATGGCTCTGTAGAAATTAACGGATTTAATGTTGTAAAAAATTTTGAAAAGGCTATTGAAAAGGTTGGAGCTATTGTTGAAAATCCGGATTTATATATGTATCTTTCTGGATATGATAATCTAAAATTGGTTGCCAATTTATATAAAGGAATTGATTCTAAACGTATAGATGAAGTAATAAAATTAGTAGGTTTGGAAAACAGAATTAATGATAAAGTTTCTAAATATTCACTTGGCATGAGGCAAAGGTTAGGTCTAGCTCAAGCTATTCTTCATAAACCTAATTTACTAATTTTAGATGAACCTACTAATGGTTTAGACCCTGAAGGTATCAAAGATTTAAGAGAGCTTTTAGTCAAACTTGCTACTACAGAACATATGGGCATTTTAATTTCTAGTCATAATTTGGCAGAACTTGAGAGTTTTTGTACTAAAGTATGTATTATTAAGAATGGCGTAATTATTGAAAGCAGTGAGATTGACGTTGTTAAAAGCAAATGTTCTGATAGTTATTATATTTTCGATGTTGATGATAGTAAAAAAGCGCAACAATTACTGGGTGAAAATGCTTTGCTTATTAATCCAAACGAGGTAAAAGTATTGGTAGAAAGAAACAATGTACCAAATTTAGTTAAAAAACTAGTTGATAATAATATTAAAATTTATTCTGTCAAAAAAGATAATATTTCTTTAGAAGATGCATTTTTGAAAAAGACTGGGGGTAATGTAATTGATTAATCTAATAAAAAATGAATTTATAAAATTAATGAAAAAGAAAAGCACATATATTTTTTTAATTATTACTTTTTTGTTTATAATTTTAACTAATATTTTATATAAGCATTTCTATAATGGTATTAGTTATTCTGTGTATTATAGAGACGATGCTGAATTTTACTCTACAGTTCTGAGACAATTAGACCCTAACAATTCTGAACAAGTAGAAGAATATGTTGAAATTAAAACTCAACTGGACGTTATAAATTTAATATCAAAATATGGATTTGACTCATGGCAAGCAAATATAATACCCAGCAAAGTTAGTAGTATTATAGGACTTATAAATCGTTATACATATATTGAAAAAGACGAATTTGCACTTACTGATGCAAAGAAGAAATACGATACATTTATAAATGCCTTAGATTCTGACAATTGGAGGTATTTTGCAGAACTTGAACTTGAAGAAGTAAACTTACTTTTAAGTGAAAAACAACAATTTTCTATTGATAATAATTTGAACTCTGAAGGTTCTACTTATGATTTTAAAATATATGAAATTGATAAACAGATTCTTGAGTGGAGATTAGAAAAAGACATATCATATGCTAATACTTTTTTAAATACTGCATTACAAAACTATTCACGTTCTTCACGAAATATAATTTATTATGAAGCAGAAAGCAATCATTCATACTCTGATAAATTGGATTATTATGACAGTTTAAAAGAAGCAAATATTAATAAATATTATATTGAAAATAATATAAGAAATATAAAGGATTATGATAATAGATATATTTTAGTTAATTTACTAAATGATTATGAATTGTTTATTTTAATATTTATAATAATGATATCTGGTTCTATTGTAAGTGATGAGTTTAACAAGGGAACAATAAAATTACTTTTAATTCGCCCTTATAGTAGACTAAAAATATTACTAGCTAAGTTTTTAACTTGTTTATGTATGTTTATATTATTTATTGTTTTTATATTCATCAGTCAGCTGTTAGTAGGCGGTATAATTCAAGGTTTTGGTAGCTTAAATGTTCCTGCTGTTATATACAATTACAATACACATAATATAGAAACAATGAGCATTATAAAATATTTAATTATAAACATTTGTGCAAAATCACCTATGTTTTTGCTGCTTATTACTTTAGCATTTACTATTAGCACATTGTTTACCAATTCAGCTTTAGCCATAGCATTACCATTGCTAGGATACATGGTATCTTCTATTATTAACCAATTAATAGCTCATGCTTTATTAAAAGATATAAAAGCTCCTTTGTATTTTGTAACACCTAACTGGGATTTGACTTCTTATTTATTTGGTGGATTGCCTAGTTTTGAACCAATAAATCTAAGGTTCTCTATATTAGTATGTTTATCATATTTTTTAATAATGATATTTATTTCTTGTTTTGTATTTAAAAAAAGAAATATAAAAAATGTTTAAGTCAAAACCCTCAATTTAGATAATTTAATTGAGGGTTTTTTATTTTTATAACAATTTATTAACTGTGTTTATTCCTACAATTCCATCAACATCTATTCCTGTTTTTTGTTGATGTTCTTTTACTTTTCCTTCTGTTTCGCCTCCATATTTACCATCCACTCCAAATTCATTTAGACTATATCCTTTTGCAATTAGTCTTTCTTGAACCCATCTAGCAAATTCACTAACACTAAAGTTTCTTACCATATTATTGTTTATTGCTCTTGTTGTTAGCGGTCCTATTATTCCATCTATATCTAGTCCGCTGTTATTATCTTTATTAAGAGCCTTTTGCAATTCTTTCACAACATTTTCATTACTGTCATCTTCTATATTATATGAACCACTTTTTCTTAATTCATCCATTGGGAAATTATTTCCCGGACATTCAGAAGTATCTACATTCTTATGTCCTACTATTTTAGATATATTATACTTTTCTTTTAAATATGCAATTAACTCTTTACCAGCATTCAATTGTTCCTCTGACATCTTTTCCTTTGAAAAGTTTCCTTCAAAACAAATACCTATTGAATTGTAGTTTGCTCCTACCGCATGTGCACCTACTGTATTCTCTGGACGTCCTCTATATATAGAACCGTCTTTTCTAACATAAAAATGATACCCAATTCCTGCCCAACCTTTTGTATTTTTATGATAGTCATGTATTATTTCTACACTTTGTAAAACAGTTACTCCACTATGATGACATACAATTTGTTCTGTTGTATTTCTTATATCCATTGTACCAAACTTAAAATTATTTTCTACTATCTTCATAATGTTCCTCCTCATATTTCTTGTTATATAAGTATTTTTATGATATTAATAGAAATAATGTTAATGTTTTTGTAATATTTATTCAAATTAATGGGTGTCCCAAATTGTGCAAACGGGATAATTGGGGACTGTCCCTAATTAAGCAAAGTTGCTTTTATTAGTTTTGTAAATAGTGGATGTGGTTTGTCTGGTCTTGATTTGAATTCTGGGTGAAATTGTGTTGCTATAAAGTAAGGATGATTTTTTATTTCTACTATTTCTACTAATTTTCCATCTGGTGATGTTCCTGAACAAATAAGCCCTTTTGCTTCTAATTTTCCTTTATATTCATTATTATATTCGTATCTATGTCTATGCCTTTCTTCTATTTGGTCTTGTCCATATATTTCATATGCCAAGCTGTCTTTTTTTAAAATACATGGATATGCTCCAAGTCTCATTGTTCCACCTTTTTTATCTATCTTTGTTTGTTCTTCCATTATATGTATTACTTTTGTTTTTGTTATATTGTCAAATTCCTCTGAATTTGCATTTGTATATCCTAATACGTCTCTTGCAAATTCTACAACTGCCATTTGCATTCCCAAACATATTCCTAAAAACGGTATTTTATTTTCTCTGGCATATTTTATTGTTGCTATTTTACCATCTATTCCTCTATTGCCAAATCCACCTGGAACTATTATTCCATTATATTTTCCTAGAACATCTTTTGCATTTTCATTATTGATATTTTCACAATTTACTATTTCTATATTTACTTTTGCGTTATTGGCAAATCCTCCATGTTTTACTGCTTCTATCACAGAAATATATGAATCTTCTAATTTTACATACTTTCCTACTATCGCTATGTTTATGTCCTTGTCTATAACGTTTTTTACTTTAAATATCATTTTTTCCCATTCTTCATTTTTAGGCTCTATGTTTTCTAACTTCAATTTTTCACACGCCCTAATTGCCAATCCTTCTTTTTCTAGCATTAGTGGCACTTCATATAATATTTTTACTGTTTTATTTTGTATTACATCTTCTTTTCTAACGTTACAAAATAGCGCTATTTTTTCTTTCATAGATTCATCTATTTCTTTTTCTGCTCTACATACTAATATGTCTGGCTTTATTCCTAATGATTGGAGTTCTTTTACAGAATGCTGTGTTGGCTTTGATTTTAATTCATTAGAACCATAAATATATGGTAATAATGTAACATGGATAAACAATACATCTTCTTGCTTTTGTTCTATACCTATTTGTCTAATGGCTTCTAAAAATGGTAGACTTTCAATATCCCCTACCGTTCCACCTATTTCTGTAATAACTATATCTGCACTTTCTTTTAATCTATATACTTTGTCTTTTATAGCATTTGTTATATGTGGTATTACTTGTACAGTTTTTCCCAAGTAATCCCCTTTTCTTTCTCTTTCTATTACCTCTGAATATATTTTTCCTGTTGTTACAGAGCAATATTTGTTTAGATTTTCATCTATAAATCTTTCATAATGCCCCAAGTCTAAATCTGTTTCTGCACCATCTTCTGTAACAAAAACTTCTCCATGTTCGCTAGGGTTCATCGTACCAGGATCTACATTTATGTATGGGTCAAATTTTTGGTTTATTACTTTATAACCTCTATTTTTTAAAAGTCTTCCCAAAGATGCTGCTGTTATTCCTTTTCCCAATCCTGATACTACTCCTCCTGTTACAAAAATATATTTAGTGTTCATTAGAAATACCCCCTTTAAATACAAAAAAGATTTAAAAATCAACCCCAAATGCGGTTTTTTTTAAATCTATTATTTATTTTAACATTATTTTTTATTTTTTTCAATGACTTGTTAAATTTATTTTATTTATATATAATATTGTTATATTTATTTTAAGGAGGATTTTTAATGCCAATTCATTGTAACGCCAAAAAGCAAGATATTGCAAAAACTGTATTAATGCCTGGAGATCCACTTCGTGCAAAATATATTGCAGAAACTTTTTTAGAAAACGCAAGACTTGTTAATACTGTTAGAAATATGTTTGCATATACCGGAACCTATAAAGGAAAAGAAATAACTGTATTTTCTCATGGAATGGGAATGCCAAGTATGGGCATTTATGCCTGTGAATTATTTAAGTTCTATAATGTTGATACTATTATTCGTATTGGCTCTTGTGGTGCTTATTCCAGTGACTTAAATATTTTTGATACTATTTTAGTAGATAATTCTTATACGGAGGGAAATTTTGCATATGAGTGGAACGAAAATGACTGCCATATTATCAACTCTAGTGAAGAATTAAACTCTATTATTGAAAAAACTGCAAATTCTATAGGTATTAACTATATAAAAGGAAATACTTTGTGTAATGACTGTTTTGATGGATACTTAGATAATATTCCAGCTTTCATAAATAGATTCCCAAAAGATTTAAACATTATTGCTTGCGAAATGGAGGCTTTTGCTTTATTTTATTTAGCTAAATATTTTAACAAAAAAGCTTCTTGTTTACTAACAGTTGTGGATTCTTATTATAAACAACAAGAAATTTCTTCTGAAGAAAGGGAAAAGTCTTTAAATAGTATGATTAAATTAGGCTTAGAAAGTGCCTTGTTTACTTTATAAGATAATTGAATAATACTTGCAAAAATGCTTGAACATAGGTTCAAGCATTTTTTGGGGATAATTGGAGATTGCCTCAAATTGTCCTTAGTCCTTATTTACTTCTTTTAATAATTCCAATTGTGAAATTAGTAGTGATTCCATTTTTGCTTTGTATACATCAAATTGTTTTTCTAAATCTTCTAATTCTTTTTTCTTCATTACTATTGATTGTTCTATTTCTACTACTTCTTGTTTTGCTGTTCCTTGTGCTTCTTTAATTATTTGCTCCGCTTGTTGTTTTGCTAATTCTTTTATTTCATCTGCAGTTGTTTGTGCCATTACCAATGTATTTTGTAATGTATTTTCTATGTTTTTATACTTTTGCAATTCTTCTTCCATATCTGCAATTTTCTTTGTTGCTTCGCCAGATTGTTTATATATTTTTTCGTAATCTATTGTTAATTCATCTAGGAAATCATCAACTTCTTCTACGTTATATCCATTAACCATTTGTTTCGCAAATTTCTTGTTTTCGATATCTAATGGTGTATACATATTTTTCCTCCTATTTTGTAAAATTATTTTATAGTGTTATTTCCGTTTCTTAACCAAGATACTGAAATTTTGCTTCTCATTTCTTCTCTTACCATTTCATTTTCTATATCATAATTAAATGGCGCAATTAAAAATATTGCGTTTGAAACTTTTTGCATATGTCCATCTAATGCGTGAACAGCACCACTAACAACATCTATAATTCTTCTTGCAACATCCTTGTTTACATATTCCAAGTTTACAATTACAGATTTTTTTTCTTTTAACAAATCACATATTGCTTCTGATTGTTCAAATGTTGTTGGTTGACTTATAACCATCTTAATTTGTTGTGTTTGCGGCATATTTACCACTTTATTGTTTCTTTTTCCAAAGAATCTTCTTTCTTCTCCACTCTCTTCATCTTCTTTTTCATCTTTATCTAATACTTCATCATAATCTACTGCATCTTCATCATCTTTGTCTTCTGCTGGCATTTTAAATAAATCCCAAACTTTGTTCATAATTGCTCCTGACATTTAAACAACCTCCTAAAATTTCTTGTCTCTAGTAAAATTTTCTATTTATAGTATCTAACTTTTCTACAATATTGTCAATACTTTTCAAGTTTGTAATTATAATTTAATATTTTTGTAATATTTTTGTAATATTACTTCGCATTTTTTAATATCTCATCATATAGTCCAATAGTTTTTCTATCTTCTATCTCTTCTACCGTATATCCTATTTTTTTTAGTTCATCACTTTTATAATTATCTACAATAGCATATTTTTCGTTTTGTTTTAAAATTTTTATATTCACTTTATTAGTGTATCCGGCTACAGTCTTAATTACATATGGAATTTGTTCTCCATTTTTTTCTTCATATTCAATAGCTGTGTTTGGTACTTTTTTCCCGGTTTCACTCCACCATATTGCATCTAATGATATCTTTCTGTATCCTATTAATTCTTGAACCGCCTTATCAATCTTAAATACTATTATTCTATCTTCACCAGCTTCCGAAATATATTCTATTGTTGTATCAACTTCTCTTCCACTTGGTAGTCTTAATTTTAACTCGTCTCCGTATTTTGGCTTGTTTCGATTCATTTGAATTTAATACACATGCTATATAACATTTAAAATTGTCTATAATTTTTCCACTCTCTTGACTTGTTGCAATAACTTGTCCAACTTTTAGTTTTAAGCTTTTTAAAAAGTCTTTATTTAAATAATTAAAATTTGCTGTTGTTAATATATTCTCATATCCATCAACCTTATATGAAACTACTCCGCTTTCAGGTGAAGTTACATATTCTGCACCTGAATTTAACTCATTTTCGTATTTGCTTCTTTCATCTATAAGTTTTTTTAAATATGAGCCTGCAGGACTCTTTTCTCCTGCTATTTTTGCTTTTTTGGTAATATATGTATTTATATCCTTTTTATTTTCTTTTATTATTTCCAAATCATTTACATTATATATACTATCTAGTTTTTCTTCTATTTGATTTTCTAGTATTTTTAAATCGCTCGCAGGTAAAGTACTTTGATTGGCCATTGCTTCATCAATTTTTGTATCAAGTTCTTCTATTTTTTTTGTTAAATTATCTTCTTTATTTGAATAATATCTAAATATAGCTTCTCCTTTTGCAACTTTTTCTCCCTCTGCCTTTATTTGCAGTATTCCATTTTTATAGTTTTCTCCTTTTACAACTTTTTCATCTCTTATAATATATCCAATTGCATTCTCTTCTTCATATATTTTTCCTTTTTCTATAAAAAATGTATCTGATGGATTTTTTATAAGGTTTATAACCTTATATGTTACATATATTGCCACAATCAATATAATTCCAATAACTGCAGTTTGTTTTTTTCCCAACCTAATTTTACCCAAATTGATGCCTTTGAGCGTTTTCCTATTATTTAATTGTTTTTTTTCTTTATTATTTTTTGTAATAATATTTGTATTTTTTTTCACTTGTACTCCTCTAAAATAATTTTCAAATTATTTTGTATATCATCCAATCCATTTAACCATATAGTTTGTTTATTTTTTCTAAACCATGTCAGTTGTCTTTTAGCATATTTTCTTGTTTCGCCTTTTATTTTTTCTATCATTTCTTCTTTAGTAATATGTCCATTTATATATTCTATTACTTCTTTATATCCTAAACCTTGCATTGCTGTAGGAAATTCCTTATATTTTTTTAAAAGTAATTCAACTTCTTCTATAAGTCCTTCTTCTAACATAATATTTACTCTTCTGTTTATTCTATCATACAGTTTTTCTCTATCCATATTTATTGCAAATACTATATAATTATATGGAACTTCATTTTTTCTTGATTCTATTTCTTGTTCTGTTTTTGTTTTTCCTGTTGAATGATATATCTCTAAAATTCTTATAATTCTTTTCTTATCATTACAGCTTATTGCTAATGTTGCCTTTTCATCTATTTTTTTTGCCATTTCATATAGTTTATCTAAACCTTCTGTATTGGCTATTTTTTCCAACTTTTTTCTATATTCTAGGTCTGTTTCTATTTCTGCATAATCTATGTTATATATTAAAGAATCAACATATAAGCCAGTTCCTCCAACAACTATCGGCACTTTTCCCTTTTTCAATATTTCTTCTATTGCATTTGTCGCATCTTTTTTATAATTTGCTACACTATACCTTTGGTCTGGAGAAATAAAGTCTACTAAATAATGCTTTACGCCCTGTGCCTCTTCTTTGGTCACTTTTGCAGTCCCTATATTCATATCTTTATAAATTTGCATTGAATCACAGCTTACTATTTCCCCATCTATAGTTTTTGCTAGTTCTATAGAAAGTTTTGTTTTTCCTGAAGCTGTTGGTCCACATATTACTATTACTTTTGGTTTTTTCATTTTCTCCATTCCTATCTTCTAGAAAATTTCTTTTCTATATCATTTTTGGTTAAGTGTATTGCTGTTGGTCTTCCATGTGGACATGTAAATGGATTTGGCAATACTAATAGTTGATTCATTAAATTGTCCACTTCTTCTTTTGTTAAAATCATATTTGCTTTTACTGCTGATTTGCAGGCAAGTGTCGCTATAAACTTTTCCTCTATTTCCTGTTTTGCTGTTCTTGCAACTGTGTTTATTTCGTCCAATGTCTCTAGGAATAATTCCTTTGTATCTAAATCAATACATATGTTAGGTACTCCTGTTAATTTTATTGTATTTTCCCCAAATTGTTCTAACATAAAACCTGCTTTTTCGAATATTGGTATGTTTTCTTTTGCAATATCCATTTCTTTATGTGTTAAATTAATTATATCTGGTAACAACATTAATTGAGAATCCTTTTCTCCTTCACTATAAAAGTTCTTTTTTATTTTTTCATACATAATTCTTTCATGTGCCGCATGTTGATCTATTATATATAATTCATTATCAAATTCTATTATTATATATGTTGCAAATGCAATCCCTATAAATTTATATTTTGGTATTGCTTTGTTATCCATATTATCAAATACTGATATCTTTTCTGTTGTTTCTAATTCCTCTTTTTTTACTTTTGTTTCATCTACTGGTTCTTCTGATACAACCTGTTTTGGTAAATTTCCAAAAGTCTTAACATACATTTCCTCAAAGTTATCATTGTTAGATTCCATTTTTATGTTGTTAAGATTATTTATTGGCTCTAATATTTTATTATTAATCTCTTTAGAATCTATAATTTGAGTATCCATTTTAAATATTTTATCATCTTCTGGTAAGTTATTTCGCAAACTATATTTTTCTTTATCTTCTTTAATTTCATGTCTATTACTATATACTTGCTCTATTACATTACTTTTATATTCAAATGGATTTTCTTCATTTTTCTCTTTTTTGGCAGACATTTTTTGTAGTAAATCACTAAACTTTATTGTCTCTTTTCTTTCTTCTGTTGTTGGTTTTGGTGTTTCTTCTATTTGTTTTTTTATTTCTATTGGCCTATCTTCTGGAACCAATTCTCCTTTTAGCAATGTTTCTTTTATTGCATGATAAACAGCTTTAAATATAGTATTTTCATCCTGGAATCTTACTTCTAATTTAGCTGGATGCACATTAACATCTACTTTACTAGGATTCATTTCTATATTTAAAATTAAAAATCCATATTTTCCTATTGTGAGTAGTCCTTTAAAAGCTTGTTCTGTAGCACTTGTCAATGTTTTGTCTTTAATAAATCTTTTATTAACAAAAAACATTTGATTTCCTCTATTTGAACGTGCTATTGCTGGCTTGCCCACTACTCCGGTTATTTTAATATCCTCATACTCATAATTTGTTTCTATTATATTGTCTGCTATATCTTTTCCATAAATATTATACACTATTGATTTTATATCTCCATTGCCTGATGTTTGAATAATAGTTTTTCCAGAGCTTATTAGTTTTATTGCTATTTCTGGATGTATTAATGCTATTCTTGTCATCACATCTTCTATATAGCCTGCTTCTGTAAAATCCTTTTTGAGGAATTTATATCTAACAGGAGTATTAAAGAATAAATCTGTTACAGTTATTGTAGTTCCCTTTGAACATCCTTTTTCTTCTTTATCTATTATTTTTCCCGCTTGTACATTTATTTTATATCCAACATCATTATCTGCTGTTTTAGATGTCATTTCTATTTTGCTAATTGCTGCTACACTAGCTAATGCTTCACCTCTAAAGCCCATAGATTTTACTGTTTCCAAATCAGATGCACTTCTTATTTTACTTGTTGCGTGTCTTTCAAACGCTATTTCCATGTCATCTGGCATAATTCCTTTTCCATTATCTGTAATTCTTATATAAGAAATGCCCCCGTTTTTTATTTCTACACTTATATTTGTTGCTCCTGCATCTATTGAGTTTTCTACTAATTCTTTTACTACTGATGCAGGTCTTTCTATTACTTCTCCCGCAGCTATTTTATTTATTGTTAAATCATCTAATAAAACTATATTTCCCATTTTTTACGACCTTTCTTATGTACTTTTCATTTATAAATTATACCATTAATGCATATTTTTTGTAAATGTATAATTTTAATTTGTAACACTTTTTTATAGTTAGAATACTATATACCATACGAAAGAGCAAAACAAAAAAATCTTTAAGGAGGTATGTTATATGGGAGGATGTTGTGGTAATAACGGAGATTGCTTTTGGATTATAATCCTATTCTTATTACTTTTCTGTTGTGGTGGCTGCAATAATAACAATAATTCTTGTGGCTGTAATAACAACTGTAATTGCAACTCAGGTTGTGGTTGCTAGTACACAAACAATTATTTATTAATTTAATAAATAATTAATATTTAATTTTTGAAGGGAGGGAATAATATGCCTGAAAATAGAGGATGTGGATGCGGTTTCGGTTTTGGTGATGATTGCATCTGTATAATAATAATTCTTATATTAATATGCTGCTGTTGTGGCGGAGGTAGAGGTGGATGTTGCTAATTAGTTAAACATCAAACAAATTGGCTGTAGACTTTTTGTCTACAGCCCTTTTTGTTAATTTTATTTTTTCTTTTTTGAATTAACTTTGTTCTTTTCAATCTGAATTTCTTTTCTTCTATCTTTTTCAACGTTTTTATTACTTTTTCTTCTATCTTCAAAAATCTTTCCCTTATTATCTACTATCATTGGTATCCCTCCTATCATTATTAAATCTATAATAACATTTTTTGTATTAATCTGCAATCATTTTTAAGCCTAACTTATAACTTTTTGGTGTTACTAAGTATAATGGGCGATTAAAATCGCCCCTACACAAATATTTTAATTGAAATAAACTACCTTAAAGGTTGTCCCTAATTGAGGAAATTTTTTTTATAAAATCATTGCTTTTTTTTTGCTTTTATGCTAATATTAAAAAGTACTATTTATAGGGGTATAGTGTTAATGGTAGCACATCGGTCTCCAAAACCGCCTGTGAGGGTTCGAGTCCTTCTACCCCTGCCAATATTAGGAGAAACAAATGAATTACTTAAAAGCACTATTCAAAAAATTTTGTAACAAAGAAATTATTTTTTATCTTATATTTGGAGTATTAACAACTCTTGTTTCTCTAATTGTATATTATTTTTGTACTCTTACTTTTTTAAATCCCCAAAACGCTGTTCAATTGCAAATTGCCAACATTATATCTTGGGTTTTATCTGTTGTTTTTGCATATGTTACAAATAGAAGATTTGTATTTGAAAGCAAAAATCCAAACAAATTAGAAGAAATTATTAAATTTGTAAGTGCAAGATTACTTACATTATTATTAGACATGTTTATTATGTTTGTTTGTGTTACTATTTTGAAATTCAATGATAAAATAAGCAAATTGCTTTCTCAGGTCATTGTAATTATTTCTAATTATATTTTTAGTAAAATATTTGTATTCAAAAAATAATTTGTATTTTATATCTTTAAGGAGTCTTTATGCCCTATTTTTTTAAACTTTTTATTTTTTTATTCATTCTTGTTTTTATCATTTCCACTTTTTTTATTCCCATTCTTCCAAATTTAGATACTAACATAGATTTGTCTCAATTAGACTTATCCTCTAATTTTCTCTGGCCCACACCTGGCTATACTGGAATAAACTCATATTTTGGAAAAAGAGTATCTCCTACTGCAGGTGCTTCTTCTTTTCATAAAGGAGTTGATATTGCTGCACCAGAGGGCACTAAATTATTAGCTGTTGCAAATGGTAAAATAACTTTTACCGGTTTCCTAGGTGGAGGAGGATATACAATAACTCTATCATTTGGAAATTATAAAATCTCCTATTGCCATGTTTCGCCTTTAATCCTTGTCAATACCGGCGATTCAGTTCTTAAAGGGCAAATTCTAGGTTATGTTGGTCCTAAAAATGTCTATGGTGTTACCGGAAATACATATAAAGATGAGAACCGGTAATCCCACAAACGGAGCAACTACCGGTCCTCATCTTCATTTAGGTGTTAGATACAATGATGAATATATAAACCCTTTATCGTTATTTAATTAACTACATATTATCTTCCTCATTGTCTTTTTTATCTTGATTATATTCTTCGTCATCTTCTCTTACGCAATTACTTTTGCAACCAGAACATTCATGTGAACATTCTCCTTCATTCCAATCCAGTTCAATAACATTATGGCACTCTGGGCATTCTACCTCTTCATTTATTTCGCTATCTATATCTGTTACAAACTGATAATTGCAATATGGACATATAATTTCAAATTCACAGTTTTCATCATCTGCATAAATGTCATTTTCTATATTGTTTACTACTGACTGCACTTTAGAAATTTTATTATCTATCTCTCTTTGGCTTTCTTCTATCTCGTTTAATCTAGCATTTGTTATTGATGTCAATTTGTCTATTATATCTATAAAAAATACTGATAGTTCTGTAAATTTTTCTTTTACGAAGTCCAAATCTTCTTTGTTTTTTATTTTGTCTTCTATTTCGTCTATGATATTTTTATATTTATTATTTATGTCTGACATAATAAATTCCTTTCTGTTTTATACTCTTTCCATATATTCGCCAGTTCTTGTATCTATCTTTATAACATCTCCTATATTAACAAACATTGGAACTGATATTTCATATCCATTTTCTAATGTTGCTGGCTTTCCTGATGTTGTTGTTGTATTTCCTGCAAATCCTGGTTCTGTATATGTAACTTCTAACTCTACAAACATTGGTGGTTCAACTGAAAATACATTACCTTTATATGATAACACTTTTACATTCATATTTTCTTTTATAAATTTTAAGCCATCTCCTATTTGTTCTTTATTTAAAGGTAATTGCTCATATGTTTCATTGTCCATAAAATAATATAAATCTTCATCATTATATAAATATTGCATTTCTCTTTTTTCAATTTCTGCACCTGGATATTTTTCAGATGGATTAAATGTTTTTTCTAATACAGCTCCTGTTATTACATTTTTTAATTTTGTTCTAACAAATGCTGCTCCTTTTCCTGGTTTTACATGTTGAAATTCTACTACTTTGAATACGTTTCCATCCATTTCAAATGTAGTTCCATTTCTAAAATCTCCTGCCATATATACTTCTGCCATTTTTATTTCCCCTTTCTATTTTCTCTAACTAAAATCTAATCTATTATATACCTTTTTGGCTTAAAAATCAATACTTTTTCACTTTTCATCCACGATTACATAATTTTTGTTTGATTTTGTTAAATTTATACAACCAGACTTTGTAATTAAAACTGTATCTTCAATTCTTACGCCATAGCTATTTGGTAAATATATTCCTGGTTCATTTGTTATTACCATATTTGCTTTTAGTTGATTATCATTTTTAGCACTAATGTATGGAAGCTCATGTATCTCAAGCCCTACACCATGGCCTAATGCATGTATTAAATCATATCCGTTTATTTTAAAGTCATTTTCTACATTTCTGCTAATAATTCTAATATTAGCACCTTCTTTTAAGTCTTTTTGTGTTTGTAATTGATTTTTCAAAACTAAATCATATATGGTTCTTATGCTTCCCGGAACACATCCTGCAAACACTGTTCTTGTCATATCTGAGCAATACCCTTTATATTTGCATCCCATATCTATTGTTATAGGATCTCCCATTTCAATTTTTTTGTCTGTGGTCTTTGCATGTGGTTTTGATGAATTCCTACCAGAAGCAACTATTGTTTCAAATGCAAGCTCATCTGCTCCACTTTCTATAAAAAATCTTTCTATTTCACCCGCTATTTCCTTTTCTGTTTTTCCTATTTTTATATATTCAATTATATGCTCAAAGCACCTATCTGTAATTTCACATGCTTTTGTTATTTTTGCAATTTCTTCTTCATCTTTAATCATACGTTGTTTTTCTATTATATAATCTGTTTCTTCAAAATTGTGCACTTTATATTTCTGCATATAATCTTTATATTGTGCATAGGTAATATAATTTTCTTCAAACCCCACATTTTCGCAAAATATAAAAAATGTTTCATAGTCTTCTCTACTCATTTTTGATATATCAGTAACCACAATCTCATCATCTATTGTTAATACAGATTTAGCCGTCTCTAAATATCTACCATCTGTTAGAAAAAAATTCTCTTTTCTTGCTATAATTAATGTTCCTTCTGCTTCTATCCCTGTTAAATATTTAATGTTATATGGGTTTGATATTATTATAGCTTGCATATTTTGCATTTTGATTTTTTCTCTTAGCCATTTAATTTTTGTATTCATAGTATCCCCTACCTTACTGATATTTTAACTTATTCTCAAAATTTTTGAAAGCATTGTTATAAACACATCATTTGGCATATATATAATTACAGCAGTCGCCAAAACTATAAATGGTCCAAATGCAATATATTCTGTCATATTTTGTTTTTTTATTTTTGATTTTATAAGCATTGCTATACTAACTAATGCTGCTATTATAAAAGCAATTACAAATATAATAATTATATTATTTTTCCCAAAAAACAATCCAAGTACAGCCATTAATTTTGCATCACCCAAACCCATAGCTTCTTTTTGAGAGAATAGTTTTCCAACAAGATTTATTATTAAAAAAATACCTCCACCAATAAGCATACCTAACAAACTATTTAAAAAAGTATTTATTCCAGTATTTGTATTTATTATAACCTGCATAAATATAAATATTAATCCTATTTCGAACATTGTTAATGTAAGTCTATTTGGTATAATTTGCTTTTTGCAATCTATTACAAAAACATTTATTAGCATTGGAATTAATATTACATATTTTAAAGTATCTACTGTAAGTCCATTAAAATATAATACCAATACATATGAAATAGCTGTTATACTCATAAGCAAGTATTGGGGAGTTGCATTTGATAAATATTGTGTAAAAAAATCTTTTGATAATACTTTTTCATATTTAGCCAATCTAATATTACACCAATCTATTAACTGACCCACTATTAGTCCTATTACTCCTATTGATAAGTAAAATAATATATGAATATCATTTATGTACATTTTTATTATTCTCCTCTTTTTTCAAATATTTTTTTATAATTTTATCTTCTATAGGTCTTTTTATTTTTGTAACCCATATATCTTTTTCATCAATTGGTTTTACTAGTATTGCAAACATCTTGCATCTATTTGCACCTATTACATCTGTAAAAATTTGGTCCCCTACTACCGCAATGTTTTCTGGACTTAGTTTTAATATTTCCTTTACTCTATTAAATCCAGATTTAAATGGTTTTTTCGCAAAATAACTATATTCTATATTTAGCTTATTAGCTATATATGAAACTTTATCTTTTTTATTACTGTTAGATAAAATATATAATTTTATATTGTTTTGTTTCATATGTTCTGCCCATTTTCCCAAACCATTTAACATATTCCTATTATAATCTATTAATGTATTGTCAACGTCTAGAATTAAACCTTTTATCTTATTTTCATTTAAAAAATCTATAGTAATTTCTAATACGTTTTTAAAATACGCATTTGGATATAATATATTTTTATTCATAATTTATATTACCTTTTCTTTGTTTTCTATATATTATCAATATGGCTGTTTTTTGTCAAGTAAAGGGCAAAACAACTTTTATTTAGCAATAATTTATAATGTATATTTTTTTTAGTTTTGGAGAAAATATGCATTATATTTTAATGGAGGGAATTTTATGGGAAACTTAAAAAATTTAATAAGAAAAATATTTATGCCTTCTATTAATTCACAATATGAATTTACTTTACCTATAAAAAGTGAATCCGACTCAAATATTGAAAATGTTGAAAACGTTGGTAATAATGAAAAAATTTTTTCAAATATTGCCTCTAATTTAGAATATGTAAATGTTCAATATAACACTCTTCTAAACAGTGATATTGTTGTTAGAGAATTTTTGCTTAATGCAAGAAATAAAAAATTTAAAGCATTTATTCTTTTTATTGATGGAATGGTTGATTCTGCTCTTATAAATGATAATATTTTAACTCCCCTAATGCTTAGAAATAGAGCAAATACTTTTGAAGGTACTCAAAATCTTATTGATTATGACCAAAAAACTAATAATGCCATTGTAAGAAAAATAAAAAAATTTGATATTAAAGATTATATAAATACTTGCCTATTACCACAAAACTCTGTACAAATCATTTCAGATTTTTCTGAAGTTTTTGATGGCGTAAATTCTGGCAATTGCGTATTATTTGTGGATGGCTTGGTTTCTGCCTTTGACATAGAAGTTAAAGGCTTTAAACAAAGAGGAGTTGAATCTCCAAATAACGAAATTGTAATTAGAGGTGCTCAGCAAGCATTTAATGAATCCATTAGAGTTAATACTTCTCTTGTAAGAAGATTAGTAAATAACGAAAATTTAATTATAGAAAATATACCTGTAGGTAATATAAGTAAAACCAAATGTGCTGTTTGTTATATTAATAATATAGCAAATGACAACTTGGTTGCAGAGGTCAAATACAGATTAAACAATATTAACGTTGATTATGTTTTGTCTTCTGGGCAATTAGAACAATTAATTGAAGATAATGGAAATTATAGTGTTCCCGAGTTAATTGCTACTGAAAGGCCTGATAGAGTTGCTGGATATCTTTTAGAAGGTCGAGTTGCAATTATTGTTAATGGAAATCCATATGTTCTTATTGCTCCTGCTATTATGTTAGATTTTTTGTCTTCGCCAGAAGATGCAAACCTAAAATTTCAATATTCGAATTTATTAAAATTTATACGTATATTAGCACTATTTTTAACATTGTTTTTACCTGCCCTTTACATTGCAATTACAAGTTTTCATCAGGAGTTAATCCCAACTGAATTATTATTTGCAATAGTGTCCTCAAGAGAGTCTGTTCCATTTCCTATTATTGTAGAGCTTTTGATAATGGAAATATCTTTTGAACTTATTAGAGAAGGCGGATTGCGTATTCCTTCTGCCATAGGTCCAACAATTGGTATTGTTGGTGCTTTAATACTTGGTCAAGCAGCTGTTGAAGCAAGTATAGTAAGTCCTATTTTAATAATTGTTGTTTCTATTACAGGTCTTGCTTCTTTTGCAATTCCAGATTTCTCTTTAAGTTTTCATTGTAGAATTGTTAGATTTGTTTACACGTTTTTAGGATATCTATGTGGATTTTTAGGTATAGCAATGGGATTTTTTATTCATCTATTCATTCTATCATCTATTGAATCATTTGGAGTTGCTTATCTATCTCCATATATTCCATTCGAGGAAAAATATAAAAAAGGACTATTTGTTACTCCTATTTGGAAGCGAGAAAAACGTCCAGATTTTTTAGATGCTAAAAAAGGAAAAAAACAACCAAATATTAGTATGAAATGGAAATATACAAAATAGGAAAGGAATTTTTTAAATATGAATGTAACAAAGATAGGAAGTTTTGAAGCAATTGCTTTATTATTAATTGTATCCATTAATCATTTATTATTAAATATGCCTCAAACCATTATAGACACTTGTGGCTCTGCCTCATTGTTGAATACGGTTTATGCAACAATTTTAGCCTTTATAATAGCATATTTAATACTCTTTTTACTATTTAAAAAATTCCCTTCTTGCGATATTTTAGACGTTTCTAATTATTTAGGAGGTAAGGTTTTAAGAAATATTGTTGGAATTCTTTGTGGAATATATATGCTTACCTTATCAAGTGTATTTTTAAGAAATTTTGCGGAAGGATTAAAGTTAATTTATTTTTTTGATGCACCAATAACATATATATTAATGTTCTTCTTGTTTGTTTGTGCAATTGCCAATTATTTTGGCCCTAAAGCAATTATAAGAACAAATTTATTCATTGTTCCTATTGTTTTAATAAGTATTGTTATTGTTTTTATTTTTACTATTCCCAATATGAAAATAGAAAGAGTTTTTCCGGTTTTAGGATATGGAGTTAAAGAAACATTTTTAACTGGTATTACTAATACTTTTGCTTTTAATGGTTTATTTCTTGTTTTCTTTTTAAGACCTTTATTATATCAAACTGGCAAATTCAAAAATATAGTAGTTACTTCTATAGTAATAACTTCTATATTTATTTTATGTGCCGTTGGAGCATTATTATTAGCATTTCCTTTTATATTTTCAATACAAGAAATATCTCCAATTTATTTTATAATAAGAAATATAGAATTTGGCAAGTTCTTTCAAAGACCAGAAGCACTATTTATGCTCACATGGATTTTTGGAGTTATGTCATATTTAAATTGTATACTTTTTGTAGTTCTAAAAATATTTAAAGATTTAACAAATGTTAAAAATATAAAAAATCTATCTTTTCCATTCACTTGTTTAATACTTTTTGTTGCCTTATTGCCTAAAGACATGGCACAAATTAGGTGGCTAGAAGATGTCATTTACAAATATGATACTATAATTATAGCTTTTGTTATTTTGGTGATTGTTTTAGTTTTAGCCAATATCAAATATTTTATAAAACATAAAAACACTAAAATGGAGGTAAATTTAAGAAATGAATAATTCTTACATTAAATATGTATATATAATTCTTTTAATCATATTTTTATGCTTTTCTTTTACCATACATTCTGGCAAAGATTTAAATGAGATAGCATATGTTATAGCCATTGGGCTTGATGTTGGAGAAGCAAATAAATTAAAATTAAGCTTGCAAATTTCTAATCCTTCGGCATCTGAAAAAAGCAAACTTGGTAGCAATTCCTCGCAATCTTCTGATTCAATTATAGAATCTATTGAATGTTCTTCTTTAAATTCCGGATTTAATTTATTTAACTCCTTTTTAAGTAAAGAACTAAACTTGTCACATTGCAAAGTTCTTGTAATATCAGAAAATTTAGCTAATACAGATATTTCGGAATATTTATATACTTTAATGAACAATATTGAATTTAGGTCAGATGCCAATATTGTTGTTTGCAAAAATTCGACAGAAATGTTTTTAAAATCCTCTAAACCCAGCCTTGAGCAACTATCTGCCAGATATTATGAAAGTATTCCTACTTCCAGTGAATATACTGGTTATACAGCTAATATTACATTTGGCGATTTTTTCTCGGCATATACAGACAGTTTTACAGATCCTGTTGCTATTTTGGCTGCTATTAATTCTAAATCCTCGCAAAATGTTCTTACAGATGTTAATAGTAATTCTAATTTAAATGTATCTGGAGAATCTACAGAAAAAAACTTTTCCATTTTTAGTAGTCCTGCAAAAGATTCCTCTTATTTAGCCGGTCAAATGCCCTTAAATTCACAAGATACAACCGAAAATATTGGACTTGCGGTTTTTAATAATGGAAAAATAGTTGGAGAATTAAATGGGTTAGAAACAATGATTTACTTACTTATGGATAATAAGTTAAAATCTGCTCAAATTAGTATTCCTAACCCCTATTATCCTGCTGAAACTATGGATATAAAAATAAAGCCTAACTCTAATACAAAATGTTCTGTAGACTTAGTTAATGGTACTCCATATATAAAAATTAATATTGACGTTCTTACCAGATTAATGACTATGGATACTGGAACTGACACCTTGAATGAAGAAAGAGTAAAAAAAGTAGAAGAATATACTAATAAATATTTAAAAGAACACATTTTATCCTACTTATATAGAGTTTCTAAAGATTTTAAAACTGACATAAATGGTTTTGGAAGGTTTGCTTGTAAAAATTTTCTGGTTTGGGATGATTGGTTAAATTACAATTGGCTACACAAATTTGAGAGTGCAACTTTTAATGTTACTGTTGACTCAAATTTCAAGTCTTCTTATTTATTAATGGAAAGCTAAATTTTAAAAGGAGAATTTTCATGGAAATAGTTATTTTGTTAATTACAATTTACGTTTTTATTAAAACTTTAATTTATGGTATTATCGAAATAAAACAAGAACATAATATTTATGGAGGCAGTGCTACAATACTAATTGGTGTATTAGCACTTATCCTCCCTAATATTATTATACGTTTTAGATAGCTTTAAAATTAATTCTTCTTAACTGTTTATTTGCATATATTACTTTAATTTTTATTTTATCTCCTATTTTATAAACCTTTTTAGAATTTTCTCCTATTAAGGTTTTATTTTCATCATTATATATAAAATACTCATTTCCTAAATCCTCAAATTTTATTAATCCCTCTACAGTATTTTCTAGTTCCACAAACATTCCAAATGCTGTAATACCAGAGACAATTCCCTCATACTCTTTGCCAATTTTATTTTGCATATATTCTGCTTTCTTTATAGCTATAGCTTCTCTTTCTACTTTTTGAGCAATCTTTTCTCTTTCTGATGATGTTTGTGAATATTTAGTTGCCTGTTCTTTGTATTTTTCCAGATTTTTTTCATTTAGTATATAACTATTATCTATATATTTTGAAATAATTCTGTGTATAAATAAATCTGGATATCTTCTAATTGGTGAAGTAAAATGGCAATAATATTTACTTGCAATTCCAAAATGCCCTTTATTTTCGCTTTCATATCTTGCTACTTTTAAGGTTCTTAATATTAAATTAGAAACTACCATTTCCTCTTCTCTGCCTTTTACCTTTTCTAGTACTTCGGCAAAAGCTTTTGGGTAAACCTTTTCTTTGTTGCTTTTAATTTTATACCCAAAATTAAATAAGAATTTATTAAGAGCATTTACTTTTTCCGTGTCAGGTTCTTCATGTACTCTATAGATAAACGGTGCTTCAAGCCAATAAAATTTTTCTGCTACAATTTCATTAGCAGTAAGCATAAATTGTTCTATTATTTCATTTGCAAAATAAATTTTATATTTTTCTATATCAATTGCAAACCCGTTTTTGTCTAAAATTACTTTACTCTCTGGGATGTCTAAATCTAAACTTCCTGCACCTTCTCTTTTTTGTTTTAATATTTTAGCTAGTTCTTCCATCAATTTAAAGTCTTCAATATATTTTTCATACCTTTTTAAAACTTTTTTATTTTTTCCATCTAATATTTTTTGTATATCTGCATATGACATTCTTTCTTTTACATTTATAACTGCTTTTCGTATATCTGAAGAGACAATTTCTCCATCTGGCGTAATCTCGCTAATTACCGATAAACACAGCCTATCTTCATTTGCATTTAAACTGCATATTCCATTAGATAACTCCTTTGGCAACATTGGTATTACTCTGTCCAACATATATATACTTGTACCTCTTATAATTGCTTCTTGGTCTAATTTAGAGTTTTCTGCAACATAGTGGCTTACATCTGCAATGCTTACACCTAGCTCATAATTTCCATTTTCCAATTTTGTTACATAGATTGCATCATCTAAGTCTTTTGCATCTTCTCCATCTATGGTAAAAATATTTTTACTTCTTAAATCTAGTCTATTTTGCAACTCTTTTTTTGTAATTTTGTTTTCCACTTTTTTGGCTTCTAAAATAACATCATCTGGAAATTCATATGGTAAATTGTATTCCTTTATTAAGGACAACATGTCTACTCCTGCTTCATTAATTCCACCTATAATCTCTGTTATCTCTCCCTCTGCACTTTTATTGCCTTGTGGAAATTTTGTAATTTTAACTACAACTTTTTGATTATTTTTAGCCTTATTAAAACTTTTTTTTGATATAAATATATCTGTATTAAATTCTCTATCATCTGGCACCACAAATCCAAAATTTTTTCTCTTGGTAAATGTTCCAACTATTTCATTCCTCTTGTGGTTTATAGTTTTTACAATCTTGCCTTCTTTTCTGTTTCCCTCTACAGTATCATTTATTATTTTTATTAATACTTCATCTCCATTTACTGCATCTTTGGTATTACCTCTTGATATATATATTTCCTCATCCTGACCATCTATTTTTACAAATCCGAATCCCTTTTCATTACCTCTAAATACACCTTTTATACAATTTTCTAAATTTTCTTTTCTCTTTCTTGACATTGTTTAATTTATTCCTTCCATTTTTTTAAGCGGTAGATGTTATCTACCGCTTAAACTTCAAAATTATATTATACAACAAATAAAATTCCTAATACTATTGATAATACTCCAAATAATATTCCCAAAATTATAGTCCATTTTTTTAATTTGCCTTCTCTTGTTCTTCCCTTGTTTTGGTCAAAGAAATTATTTGTAGAAGAACCTGTTATTGTTCCAGAAACGCCTTTATCATCACTTGTTTGTATGGTTGTTAAAATTATTAATCCTATACAAACTATAGCATAAATTGCCAAAACTATATATTTTACTACTTCCATTTGCTACACTCTCCTAATTTTTTAGTCTTTTTTAAATAACAGTATAATTTTACCATAGTTAATCCAAAAATGCAACTATTTTTTACGGTTCCAATTGTAAAAAATTAATACTAATTCTTTATTGCAGAATTTGTGTAGGGGCGATTTTAATCGCCCGATTAAATCGCCCCACATTTTTTATATCATATTCAATTTTCCATAAAAATAATTATCCTATTTCTTTGTCATCTCTAGCTTCTGCTTTTGCTTTTATCTCATTTCTCCTTGCTATAAGCTCTTTCACCATTTCTCCATTAATTAGTGCATTGCTAAGATCTAGTCTCCCAGCCCTACCTGCTGAGGGTTGTAAAACTTTTTTTGCGCAGTTTTCTGCCGAGTTAGCTTTTAACAAATCCTCGTCCATACCTCTATTGTCTATTTCTTTTTGAAATCCCTCATCTGTAAATTTATAATCCTCAACATCAATTCCCAAGTTGTTCCAAGCATTTTTTAATTTACTCCAAAATTTTTTTAATATTCCTTCTTTTTTATTTTCCATATTACCTTCTTAAATCTCTTTAAGAATTTTCACCTCCATTAGGTATTTACACATTATTATCATAAGTTTACCATATTATGTGAATAATGTCAAGACCTATGGCTTAATTCATATAATCTTTAAGCTTTTTGCTTCTACTTGGATGTCTTAATTTTCTTAACGCCTTTGCTTCTATTTGTCTTATTCTCTCACGAGTAACCATAAATTCTTTTCCAACTTCTTCTAATGTTCTCGCTTTTCCATCTTCTAATCCAAATCTTAGTCTTAATACTTTTTCTTCTCTTGGTGTTAAAGTTCCCATAACTTCTGCCAATTGCTCTTTTAATAATGTATATGCAGCTGAATCTTGTGGAGCCGGACTATCTTCGTCCTGTATAAAATCTCCTAAATGGCTATCATCTTCTTCTCCTATTGGAGTTTCCAAAGATACTGGATCTTGTGCTATTTTTTGTATCTCCATTACTCTTTCTACAGGTAATTCCATTTCTGCTGCAATTTCTTCTGGCGTTGGTTCCCTGCCCATTTGTTGTAATAAATGTCTTGATGTTCTTATTAATTTGTTAATTGTTTCTACCATGTGAACTGGAATTCTTATAGTTCTTGCTTGGTCTGCTATTGCTCTTGTTATTGCTTGTCTTATCCACCATGTTGCATAAGTACTAAACTTGTACCCTTTTCTGTAGTCAAATTTTTCTACAGCTTTTATTAAGCCCATATTTCCTTCTTGTATTAAATCTAAAAATAGCATACCTCTTCCAACATATTTTTTTGCTATACTAACAACTAATCTAAGGTTACATTCTGCTAATCTTTTTTTAGCGTCTTCATCTCCATCTAATACTTTTTTTGCCAATTCTATTTCTTCTTCATATGATAGTAAAGGTATTTTTCCTATTTCTCTTAGATACATTCTTACTGGGTCATCTACACTTATTCCGTCCATGTTGCCTATATCTATATCTTCTACTTTGACTTCCTCAACCTCTTGTAAATCCTCAAAATCTGGTTCTTCTGAATCTTCTTTTAAAATGTCTACTCCCAAATCTTCAAATGCATCAAATACTTTATCTATATTTTCTGGATTTGTGTCATCTAGTTCATTTGCAAGTTCTGCATAGGTAATTTTTCCTTTTTGCTTTGCCTTTTCTACAATATCTAATGCTTTCTTTTTTGCTGCTTCATCTACTGTTTTTTTAGTTATTTCTGTATCTTTTTCATCCATTTCTATTTCTTTCCTTTCTCAAGGCATTTGCCTTTACTATTTTTTTAACTTTATAACTATATTGCTTAATTCATCTTCTAAATTATTTAATTCTTCTTCTGAAAAACCTTGCCCATTTTTAATAATGTCTAATATTTCCTGTCTTCTGTTTATAAGTTTATCTTTTTCATATGTATTTACCACATCTTCTATACATTTGTTTAAATCTGATATTTCAAAATCATATGACATTATTCCAGAGATATGATCTATTATGTTTTGTTCTTCAAAATTATTTAATATATCTATATTAATATTTCCTTTTTCTATTTCTTCATACATTTTTTTTAATATCTTCTGGTTTTCTTCTAATTTCATATCAGTTTCAGATATTACACTTTTTATTTTTTTATAGCTTTCCTGTGGATAATTTATTAATAGGTAAATTATAAGGTTTTCCCTTTTTGTTGTCGAACTATCTATTTCTTGTTTTTCTTTTTTTATTTCCTTTTTAACTATTGGTTTTTCCAGTGTTTTTTCTCCTGTATTTTTAGCATAAATTAATTTGTTTACTTCTCCATATATTGCTTCTTTTGACACATTATATTCATTTGCTATCTTTTCAACATATAGCTCTCTTTCTATACTATTTGTAACATTTGAAAGAATTTTGGCAACCTGATTTAAAAATTTAATTTTATCATTTATATTGTCCAGATTTAGTGATTGTTTTAACATTTTTACCTTAAATTCCACAAGCGAAATTGCCTGTTCTACGCATTTTAAAAATCTTTCTGGTCCGTATTTTATTACATATTCGTCTGGGTCTTTTGCACCTGATATTTGCAATATCCTAACATCACAACCAATGTTTTGCAATATTTCTAATCCTCTTAATGTAGCTGCTTGACCTGCCCCATCAGAATCATATCCTATTGTAACTCTTTCGCTATATCTTCTTAATAAACGTCCTTGCGCCTCTGTTAAAGCTGTCCCAAGTGAGGCAACTACATTTGTAATTCCTCTTTGATATAAAGAAATTGCGTCCATATAGCCTTCTACTATTATAATATTTTTTAATTCTCCTCTTTTAGCTACATTAAGTCCAAAAAGATGTCTACCTTTACTGTACACTATGTTTTCTGGTGAATTTATATATTTAGGCTTACTGTCATCTGTTACCCTACCGCCAAAAGCAATTACTTTATTTCTTGTGTCTTGTATAGGAAACATTACCCTTTTTCTAAATCTATCTATATATTTTCCGTCATCTGTTTTATTTACTAAACTTGATGCCAGTATTTCTTCCTCTGTAAATCCCTTTTGTTTTAAAATTCTATATAATTCATCAAAATTACCAGAATACCCTATCAAAAAGGATTTTAATGTTCTATTATCTAATTTTCTTTTTTTTATGTACTCTTGTCCAATCTTGGATGTTGGCTTATATAGGTTTTGATGATAAAACTCAGCAGCTATTTGATTTATCTCATACACTTTGCTTTTTAATAATGCTGTTTTATTGTCTTCATAATTATTTAATGTTGGTAATTCTATTCCAGCCCTATTAGCTAATATTCCTATTGCTTCCTTAAAATCAGCGTTTTCTATTTTACTAATAAAGTGTATCACATTTCCACCTGCTCCACAACCAAAGCAGTGAAATATCTGTTTATCTGGCGATACAGAAAAAGAAGGTGATTTTTCTTTATGAAAAGGACATAACCCAAAGAAATTTCTACCGCTTCTTTTTAAATTAACATATTGTGATATTACATCTACTATATCATTGCTGTTTTTAATTTCTTCTATCAATTCTTCACTATAACGTACCAATTTTTTTTTACCTTTCCTTTATATATTATTCGACATAAAATAGGTTAATCCTTCCTTTATTTATATATTATTGTTCTTATACCCTTTTATATATTTATTTTTTTTAGCCATAATACTATATTGCTATCACGCAAAAGAAGACGATTTTACGTCTTCTTTCTTATGTTTTATTCTAATATTCAATTAATTAAACATTTGTTGAACTATCATCAAATGGTATAAATTTGCTTACTACATTTTTATTTAAGTCAACTTCTTCTTGTGGTAATTTATTTTCCTCAAATGATAATTCTATTTTATTGTTTACTAAATTTTCAATTTCATCTTGTGAAGCTTGTTCTGCTAAAACTAATTCACTAACTAATATTTGTTTAGCATTACTTAGCATTTTCTTTTCTCCTGTTGATAGGCCTTTTTCTTTTTGTTTAAAACTCAAATTTCTAACAACATCTGCTACTTCATATATGTCTCCACTTTTCATTTTATCCATATTGTCTCTATATCTTTTGTTCCATTTGTCTGACATTGCAGTTTCGTTTTCTTCTAGAACTGCCATAACTTTTCCTGCTTCTTCTTTATCTATAATATTTCTAACTCCAATTTGCTCTGCTTTATCTATTGGTACCATAACCTTTACCTCTCCAGGCATTTTTAGTATGTAATATGATTGATTCTCTCCTAATATGTTCTTTTCCTCTATTGCATCAATTCTTCCTGCTCCGTGCATAGGATATACTATTTTATCGCCTACATTAAACATGTATAATTCTCTCCTTTCTGAAGTTAATAAAGGATTTAGAGTCTCTTATTGAACTACAATACTATTATACAACAAAAAATGGTAAAAGTCAAAACTTTTACCATTTATTTTTTCTATTTGCTTGTTGAGCCAAATCCTCCAATTCTATCTCCTTCTGCGTTATCATTGTCTACTATTAAATATTTTTGAAATATGGCTTGTCCTATTACATCACCTTTTTTTATTATTGTATCCTCTGCTTTTACATTGAAAAATGCAAACATTATATGTCCATCATTGTCTGGATTTTCGTAATAATCACTGTCTACTATTCCTATACTGTTTGCTAGGATTAATCCTTTTTTCTTTGGGTTTGAACTTCTGTTACAAAGCATTAAATATTCATCATCTGGCATATATGCTTTTAATCCTGTTTTTATTAAGGTTGGAGCTTGTCCTAATTTAAAAGATGGTATTATACAATCTTCTGCTGCTTCTATATCATATCCTGCAGAATTTTTTGTTTTTCTTTCTGGTAGGTTTATTCCCTCTTTTTCAAATCCTTTTGCTATTTCAAAACCTCTTATTTTTTTCATTTCTTCCTCCTTGTAAAGTTTCTTTGTATTTCTATTTTATCCTATTTGTAAATATGTTTTCAATATAAAAGAGAAAAATTTTTTTATTTAATGTATGGCGGGCGATTAAAATCGCCCCTACATAAAATCTGTTTTGAATGTTGGAATTTTTTAGTCTTGTACTGCATAATTATTGCATAATATTTTATCATTTTTTGTGTTTTCGTCTTTATTACTATATATCTCTAACTGTTGGCTAAATAGTTTTCCTTTGGTTGTAAATAAATTTAGGTTTTTACTTTTATTTAACATTCTTCTTACATTCCATAAACCTAAGCCATGGTCATTGCTTTTTTCTTTTTTGCTTGTATATCCTTTTTCAAACATTTCATTAATATCTACATCAATGTTTATATAGCTGTTTTCTATTATGACTAAATCTCTATTCATTCTAAAGTCTCTTAGCATTCTAACATTAACTATTTTTTCTTCTGTTTGTTTTGCCGCTTCTATTGCATTATCTAATAATATAGCAAGTATTTTGCATAATTCATAACTCGTTATTTCCATTTTAGTTAAATCGGTCATAACCTCTATATTCATTTTTATATAAATTTCTTGTGCCATATAATATTTGGTTGTCAATATACTATATACTCCCGGATCATTTATAATGTTTGGGTCTAATATTCCCATTTCATTTACTTCTACACACTCATCTAGCATAGTATCACACACTGTTTTTATTTTATCAATTTCTCCTGTTAATACATAACCTGATAATGCTTGTAACATATTTGCATAATCATGTTTAAATCCTCTTATACTATCATACATAATAGATAATGTTTTATTGTATGCTTCTAAATTATGAATTCTTGTTGCTTGTTTTTCTAATTTTACCATTTTAGAAAAGTTGCTTATGCTTATATAAAAATATGCGATTAATGCTATAATATCCATTATAAATATCTCGTATGGAAAGTTTGATATAAATATTGTCATTTCTATTACATTAAAGTAAATAACTATTTCTCCTATAATAGATATTGCTATTAGTGTTGCTCTTTCTCTTTTGTTTAAGTCTTCTCTTATTTTTACCTTTATATTCTTTTTATTTACTATATAGTAAATAATTATTCTACTTATTACTATAAGTATAAAAAGACTAAATTTGTATTTGTAATTATATATACCTTCCATATATATTTTTATATTCTCATAAGTTAAACATAAGATTTTAGAAAATATAGCTTCTGAGAATACTATAATAATAGAATTTATTGTTGCTCCTAATATACATTTTTCAATTTTCTGTTTAAAATATATTTTATAAATTGCTATTTCTGTTAATAAGCATACTATTCTATATGCGTAAATTGGAATTGTCATAGAATATATACATTTGAAAAGAGCTTCTATTATAGTAACTATTGCAATATTCTTTTTGTTTTTAACTTCTACACTAAACAGTTTAATATATATTAATGTATTTGTTAATGCTATTGCTAAAGAAGTAATTATTGTAACTATTAACCATTTTATGAATTCTCCATTTTCTATTATTTTATAAATATCTTGTACTAGTTGCATATAATCCCCCCTTACTGTCTCTGATTTTATCACTGTATCTGCCAATAAGCAACAAAAATCGCTCTCCTTATTTAGAGCTTTGCCTACATTTTTCGACATTTAAGGGGGGATGTTATTTATATTTTTCCTATTAAATCATATTCTTTTACATCTGTAATCTCGCAATTTGTAAATTGCCCTATTTCTAATTCTTGTGTATTTTTTATGTATATCACTTCATCTGTTTCTGGTGCTTCCATATAGCTTCTTGCTACATAATATTTAGAATCAAATGTTTTATTTTCTATTAAAACTTCTAGTTTCTTTCCTATATACTTTTTTAATTTTTGTTCTATTAATTCTTTTTGTAACTGCATTATTTTATTATATCTGCTTTTTTTAGTTGCTGGATGGATTTGCTCTTTTAATTTTTCAGCAGGTGTATTTTCTTCTTTAGAATAGCTAAAAGCTCCCATTTTGTCGAATTTGATTTCTTGTATAAACTCATATAATTCGTCAAAATCTTCCGTTGTTTCTCCAGGAAAACCTACCATAACAGTTGTTCTTATTATAACTTCTGGTATCTCTTTTCTCAACTTTTCTATCAATTTTCTTATGCCTTCCCCATTGCTTTTTCTATTCATTCTTTTTAAAACATTGTTAGAGATGTGTTGTATTGGTATATCAAAATATTTGCATACTTTTTCATTTTCTTTTACTACTTTTATTAGTTCATCATCAATTGTTTCTGGATAAGAATATAGAAATCTAATCCATTTTATTTCTTTTATTTTAGATATTTCTGTTAGTAATTCTGCCAGTCTTGATTTTCCATAAATATCTGTACCATATTTTGTTGTATCTTGGGCTGTTAGTATTATTTCTTTATATCCGCGTTTTGCTAGCTTTTTTGCTTCTTCTATTATTTCTTCAAATTTTCTGCTTTTTAAAGGTCCACGAATATATGGAATAGCACAATAGGTGCATCTGTTACTGCAACCGTCTGCAATTTTTAAATATGCTGTTGTTTCTCCTGTTGTAATAACTCTGTCCTGCCACTCTTCAAAGTTTACATTTTCTTCTCTTTTTTTTATTAATTCTTGAACTTTGCTCCATAGTGTTTTATATTCACTATATTTTATAAATAAGTCTACCTCTGGAATTTCTTTTTCTAATTCTTGTTTATATCTTTCTACCAAGCATCCCATTACTATTAAATATCTGCATCTTTGTTTTTTATATTCTGCCATTTCTAATATTGTATTTATTGCTTCTTCCTTTGCTGATTGTATAAATCCGCATGTGTTTATTACTATAATGTCTGCTTTCTTTGGATTGTTTACTATTTCATAATTGTTCTCCTTGAATATACTTATTGTTTTTTCTGTATCAACTAAGTTTTTATTACAACCTAATGATATAAATCCTACTTTCATTATTGCTCCTTTTTATTAATCATTGCTCCACATATGTTTTCTTGTCATTTCAAGTAAGTCTAATGGTGTAAATCCTATTACTTGAGTTTTAGATCTATCTTTTTTTAAATTTTCTTCTAGTTCTTTTAATATTTTTTCTTTATCATCTTTATTTTCCATATCTATGTAATCAATTATTATTATTCCACCTATATCTCTTAACCTTACTTGTTTTGCTATTTCTACTGTAGCTTCTTTGTTTACCGTAAATATTGTTTTTGCTAAATCTTTTGTTCCTACATATTTTCCAGAATTTACATCTATTGCTGTTAATGCTTCTGTTTTATCTATTGTTATAAATCCACCACATTTTAGCCATACTTTTCTATTGTCTGCTTTTTCTAATTGAGTTTCTAAATCATATATGTCTAATACTGTTTCTCCTTTTTTCAGTTCTAATTTTATATCAGAATCTAAATGCATATTTTTAATATCTTTTTCAATTTCTGCATATGTTGTTTCATCATTAGCTATTATTCTTGTTAATTCTTTATCTACTAAATCTAATATTAATTTTTCTATTATTCCTTGATTTTTATATATTATTTTAGGTATAAATGTTTTTTGTTTTTTTAAATTATTATATTTTTCTAAAATATTTTGCCATTTTTTTATTAGTTTATCTAGGTCTTCTTTTATTTCTGTTTCATTTTTTCCTTCTGCCGATGTCCTTATTATTATTCCATATCCTTTTGGAACAATGGGTTTAACTATATTTAATAATCTATTTTTTTCTTTTATGTCTTCTATTTTTTTTGAGACTGTTATAAACTCCGAATTAGGCATAAGCACAATATATCTACCCGATATATTCATATGTGTGGAAACTCTTGCACCTTTTTTGCTAGTAGAATCTTTTTTTACTTGAACCAATATTGGCATTTCTGTTCTTATATAGTCTTTTATGTTGTATTTGTTTAATGGTTCATTCTTATTTCCTGTTTCGTTACTTGCTTTAGGCATGACATCTCTTATATGTATAAATGTATTTTTTTCTTTTCCTATATCTACAAATGCTGCTTGCATTCCCAATAATACATTTTGTACCTTACCTATATATATGTTTCCCTCTAGTCTTTCTGCTCCGTCATTTTCTTGATATTTTTCTACTAATCTTCCATTTTCTACTACAACTATAGTTTTATTCCTTTGTTTGTCTACATTAACTAAAATTTCCTGCATTTTTTACAATATTCCCTTCTTATGCTTATTTTTTATTAATTGAATTTATTCATTGCTTTATCTATTCCGTTTTTTAAATATTCTATAATTGCATCTTTTGCTTTTTCTATTCCTATTTCTAATTGTTTATATTCTTGTTCATCTTGTATTGGTGTTATTACATAGTCTATTATTTCATCATTGTCTATTGGTCTTCCTATTCCAACTCGTATTCTTGCAAACTGTTCACTTTGTAGTTCATGTACAACTGATTTTGCGCCATTGTGAGTTCCTGGACCTCCCATTTTTCTTATTTTTATTTTTCCCTTTTCTGTATCCATATCATCAAATACTACTAATATATTTTCTAATGGTATTTTATAAAAGTCTATATATTTTTTTATTGATTGTCCACTCAAATTCATATATGTTTGTGGTTTTAACAAGATTACTTTTTCATTTTCTATTATGCCTGTACCGTATATTCCTTCAAAATTACTCCTTGACAATTCTATTTCATATTGTTTTGCTAATTTATTTATTACATCAAATCCCATATTGTGCCTTGTTTTTGAGTATTCTGGTTCAGGATTTCCAAGTCCAACTATTAAATACATTTTTCCTCCTAATTTTTCTACTCTTTTCAATACTTTAACCACTTTATTATACTACATCTACATACTTGTGTCAATTTATCAAAACCGCACGTCTTTAGAAACTGCAACCATTATAAAATATTACAATCAAAAAATAAATTCTTTTATTTACTTGAAATGCTTTTTTTTAAAGTTTAGTCACAAGCCTATAAATTTCAGGCTTTTTTTTAATAAAATAATCATATTATATTAAAATTATGCTCTATAGTTTAAAATATATTTTAAAAATCCACTTAGAATTTATATAACATGGTAGTACACTTCTGTCATAAAATTAATATAATAAAAATAAGACATAAACTTATGTCTTTAAAAATATATATTGGTAGAGTCGGTTGGATTTACACCAGCTTTTGCTAACATTTCAAATATTAGCCGTTTTATTTTATATAACTACGACCCCATACATTCCTACAATAGCTTCACTTGAAGCAATAACTTTTGAACGTTCTTCAATTTTTTCTGAACTCCATCCAAATAATTTATAAAATTTTTCCCTCTTTCAATAATTCGTTTTAAAATAATCTCATCAACAGGCAATGGTTCTATCACAATCCCATGATATCCTATAATATCAATTAATTCTGGAAACTCTTTACTTAATAAAGAAAACTCCATATTTTCCGGAACATTTTTCAAGTCATCAAAATTTTATTTTGGTATTTTTTCACTATTTAAAAATTCATTTATTTTACTATTTAAATTGCTAATCATAAACATTTCCTTTTTTAATACATTATTCTATAACTTTGGGCATTGGTAAATCAAACTTTACGTGTTTAAATATTTCTATATTTTGTTGTTTGCATAATTCTGTATATTTATCATCCCAAGATAATCTAAATGCATCTTCTTGTTTTAATCCTAATCTTTTTACCCAAAATAATACTGTTTCTTCTGCAGTCTTTAATTTGCTTTTGTTTTCTATTTCTAGTGCTATTCCAAAAGGATATTTATCAACAACAATCTCTATATCTTCATTATGAAAAACATTTCTATATCTTTCATATGATTCAATATTTTTCATCTTTATAACATTTTCTAATAAAAACACTAATTTGTCAAATTCTTCGAATTGAAAGTTCACTTCAACTTCTTCTTCTTTATTAACTGCACCATTCAAAGTAGTATTGATTCTTCTTTTCCAACTAATTTTTGACTTAGATTGCTTTGTTTTAATGTTCTTAGAACATCTTACTCTAAATCTTCCATCAATTTTTTTATTATAAAACGAATCTTCTATGCAAGGATGGTCATATTGAGTAGTTAATTCATAAAAACATCCATCATACTTTAATTCATTATATTTTTTCAATTTTTCAATTAATGTTTCATACTTATCAAAGCCATAATAATATCTTAATTCCTCTTCCATTATTTATCCTCCTCATTTAACAAATTAAATATAGCTAACTCTTCATCAACAGCTGTTTTTTTATCTGCAAAGCTTAAATTATAGTCATAATCATCATCTTCTAACTGAATATTAGAAATCATGCTTAACATAGTTTTGTCAGATATATTTGTTATCTTTTTTATGAATTGAAATTTGAATAATATATCATATCAGTGCAAACTAATTCTCCATCCTTTATTTCTTCTTCATAATTATCAATAAAGAAATTTTTTATTGTTTTTTCGTATTTATAACTTATATTCTTTTTCTAATTTACTGTTTAAATATAATTTGCTTATTACTTTTAATTGTGTTATATTTTCTTCTGAAATATTAAAAGAAAATATTTTTTTGGCTGGTGCCATTACTATATATTTTATTGCGTTTTCTGTTGTTTTTGAGACTTCAATTGCTCCTTTATCTTGTTTACCACAAGCACTACATTTAAATCCGTTATCTTTTAGCGAAAAATATTTTAATTCTTCTTTCTCCCCACAATTTACGCATTTATCTATCACTGGCATAAATCCTAATAGGCATAAAAGTTTTATTTCAAAAATGGATAGTATTAAGTCTAAATTTTTATCTGTTTCGGAAATCATATATAATGTATTTAAAAATAGTTGCAATATTTTATATGTGTTTTGGTTTTCGTCTGTTACATCATTTATTATTTTGGTTATAAGTGCTGCATATTTTAATTTTTCAAAGTCTGTTCTTATATTGTAAAATATTTCTATAATATCACAAGAATTTATATTGTAATTTTGCGAATTATTATACAACATATATTCTCCAAAGCACAAAAATTGAGTTGCTGCCATAAGCACACTTTTTGGTCTTCTTGCTCCTTTGGCAGCACACCCAATTTTTCCATTTGGTGTTAAAATTGTAAGCATTTTATCAAAGTCGTTCATATTGCTTTCTGCTATTATTATCCCCTTTGTCTTCAATATTCCCATATTGATTACCTTCCATGTTTTTTTGTATATTTTCTATTTCTATTAATTCAATAAAAGTATTTACATTTCCTGTGTGCTTAAATGTATTCCAAGCCATTTGTCTTAGCATAAAATCAGCTCCTTCGAGTTTATCTTTTGCATTTTTTTATAATTTTATACTTCTACATTTTAAATTTATTTACAATAGAATCTTTATTTATCCAGTCTTCTTTTACTTTTACCCATACTTTTAAATTAATTTTTGTATTTAACATTTTTTCTAAATCTTGTCTTGCATATGTACTAATTCTTTTTAGCATTTCTCCATCTTTTCCAATTATTATACCCTTATGTGATTCTCTTATACAATATATGGTAGCTTCTATGTTATATATTGGCTCGCCTTTCATTGTTTTTCTTCTTTTCATTCGCTCTACTTCTACCAATATTCCATGTGGTACTTCATCTCTTAATAGTTTTAATGCTTTTTCTCTTATCATTTCTTCTGCTAATTGTTGCATTGTTTGGTCTGTATATTCTTCTGTATCATAGTATAATGGTCCTTCTGATAAGTTTGTTTCTATTTCATCTAATAGTATTTCTGAATCTTCTTGTTTAGAGGCAACCATTGGTACTATTGTTATAAATTCATATTCATTTTTATATAGTTCCATTGCTCTTTCAACTTGTGCTATGCTTGCTAAATCCATTTTATTTATAACTAATATTGTTTTCTTTTTTGCTTTTTTTATTTTTTCTAATATTATTTTTTCTTCTTCTGATATTTCTTTTGCAAAGGCTTCTACTACAAATACTATTAAGTCAACATCTTGTATAGAAGTTAGTGATGTTTCTATCATTGCATCACTTAATTTGCTTTGTGGTTTATGTATTCCTGGTGTATCTATAAATATAATTTGTGAATCTGGTCTATTTACAATGGCTTTTATTGCTTTGCGTGTTGTTTGCGGTCTATTTGCTATTGCTGCTACCTTTTCTCCTACTAATGAATTTATTATGCTGGATTTTCCGACATTTGTCTTTCCTACTATTGATACAAAACCTGACTTCATTTTTTTACCTCCTTGGTCTTTGTCGCGGGCGATTAAAATCGCCCTCTACATTATTATGTTTCAATTTTTACTTATTAGTAAATGTCAATTTTCTATACTATTATACACCTATTTTTTTAAAAAGTTTGTCGAATTTTGTAAATAAATCAATTTTTTTCTCTAAATATTATATTTTTCTTTTCTACTGTATGTTGTATGTAAAAGCTCATGTGCTTTATGTCCACCTGGAACACCTATATATTCACTATATATTTGTTTTAAAATTGGATTTTCATGTGATTTTCTTATTTTGCTTTTTTCGTCTATAGAATACATTGCTTCTGCTCTTTTTCTCCTTACATCTATTGTTCCTCTAATTTTGGAATTTTTAATAGGTTGTCCCCCTCCCATAATGCAACCTCCTGGACAGGCCATTATTTCTACAAATTGATAATCTGCTTTTCCAGATTTTATTTCTTCCATTATTGTTTGGGCATTTCCTAGTCCATGCGCAACAACTACTTTTATATCTCTTTCTCCTAATTTTAGGCTTGCTCTTTTTATGCCTTGTTCTCCTCTTATTTCTTTAAATTCTATTTTTTCCAATTCTTCTCCTGTTAATATTTCTGATACACTTCTAAGTGCGGCTTCCATTACACCACCTGTAACTCCAAATATTGCTGCAGCTCCTGTTGCTTCTCCCATAGGACTATCAAATTCTTTTTCTTCTAGTTGTTCAAATTCTATATTGGCTTGTTTTATCATTCTTGCTAATTCTCTTGTAGTTAATACACAATCCACATCATACATTCCATTGTTTTTCAATTCTGTTCTTTGCCTTTCATATTTTTTTGCAATACATGGCATAACAGATACAACATATATTTTTTCTGCTGGTATGTTATTTTTTTCTGCATAATATGTCTTTAAAAGTGCCCCAAACATTTCATGTGGTGATTTGCAACTTGATAAATACTTTATATTTTCTGGGTAATTAGCTTCTACATATCTTACCCAGCCTGGACTGCATGATGTAATCATTGGCAGGTTCTTATTTTCGTCTAGTCTTTGAATAAATTCTGTTCCTTCCTCCATTATAGTAAAGTCTGCTCCTGTATTTGTGTCAAATACTTTATCAAATCCTAGTCTTCTTAGTGCTGAAACCATTTTTCCTGTTACATTTGTCCCTATGGGCATTCCAAATTCTTCTCCTAATGCTACTCTAACTGCTGGCGCAGTTTGTACTATTACATAAGTTTCTGGATCTTTTAATTTTTCCCATGCCTCTTGTGTTGAATCTTTCTCTTTTAAAGCTCCTACAGGACATGCTTCTATGCATTGTCCGCAAAATGTGCAATTAACATCATTTAAGCTATGGTCTCCTATTGTTGATATGCAGGACTCAAAACCTCTATTTATACAATCAATTGCACCTATTTTTTGTACTTTTTTACATACTGAAACACATCTTCTACATAAAATGCATTTATTAAAATCTCTAACTATTGATGGAGATAAATCATCTATTTTGTGTTTGTTTTTTTCTCCTTCATATTCTACTCCTGTTACATTAAATTTTACAGCCAAATTTTGCAACTCACAATTTCCATTTCTTGTACATGTTAGGCAATCACGCTGATGGTTTGACAATATTAAGTCTAATATCACTTTTCTAGCTTCTATAACTTCTTTTGAATGTGTTCTTACATTCATTCCTTCTTCTACTTTTTGTATACAAGATGTAGCAAAACCTCTTCTTCCGTCCACTTGTACAATGCACATTCTGCAATCGCCAATTTCATTTATATCTTTTAAAAAACATAATGTAGGAATATCTATTCCAACTTGCCTAGCAGCCTGTAATATTGTGGTACCTTCTTCAACTTGTACTTCTTTATCATCTATCTTTAGATTAATCATCTTAATTTACAATCCTTTCTACTATTATTCTAAATTCAAATTATCAACCGATTGCATGAAATGGGCAGTTAGCTACACAAGTTCCACATTTAATACAAATGTCTTTATCTATTATATGTACTTGTTTTGGCTCCCCTGAAATCGCATTAACTGGGCAATTTCTTTTACATATTCCACATCCTTTGCATTTTTGTGGATTTATAGAAATATTTGTTAGTGCTTTACATTCTCCAACTTTGCAAGTTTTATGTTTTATATGGTCTAAATATTCTTCTCTAAAATACTTTAATGTTGACAAAACTGGATTTGGCGCTGTTTGTCCTAACCCGCACACTGCAGTTCTACAAATATTTATTGCTAATTGTTCCAATTTTTCTAAATCTTGTATGTCCGCCTTTCCATCACATATTTTAGTTAATATTTCTAACATTCTTTTTGTTCCTATTCTACAAGGTGTACATTTTCCACAAGATTCGTCTACTGTAAAGTCCAAATAAAACTTTGCTAAATTAACCATACACTTTGAGTCATCCATTACTATTAGTCCACCAGACCCCATCATTGAACCTATTGTTTTTAATGATTCATAGTCTATTGGTGTATCTAAGTGTTCTTTTGGTATACAACCTCCTGATGGGCCTCCCGTTTGTGCTGCCTTAAAGTCTCTTCCATTTGGAATTCCTCCGCCTATGTCATATACTATTTCCCTTAATGTTGTTCCCATTGGCACTTCTACTAATCCTACATTAACTACATTTCCGCCTAATGCAAATACCTTTGTTCCTTTTGAATTTTCTGTTCCTATGTTTGAATACCAATCTGCTCCATTTAGTATTATTCTAGTTATATTTGCATATGTTTCTACATTGTTTATTAAAGTTGGTTTTCCCCATAGTCCTTCATTTGCTGGATATGGAGGTTTTAATCTTGGTTGTCCTCTTCTTCCTTCTATTGATTCTAACAAGGCTGTTTCTTCTCCGCAAACAAAAGCACCGGCTCCTAATCTTATTTCTATGTCAAAACTAAATTCTGTTCCAAATATGTTATTACCTAGTAGTCCATATTGCCTTGCTTGTTTTATAGCAATATCAAATCTATGTACTGCAATTGGATATTCTGCTCTTACATATATATATCCTTTATTTGCACCTATACTATATCCTGCTATTATCATTGCTTCTACAACAGAATGTGGATCCCCCTCTAATATACTTCTATCCATAAATGCTCCTGGGTCGCCTTCATCTGCATTGCATACAACATATTTTTGCTTTTCCTTTGCAGCTCTTGTTAGTTCCCATTTTTTACCTGTTGGAAAACCTGCTCCACCTCTTCCTCTTAATCCGGAGTTTTTTACTTCTTCTATTACACTTTCTGGTGTCATTTCAAATAACACCTTTTCTAAAGCCTTATATCCATCAAATGCTATGTATTCGTCTATATCTTCTGGATTTATTACTCCACAATTTTTTAGTGCTATTCTTTTTTGTTTTTTATAGAATTGTAAATCATCCAATTTTTTTACAATGCTTCCATCTATATCTTTGCATAATAATCTTTCTACTATTTTTCCTTCTAATATATGTGAATTTATAATTTCTTCACAATCTTCTGGCTTGCAATTAGCATAAAAAGTATCTTCTGGTCTTATTATTACTATTGGTCCTTTAGCACATAACCCAAAACAACCTGTTTGTATAACTCTTACATTTTGTATATTTTTTTCTTCTATTATTTTTTTAAAGTTTTCTATTATTTCTGGGGATTTTGAAGATGTACAACCTGTTCCTCTACATACTAATATATGCTTTTCTCTTGTTGCAGAGTTTAAATTTACTCTTAGGTCTAATTCTTCTCTTTTTTGTTTTCTTATTTGTTCTATTTCTTCTACAGATTTCATATTTTTCTCCTTTTCATTCGTGCACTACACGTTTTTATTTACTCATTAATTCATCTAACACTTCATCCAATTTTTTTACTGTTGCTTTACCATGTACTTCGTTATTTACTGTAAATACAGGAGCTAGTCCACATGCACCCACACATCTTGTAGCATCTATAGAAAATTTTCCATCTGCTGTTGTTTGCCCTACATCTATTTTCAGCCTATCTTTTAATCTGTTTAATATTTGTTCTGAGCCTTTTACAAAACATGCGGTTCCTAAACATACTGATATTGCGTATTTTCCTTTTGGTTCTAATGTAAACCTTGAATAAAAAGTTATTACTCCATACACTTCTGCCATTGGTATATTTAAGTATTTAGATATTTCCAATTGTGATGTTTTAGGGATGTACCCAAATTTTTCTTGTGTTTCGTTTAATATTTGTATTAAATTATCTCTATCTGTAGTATATTTTTCTAATATTTGTACCATATCCTCTTTTATTTGATTTTCTATACATTGGCAATTTTCATTTTCCATATATTTTCCTCTTTTCTTAAATCAAAAAGCAGGATTTATTCTCCTGCCCTTTTTTGTTATTTTTCTGTTGTTTTAGTATTTCCTTCTATCTTTACATTTGCATTTAATGGGCAAATTTGTATAAATGTTTTACCATCATTTACTTTTATTTCGTTACCTTGTAAATCTTTGTATACGGTTTGCGTTGTTCTTGAGTTTTTTTCACATGTTATTTCTATTGCTTTTCCATTTGTAATATAATATCCTTTTAACTTTCCTATATTTTCAAGTCCTTGTCTGCCTTTGCCCGAACCATCATTTAAACTATAGTTCTCTGCAAATGTTACTATTATATTTTTTGTTGTTATTGTTGTGTCTGTATTCCAATCTACTTGTTTTTTTCCTCTTGAATATCTAACATATTCTTTTTTATCTTCATTATATGTGTATTTTACAGTATTATAATCTGAATATGGAATTGTAATTGTTTCAGCTTCTTTGCCATCTTCTAGTTCAATTTCATCTGCTACATAATTCAACACAGGTTTTTGTTCTGATGTTGTTCTATATTCATTGTTTTCTGCAACCTTTAATATATTTTTTGTACTTATTACCGCATTATGTGGTGCATATTTTTCGCTTACTCTCCAAAAATATGAGCCATCATAATATAGTCCATTTATGTTATTTACTCCCATTGTAGATATATCACTTTCTGCTTGTGGACTCCAACCAAAATGAACATATATTGCATCATTTTCTAATGCATAGTCTAGAAAATAGTGTCTTGAACTTCTAACAGGTCCTATTTTTTCAACATCTTTTCCTTTTAGGACTGCCATCATTCTTGTTTCTCCTCCTTCAACTATTATTTCATAAACCAAATCCGCTTCTAGTAATCCTGCCTGTGGCATTGCATTTATATTATTATCTATCATTACAGCAATTGGTCTATCTTTTCCAGCAAAAGTTGTTGGTAATTTTATTACTTCTTTTTCTGGCTCTTTGTTTTCTTCTACTCCCGCACTTGTTTGAGTTTGTTTAATTTTGTTACCCTGTATAAATTTTATTGCTACTAATACTCCTGCTACTATCATTAATAGTATTAATAAAACTATTAATATCTTGATTCCATTACTGCTTTTTTTACTTTCTTCCATGTTTAATCTTATTCCTTTCCTAAAACTTTAATACATTTATACTTATACTATATATTATAAGAACAATTAAAATGCCCATACAAGCACTAAATATTACTTCAGAAAGTTTATGCTCTTTTGCTTGTATTCTACTTTCCGCTATTAATATTGCCATTACAAGAGATAGTATTAATATTACTGGATTTTGTGTTGTTATCCATATTATTGTATTTGCTGCAAATGCAATTGTAGCATGACCGCTCGGTACAAATTTCTCATTAAATACTTTATGCTTGTTTGTTTTAGAGTATGCTATTATTGCTAAAGTAGCTATCATAGTAATTACTATTGTTGCAAAAGCTAAATGTATAGGGGAATTTGCAACATTTTGTATAAATGCAATACCCATATCGCTTATTTTATCAAAGAACAAAAAATATGCTACTATTATTGCATTTATTGCTGTTATTACTACTCCTCCTGCTGCTACATCTTTCGCAATTTTTGCTTTTGGATGATATACATCTACATATAAATCCACAACAGTTTCTATTGCTGTATTTACCATTTCTGCAAATATTATTAAAATTATTGTAAATAAAAATATTAAAAATTCTGCTTTATTCAAATTAAAAAACAAGCTTATTATTACTACTGCCACAGCTATTATTAATTGCTTTTTTATATTTCCTTGGGTTGTAGTAGCATATATGATACCATTTATTGCATTTTTCCATGCATCTATAAAATTACTGTTTTTAATTTTTTTCTCTTCGGTATTGTTATTTTCTTTATGCTTCGGTTTCATTGCTTGTCCTTTCTTATTTAGTTTATTATATTTAATTTGTTTAGTATGTTTTCTTCTTTTTCTCTCATTTCTTTCTTCTCGTCCTCATTCATATGATCAAGCCCCATTAAATGATAAAACCCATGAACTACCATATATGCTAGTTCTCTTTTAAAACTGTGTTCATATTCTATTGCTTGTTCTTGTACCTTAGGTATAGATATTAATATATCGCCTAATATTGTTTCATATTTCTGTTTTTTTATTGTTGAAATTTCATCTCTTTCATACATTGGAAAAGATAACACATCTGTAGGATTATCTACATTTCTGTATTTTCTATTTATGCTTTTTATATATTCCGGGTTTGTTAATGTTATTGTTATGCTTATATGTTTTCCCAATTCTTCTTCTTTAAAGCATTGTTTTAATACTGTTTTAATAATTTCTTTGTATTCTTCTTTTTCTTCTATTCCTTCTGTAAGAATTTCTATCTGTTCCATTTTACTTCCTCATTTTTATTATTTTCTACACAACTTCTTTGATGTAGAATGTAAATTAATATTTGAACTAAAACTATTTTTTAAATTTTTCATTACCCCTAATTCAACTAGTTTATTTTTATAAAATTTAATTATTTTGTAGTATTTATTTTCATTTAAACTTACTTTTTTCAAATCATTAGTAATAAATAAAATTTCTAATTGTTCATTATATTCTGCATTATTTATACCTTTTAGCTCACTAATTTCTTGATATTTTTTCCAGAACTCTTTGTACTCTTCTCTGTCTGATGGTTTATCCCAATATATTTTGGTTGATAATAACTTTATATTGTATTCTTCTATTAATCTTATCAATAACGAGTATGCTTTTTCTTGTTTTCTGATAACTTTAGTATCCACTATTAAGCTTCTTATATCTTTTAATAATTTAATGTAACATTGTTCGGCTACGATTAATGGTAAACTATGTGTAAATAATTTTCTGCTTATGCTTAAAAGTATCATGTTTTTTTCTATATTATCATTTTGATCTAGCTTTCCTACTGCAAATTTCTCGTAATTATTATAGTCCTCTAATATTTGCGCATATTCTTTTGATTTATCCTGTTCAAATTTTAAAGGCATAACATTTGATATGTATTCTTCTACTGTTGAGAAAATTTTATTATATGTTTCTTCTTTTGTTCCATATGTTAGGTTGTCTGCTAACTTTATGGAATAATGCTTTAATAATCCTTTATATAAAACTTCCATTTCTTTTAGATAGAATTTTTTATATTTTTCTAATAGTTTTGGTTTTTCACTTCTTTTTATTGATTGATAATCTAGTTCCAATAAATATATTTGTTTTCTATATTTATATTCTAAATATTCACTATCTTTTAAATGTATTACTGTATAGTATTTTGATAAAGCATTTTTTTCAAAATCTGTTGCCGTATCATTTTTAACTTTTTTATATATTGAATCCATTATATGTTTATCTACTGCTTCTAAATATAATGCATATACGTCTTCAAACTTTTTCTTTATTGCTTCTTTTTTTTCTACGTTTTCTATATCTTCTAATGTGTTTTCATATGTTTTTAGTACATTATTTCTTTTAATAGAAATAAGCATACTATTTATTCCTACTTGTGTTGGTATAATTATTTTTGTTAATGTATTTGTTAGCTTTGAGAAAAATGTTTTCTCCGAATCATAAACTCTTAAGCTTCTTTCTTCCATATTGTGTTCCTCCTTTTAAAATACTATTTTTTCTTTTGTCCCAATATCTTCAAGCACCTCATATGTAACTTCTACTTCTATATATTCATTTGTAGTATTTGTATTAATTTGTGTGCTTAATATATTATTCAAGTCTTCTATTTGTTCATTTAATTTGTTTTTTGCGTTTTCTATGCCTATGTTTTTTGCTTCTTCCATACTATAAGTTATATCTGTTATATTTACTTCTGTATTGGTGGTTTTTATTAACTCTATTGGCAAGTAGAAATTGGCAAATAGTTTTAATTTTTTATTCGTCTCTATTGTATCATAATTTTTAAATTTTGAAACCCTTTTATTAAAATTTATTTTAAATTTATTTAAGTTTAGGGAATATCTATTTTCAACCTTCCCTGTCTGTTCTTTTTTTTGTTGATTGAAATATACTTTTTCTTTTTGTGTATACCATACTTTTCCTTTAACAGTGCCTGTTGCGTGTACATATCTTGTTCCTGTAAATTTCCCCTCTAACCAACCTTCTATTAATACAGTACCTTTTTTTACTAGGTCTCCTTCTTTTACTACGGGAGTACCATTTTGGGCACTTATTTTTTCTATAACTGCCTCTTTTGTTGCAATAATATTACAAAATTCTTCTTCATTTATAATATCTGGCTTAGGAGTTGCTTCTATTATTTTTATAAGTGCATTAGTACCTTTTAGTTCTATGCCCACCCAGGCTAAATCATTTCTTTCCAATCTTAATTTATTTATTATTTTTTTTGTATCTATTTTATTTTTTAGTTCTCCTACTTTCAATCCATTTTCGTTTGCAATTATCATTATTTCTTCTACATTAATTTTTTCATTTCCAACTATTTCTACATTCCACACAAATTTTGACAAAGCAATTACTGATATTATTACTATTGCCAATCCAACTGCAAATATCTTTCTCTTTTTGTATTTATTAAAAATAAAAGGCAAACCTTTTTTACCTTCTATTTTTATTTTACATTTTGTTTTCTTACATATTGCTTTTAGTTTTTTGAAATCTCTTATCCCTACATTTGCATAAATAATAGTTGTTTTATCTCTTTTTAAATTCCATAAAAGTATTTTTTGTTTATTACATATATTTATAAATTTTTCTATAAAGTATCCTTCTACAAAAATATTTACATATCCAACTATATAATAAAAAATAATTTTAAAGTACACTAAGTTTTCCCCCTATTCATCTACCATTCTTTCTAAATCTATACTTTCAATCTTACCTGTAACCAATAATTCGTCTGGCGTCATTTCATTTAATTTTAGTTCAAATCCATTTACATTTATTATGCCAATTTGCGTACCAATTCTAATAAAAAAGTCCTGATATTCTAGTATTATTTTATAGTTTTCTATAAGCATTTTATTAAAACCCATATTTACTATTCTTGGCTCATTTGTCGAAATTTCCTTAGGTATTTCTAGTAATCTGTTTAATCTACTCTCTTTTTTTATTTGCTTTTTTCTCACTTGAAAACTCATTCCTCTCCACTGTATAATTATTATCTTTCAAATTCATCCAAACTTTTAAATTCATATCCCATCTTCTTTATTTCTTTTATGCAATAATCCAAAACATTAACATTATCTTTAGAATTACCATGTAATAATATTACAGCACCATTATGAATATTCTTAAGTATTTTTTCTTTTGCATATTCTTCTCTTCCTTGTTTCTTTTCGTCCCAATCATCATATGCAAAAGACCACATTACTGTCTTATACCCTAAAGTGTTAGTGAAATTTACCGTTCTTTCACTATATTCTCCTTTAGGTGGCCTTATATATTTCATTTCATAGCCATATTTTTCATATATTGTTGTATGTAAGTTCATAACCTCTGATTTAATTTGTTCATCTGTTAAATCTGGCATACTTTTATGGTTTACTGTATGATTACCAATAATATGACCATTGTCTATCATTTTTTTTACCAATTCAGGTTGTGTATTCACATAATGAGCAGTTATAAAGAATGTAGCACTAACCTCATTCTTTTTTAGAACTTCTAAAAATTTTTCTGTATATCCTGCCTCATATCCTTCATCAAATGTCAAATACACATATGGCTTGCTTGCATTGCCCATACAAATTCCTTCATATTTTTCTAGGATTCTTTTATTATTAGCTCCTAAATCTGGCTGTTCGTGATTATCATTTCTTCTTATTCCCCACCCAATCTTTGTATTGCTTAAAATTTCTGCATTTGTAACCACACTTGACTTTTCATCTTTAGTTTTTATAACAGCAAAAGCAAATATTAATACAAATAATATACTTAATGCTTTATATATAATATTTTTATTTTTTATCATTTGGATTACTCCTCTCCTTTTTAGTAATTTCTTCGAAGTGCAGGCGATTAAAATCGCCCCTACATTTTTCATAGATTACTTTACACTATTCTCTCGCAATTTTGCACTTATTATTTAATCTTATGAATAAAATTAAAAATTATTCTTTTAAGTTTCCACAACAGCAAAAATCGTATTTTGTGTATTATAATTAATAATAAGGTTTAATACTATTGAGATAAGTAACAAAAAAATAACTAAAGATTTTTGTTCTTTAGTTACCTCTACTATCCATTTTAATTTTTCTTTCACATGCGCTTTATATTAATTCTCTCTTTTTTTTACTAGTAAATCAAATATATTTATATTTAACTTGCCTCATTATAACTTCCAGACCACTTGTTTCTATTTACATTATAATATCTTGAGCTATTAGTGTTAAGATCCCTATATTCAACATTGATTACAACAAGATCTGTGTTTATATTGTTTTGCTTTATGAAGTCTTTCCATCTCTCAGTTGTTGTTTTTTCTTCATATGTGTTTGTGTTTATTTTTTTGTTAATCATAACTTTAATAGTATTATTATAACTTATATTAATTTTATCATTATCATAGTATTTATAAAGCTGTTGTTGTATTTTTACTTTTATATTTTCTAATACTTCTTTTGAGATACCATTTTTATTGTAATCTAAATAAAAGTTTTTTATATCAAATGATACAAAAGGAATTTCCATATTTTCAAAATAATATTTAACTTCAACTTCATATGGAAAATTCAAAAAAGCTTTTGTACTTTTTATCTTCTTCCATTTAGCTATTTCTCCACCATAATCAGATTGATTTCCATAATTGAACACCGGTTGATTTTCAAATTTGTATCCACCTAGCTTTACAATAGCATAATTATAATACCAATAAAATTCTGCATCAGGGTAAACTTTACGAATTTCATAACCAATAGAATTGCTAATATATTCATCTTTTTGTTTGATTTCTTTCTTTTCTTCATTATTTTTATAAAATGATATTCCAATTGGCACACTTGCAACACCAACTGTTAATATTAAATACCCAATAACTACAAATTTAGCAATTGGTTTTAACATTATATTTATATGAATAATACTACCAATTACCATAACAGGGAAAAATACATAAATTGAATAACCCATTAACATCGCTCCAAATATGCCGAGCCATTAGTGTATCTTGCAAGGATGCTAAATATCCTAATAGTATTGGAATTCCTACTACTAAATATGTAATTCCCGCAATCTTCCATGTTTGTTTTGAAAATATCTTTTTAATGTTAATCCATCTCCTTCATCTTATTTTTCTTGTAATCTAGTATGTTTTTCATCAGTAAGAATAGGTTTGTCCCTACACATTATTTGTATAGAATTAATACCTACATTTTTCTCTTATTAACTCATATTGTATAATAAAATTCAAAATTTTTCAATATTTCTACTTATTTGTATTTTATGTGTTATAATTAATAATATTGTTAGGAGGAGATAGATTTGTTAAATTGGTTAGCTCGCACTGAATTGTTAATTGGTAAAGATAATATAAATAAATTAAAAGATTCTACTGTTGCCATATTTGGGTGTGGTGGCGTTGGTTCTTATGTTGCGGAAGGCTTGGTTAGAAGTGGAGTTGGTAATATTGTTTTAATAGATAGTGATATGGTTGATATTACTAATATTAATAGACAATTAATTGCTGATACAACTACTATTGGAATGGCTAAAGTTGAAGTAGCTAAGAAAAGATTATTAAACATAAATCCAGATTTAAATATTAATGTTTTTGAAGAATTTTATAGTTCTTCAACTAACGACATTTTAGTAAAAAATTATGACTATATAGTTGATGCAATAGATACTGTCACTTCTAAGATTTTGTTAGTAGAAACAGCAAAAAGCAAAAATATTCCCATTATTTCCTCAATGGGAACAGGAAACAAGCTTGACCCTACTAGATTTGAAGTGTCTGATATTTCTAAGACTTCTGTATGTCCTTTAGCTAAAGTAATGAGAAAAGAACTTGGTATTCGAGGAATAAAACATTTAAAGGTTGTTTATTCTAAAGAAATCCCTAACAGATTTAATAAAGACGAAAGCTTAAAAAGAACACCTGCAAGCATTGCTTTTGTACCATCTGTTGCGGGACTAATTATTGCAGGAGAAGTAGTAAAAGATTTACTTGGCCCAATTGGGTACAGTCCCTAATTGGGAAAACAGGACATTGGGGGACTGTCCCTAATTGGGTCAAGTCGGAGTGGGAGAGATTATGAAAGAATTAGTTGTTGAAAATAAGTATAATTGTAAAAAATTAGTTCCTTTTTTGTTAGATAATTTTGATGGTTTATGTACTAACACCATATATAAAGCTTTACGAAAAAAAGATATTCGTATTAATGATATAAAAGTAAACTCTAATGTATTTTTACAGACTGGTGATTCTGTTAAAATATTCATTTCTGATGAATTTCTTTTTAAGCAAAATCATTGTAATTTCAACAAAGTATATGAAGATGATAATATTCTAATTATAGATAAACCTGCCGAAATAGAAGTTACTGGCTCTAATTCTATAACTTCTATTTTAAAAAGGCAGTATGCCTATATTGAACCTTGTCATAGGTTAGATAGAAATACTACTGGTTTATTAATCTTCGCTAAAAACAAAGATGCTTTAGATATTTTATTACAGAAATTTAAAAATAGAGAGATTGAAAAGCATTATAAAGCAATGGTATATGGAATACCTAATATTAAAAGTCAAACATTAGAGGCTTACCTGTTTAAAGATAATAAAAAAGCTCTAGTATACATTTCTGACACACCTCAAAAAGGATATGTAAAAATAGTAACGTCTTATAAAGTATTGGAAAAAAATATTGAAAAAAATTATTGTATTTTAGACATACAATTGCATACTGGGAAAACACACCAAATACGTGCACATTTAGCTCATATTGGTTATCCCATAATTGGAGATGGAAAATATGGAATAAACAAAATTAACAAGCAGTTTGGATATAAAACACAACAGCTTTGCAGTAGTTATATTAAATTTAATTTTAAAACAGATGCTAAAATTCTAAACTACCTAAGTAATAAAGATGTGTCACTTTTGGACCGTACCTAAAGTGACACTAAAATACGTTTACTATTTTTAATGAATTTTTTTCTTTTATATGTTCTAGAATAAATGTGCATCTTTCTAGGTTTTCTATTGCCATTGCATAGTTCTGGACTTCTATATCTGCTTTTGCTTTTACTATTTCTGTATCAACTTTTTCTAATTCATTATGTTCTATATAATATGCTAATTTTTCACTATATTTTTCCCATGCTTTTTCTATATTGTTTAATTTTTGTTGAATATCATCTTTGTTATTCTTTACACTTTCTGTTAACAAAAATATTTCTCTGCTAATTTCTGCTACAGTTTTTGTAGTAAATTTGTGTGTTAATATATCTCCTATTATAATTAATAATATTATCAATACTATTATTACTGCCTCTCTATACATTATTTTTTGCCTCCCTTACTTTTGCCTTGGCAAAACATTTGCCCTTTTCCGTCCAATGTTACTAGTAACGCTTCTTCTGGTTTTATATTAAATTTGCTTACCTGTTTTCTTAGCCATTCGTAGTTTTTACCTATTATTTTTAGATTTTCATGCATTACTTTACCATCTATTACCAAATCATACGGTATTCCTTCATAATCTGGCTGAATGTTAAAATCTGCTGGTGTTGTGTTCCTTTTTTCTGGTTTTTGTATTACAGTTACTTGTCCACTTGTTTCTAATATTGCATATTCAATATCACCTATATTTACTATGTTATTGCCTCTTAGTCTTTCTTCTAATTCGTTTACCGTAAATCTTTCTTTTCTCAAAACTTTTTCATCTATTTTACCTCTATATATTAAAATTGATGGTCTTCCACATATTATTTCTCTTCCTCTTATGCTTTTAATATTTATAATTGATATTACTAAATGCATAACTAACAACCCTAATATAGGAATTATTCCATTTGTTATTGGTATTCCTGTATCTGCCATTGGTATTGATGCTAAATCGGCTATCATTATAGATATTGCCAATTCAAATGGTTGCAATTGGCCTATTTCTCTTTTTCCCATAAGTCTCATAACAACTAATACAATTATGTATAAAATAATTGATCTTATAAATGTAATTATCATTTTAATTTTTTCCTTTTTCCAAATTTGTTTATTTTACTAATATTTTTAACCAAAAAAAATATATTATTCGCATTTTTGAATAATATTTTTTTTTTAGTTAATAATAAAATTATAAAACCATAAAATTGGTAAGATTTTAATAGGAGGTTTTAGTATGTCAACAAATAATGCAAACGTTAATACTCAGAATGGCACAAGTACTGCTTGGCAAATAATAGGTAGATTGATTACTGCTGGTGTAGTTCTTGCAATTACTGCATTTTTTACGCCTGGTTTTAGAATTAATAGTTTTTGGGCTTTAGCCACTGCTGCAATAGTTCTTACTATTATTGATTATTTAATAACAAAATTTACAGGACTACATGCTAGTTCATTTGGAAAAGGTTTTGTTGGATTTGTGCTTTCAGCAGTAGTTTTATATGTTACACAATACTTTGTCGCTGGTTATACAGTTTCTTGGATGGCCGCAATAATAGGTGCTATAGTTTACGGAGTAGTTGATTATTTATTGCCTGGAGATCAACAATAAGAAAAGTGGCTTTGTTAAATGTGCATTTTGCTTTGCCACATATGCATTTTTTAAGGATGCCATTCACATTATAGTTGGCATCCTTTTTTCTATTTTTTCCAATTTTCTTTATTTGTTTGTCTTTCTCTTGCAATTCCCAATGCATTGTCTGGAACATCTTGTGTAATTGTTGAACCTGCTCCTATCACTACATTACTTCCCACTTTGACTGGCGCAACAAAGTTTACATTAGAGCCTATAAAACTGTTATCTCCAATTATTGTTTTATGTTTGTTTACCCCGTCATAGTTACAAGTAATTGTACCACATCCTATATTACATTTTGTGCCTATTTCGCAATCACCCATATATGATAAATGTGGAACTTTGGTGCCTTCTGCTATTATTGCTTTTTTTATTTCAACAAAGCTTCCTATTTTTACTTTGTTTGCCAATTTACATCCTTCTCTTATATATGCATTAGGTCCTATGTCGCAGTTCTCCCCTATTGTAACTCCTGATTTTATAGTAGTGTTTGGATGTATTATTGTATCCATTCCTATTTCTACATCATCATATATATATGTAGTATTCATATCTTCTATTGTTACACCATTATTCATGTGCATTGTGTTAATTCTTATTTTTAGTATTCTGGTTAACATCTCTAATTGTAATTTTGTATGCAAACTTAAAATTTCTGTATTATCCTCTACTAATACTCCTCCAGTTTTTAGTCCTTTTGTGTTCATCATTTTTATAACATCAGTAATATAATATAATCCCATGCTACTTTTTTGCAATTTTCCTAATATTTCTAATAATTCATTTATTTTAAAGCAATACACTCCTGCATTAACTTCTAATATACCTTTTTGTACCTCTTCCAAATCCGTTTCTTCTATTACTTCATATATTTTATTTTCTTTTCTTATTACCCTGCCATATCCCTTTGGTTCACTTATAATGCCTGTTAGTATTGTAGCTACTTCATCTTCTTTTATAGATTTATCCACAATTTTTTGTATAGTTTGCTCTGTAATTAATGGGATATTTCCATTTAATATTAAAACTCTACCCGATTTTTCTTCTAAATATGGTATTGCTTGCATTATTGCATGACCTGTTCCTAAACATTGTTCTTGATATATGTATTTTACTTCATCTTTTAATATTGATTCTATTTCTTCTTTATTTTCTCCTACTACTACACCAACCTCTTCTATACCAGCTTTTTTTACTGAATTAACAACTCTTTTTATTACTTCTTTTCCATATATAGTTTGTGCTAACTTTGATTTTTTAGATTTCATTTTATCATCTGTACCTGCTGCCATTATTAATGCTGTTATATTATTCATTTCTTAATCTTCCTTTCATTTTATTATTATATAATTTTGTAGCTGTTTCTGGGCTGTCTACACCTTGCGCATTTTTTATTGGTGCAAATTCTTCTTCTCTTTTAACCCTTAAAACAGTCATATTCTCATATCTTTCAAATGCATCAAATATAAATGCTTCAAACTTGTATGCATTTGGTTCTACTGGTTCAATATAATTGTTTTCTTCATCTAAATAAGATGCTTTTTTTAGTGCAGTATGATATGGTAACTTTACATTTGACAAATCTTCTAATACTTTTATATTAAACAAATGATTTAATATATTTGCATCTCCAAATATTAAATTTCCATTTTCATCTACTTTTTCTGCCATTTCCTTTGGTAATTCTGTATACTCTATTACTTTTGTTTTTCCATTTACTTTTCCAAATACACCTACCTTTTCTTGTGCATTTGCTTTTACAACAGATTTTGATCCTATTAGATTATTTTGTTTAATAGTAAGTCCTATTAATATTGGATCTGCTATATTTAACAATACATTATCTATTCCTCCTACAGAAATCCATTCTACTCCTTTTTGCTTCATGTCTGCTAAAATACCATTTTTATTTATTGCTTCATATATTCCGCCATTTCCATCTGATGCTTCTTTTATGCAACCATCTTTGTCTAGTAAAATTTTACCCTCTGTTGATATTAATGGAAGCTCTCCTTGCATAAATAGTTTTATGTCTTTACTTGGGTATCCAAAATAATTATGCTTTTCTAGAAATTCTTTTGTTTGATTGTTGTTTTCCCTACTTGTCATTACATACCACGGAATAGTAACTCCATATTTTTGTTTTATTTCTTTTAGCGAATCTACAAGAATTTCAAATAAATATTTTTCTCCTATTTCTAAGTTTAATTTGTATGTACCTTTTGGTCCTATATGTCCTAGTCTTGTTCCTTGTCCTCCTGCCATTGTTACTACTGCATATTTACCGTTTTTTATAACATCATTTCCTATTTTTTCTAGCTCGCCATATTCTTCCATAGATAGTTTATCTTTTTCAACATATCCTATTCCTTCAAAATATTTTTCTAGTATAGGAGTATTTTTCTTTGTGCCTTTGTATAATTTCATTATTTCATCAAAATCAATTTTGCATATCTGTCCTCGCAAATTTTCATTGTTGTCCAGCCTTTTTGTTATATGTTGCTGCCCCATTTGATTTAACTTTTCTATTATTTTATCTTCCATATGCACCATCCTTTATATAAGATATTCATATTTTATCACATTGGTTATTTTCTTGCAAATTTTTTTGCATTTTAGTCATAACTTAAAAATATTCTAATATAAATTAAATAAAGTTATTTTGTACAAACATTTTTAAGGGGGTTAATTAATTAATGGAAGATAATTTAAAATTGTATCAAGATATAGCTAACCGTACAGATGGAGATATTTATGTTGGTGTTGTTGGACCTGTTAGAACTGGCAAATCTACTTTTATTAAAAATTTTATGGACTTATTAGTAATACCAAATATAAATAATGAATACAAAAGAGAACGTGCAAGAGATGAATTACCTCAAAGTGCTGCTGGCAAAACAATAATGACAACTGAACCCAAATTTATTCCAAATGAGGCTGTTGAGATAACTGTTGGGGATAACCTAAAATTAAAAACTCGTTTAGTAGACTGTGTTGGTTATCTTGTGAATAACGCAATTGGTTATTTGGAAGATGATATGCCTAGAATGGTAAAAACACCTTGGTCTAACGAAGAAATTCCTTTTGAGCAAGCTGCAGAAATAGGAACTAGAAAAGTTATCCAAGAACATTCTACCATAGGAATTTTAATAACTACTGATGGCACAATTACAGATATTCCTCGTCAAGATTATATTGAAGCAGAAGAGCGAGTTGTAAGAGAACTGAAAGAAATTAACAAACCTTTTGTTATTGTTCTTAATACAGATGATCCTTCTTCTGATTATACTAGAGAATTGGCTCAAAAATTGGAAAAGAAATATGAAACACCAGTATTGCCTACTGATTGTTCTCGTTTAAATTTAGATGATATTAATAATATTTTCGGCAAAATATTATATGAATTTCCTATTGAAACATTAAATATTACTTTTCCTAAATGGGTAGATGGTTTAAATAGCGAACACTGGCTAAAAGCAGAATTATATAAGGAAATAAAAGAAGCATTTGCAAATATTAGTGTGTTAAAGCAAATAAATAGTGGTATTGATAAATTGCAAAATACTGAAATAATAACAAGAACTATATTAGACGAAATTAAATTAGGAGATGGCAGTGTAAATATTTCCATAAATTTAATGGATGAATTGTTCTATAAGGTCCTAACAGAAATTTCCGGAGTTGATATTTCAAATGAAGGTGATTTATTCTCTACAATAACCGAATTTGCTAATACTAAAAAAGAATATGATAAAATTGCATATGCTTTAGAAGAAGTCAAAGCAAAAGGATATGGTATTGTAACACCTTCCATAGATGAATTAATTTTAGAGGAGCCAGAAATGGTAAAACAGGGTTCAAGATTTGGCGTAAAATTAAAGGCAAAAGCACCTTCTATTCACATGATTCAAGCAAACATAGAAACCGAGGTTTCTCCTATTGTAGGAAGTGAAAAACAATCTGAAGATTTAGTAAATTATCTACTTTCTGAATTTGAAAATGACCCTAAAAAGATATGGGAATCCAATATATTCGGAAAAAGTCTACATGAACTTGTTAATGAAGGTTTGCAAAATAAATTATCTAAAATGCCAGAAGAAGCGCAAGGTAAACTTCAAGAAACTCTTGAACGTATAGTAAATGAAGGTAGTGGCGGATTAATCTGCATAATACTTTAAAAAGAGCTCTTCAATAGCACTTTGGTGTTATTGAAGAGTTTTTGTAATCCTTTTGCATTATAGTAAATAATTATTTTATGCTGTGCCTCTTGGTTGATAATTTGTTGCAAAATGTTATGCTTCTATTTACAAAATCTATGCTTTCCAATTGTTACTGTCATTGGTCTTGACCATATCCATTTATTTGTTGCTGTATTTGGGTTAAAGTAATATATTGCACCATATGATGGATCCCAACCGTTTAGTGCATCTTGTGCTGCTTTTTTTGCTGTACTATTAGGCGATAAATTTATTTGCCCATCATCAACAACATTAAATGCCCCTCTTTGATATATTACTCCTGCTATAGTGTTTGGAAATGAGCTACTTTTAACTCTATTTAACACTACTGCTGCAACAGCCACTTGTCCCGCATATGGTTCTCCTCTTGCTTCTCCATATACCAACCTTGCAAGTAAGTTAACATCATTTGAATTCGTACTAGAACTTCCTGTTCCTGTATTGCTATAGATCCCCATTGCTCGCAAGGTTTTAGTTCCTGCTATTCCATCTGCTGTAAGCCCATTTTTTGATTGAAACCATTTTACCGCAGCCAATGTTTTGCTACCATATACACCATCTACTGCCCCTTTATAATATCCCCATCTTTTTAATTTTGTTTGAATTTGTGTTACTTCTGAGCCTGTAGATCCGTATCTTGAAGTTGCCTGTACATTAGTCGTTCTAAAAAATACATTATACGAAATAAACATTGTCATAACAAAAATTATTGCTATTATTGATAATATCTTTCTTTTATTTTTCAACATAAAAACACCACTTTTAAAAATAATTTACTTTAAAATTATTTTGTCCTAAAAGTGGTGGTTTATTCATAATTATTTAAAATATTCCTATTATGTTGCCATTTTTATCAATATCTATATTTTCTGCCGCAGGAATTCTTGGTAATCCTGGCATTGTCATTATTTTACCTGTTATTATTACTATAAATTCAGCTCCTGCTTTTAATACTACATCTTTGATATGTATATTAAATGGGTGTATACATTCTAAGTTTTTTGGATCATCTGAAAATGAATATTGCGTTTTAGCAATACATATTGGTAAGTTTCCATATCCCATTTTTTCTATCTTTTCTATTTTTTCCTCCGTATTTTCTAAATACTCTATTTTAGAAGCTCCATATATTTTTTGTGCTATTGCTTCTATTTTTTCTTTTACCGTCATATTTAATTCGTATGCATAGTTGAAATTGCTTTCTTTCAGCGTTAAATCAGCTATCTTATTTGCTAAATCAACTGCTCCTTCTCCACCTTTTTCCCAACTCTCAACTAAACTTAATTCTATTCCTTTTTCTTGTAATTTTCGTTTTAGGAATTCTATTTCTTTTATTGTATCATGGTTATATTTATTTATTGCTACAATTACATTTACTCCAAAAACATTTTTCAAATTTTCTATATGTCTATATAAATTATTAAGTCCTTTTTCTAAATATTCTATACTTTCGTTCTTTATATTTTCTTTATCCATTCCACCATGATATTTTATTGCCTTTATTGTTGCCACACATACCACAGCATCTGGTTTAATATTGGCATTTCTACATTTTATATCTAAAAACTTTTCTGCACCTAAATCTGCTCCAAATCCTGCCTCTGTTATTACATAATCTCCTAATTTTAGCGCCAACTTGGTAGCAATTATGCTATTACATCCATGTGCAATATTAGCAAAAGGTCCCCCATGAACTATTGCTGGTGTTCCTTCTATAGTTTGCACTAGGTTAGGTTTTATTGCATCTTTTAATAAAACTGTTAGCGCACCATCTGCTTTTAAATCCCTTGCAAAAATCGGGTTATTCTGTTTGTTATATCCTATTATTATATTTCCAATTCTTCTTTTCAAGTCATTTATATCAGATGCCAAACATAAAATAGCCATAATTTCTGAGGCAACAGATATATCAAATCCATCTTCTCTTGGTATTATGTTTTTCTCTTTTGATAGTCCTGTTTCAATTTTTCTTAATTGTCTGTCGTTTAAGTCCATACATCTTTTCCATACTACTTTTTCAAATTCCAACTCATTGCCATAGTAAATATGGTTATCTATCATTGCAGACAATAAATTATTTGCAGATGTTATTGCATGTATATCTCCTGTAAAATGCAAGTTTATATCTTCCATAGGAGCTATTTGACTATACCCTCCACCTGTTGCTCCACCTTTAATTCCAAAAACTGGTCCTAATGATGGCTCTCTTAAAGCTAATACTGTTTTTTTTCCAATTCTATTTAATCCATCTGCCAATCCTATTGATATTGTTGTTTTACCTTCTCCCAATGGCGTTGGATTTATTGCGGTTACTAAAATTAATTTTCCGTTATCTTTTTTTTCTAATTTTTCATATAACTTGCAGGAAATCTTTGCTTTATATTTACCATACTGCTCTATATATTCTTCGTCTATTCCTAACTTTGTAGCAATTTTAGTAATATTCTCCAACTTTGCTTTTCTTGCTATTTCTATATCCTCCATAATAGCCTCCCACAAAAAATTTGTCGCAATGAGGACAAATTAAAACATTAATCCTGATATTATTCCTATCGCTGCTCCAACAAATACTTGTACTGGTGTATGTCCTAAGGTTTCCACAAGTTTTTCTGAAACTTGCTCTTTTGTTAATCCTGGTGTATTAACAATTTTATTTAATATTTTTGCTTGTTTGCCTGCAGCTCTTCTTACTCCTGTAGCATCATACATAACAACAAATGCAAATATTGTTGCTATTCCAAACATTGGCGAATTTAATCCTTCACTTTTTCCTACCATTGTTGCTAAACTTGTAACAACTGCAGAATGTGAACTTGGCATTCCCCCCGCACCTAATATTCTTTTAAAATTAAATTGCCTAGTTGTTATTAAATCTGAAATTAATTTATATGTTTGTATTAAAAACCATATTATAAATGGCACTACAACATATTTATACTCAATTATAAAATTCATTATCCCCTTACTCACTTTTTATTCCTCTTCCGCTGTAAAATTTTCTTCTTGAAGCTCTCCATCTTTATTTATTAAAATAGAAATTCGTTTTTCCGCATCTTCTAAGATTTTAGTACATTTTTTTGAAAGTTCCATACCTTTCTCAAACTTTTTAACAGATGTATCTAAGTCCAACTCGTCATTTTCTAACTCATTGACTATATTTTCTAATTGCTTTATTGTATCCTCAAAATTATCTTTCATCTCACAGTTCTCCTATCTTTCTTTTACCATTTCATTTTCTACATCAACTTCATAAAAAGCTAATGTTTTTGAAGTGATAGAATCATTGACTGTTACAATATAGTTTCCCCTTGAATTAATTGCCATGTTAGAAAAATACACACCTTCTGTACTTCCCCATTTTTTCTTTACCAATTCTATGGCTTTATCCTCTTTACTTGATACTGTTCCATTTAGTACTTCTGTATTATTATTGGCTTTTTCTTCATTATTTTCTTCATTTTCGTTTTTGTTATTTGATTCATTTATATTTTCAAACAATTTGTTTGTATCTAATCCTTCATTTGGTCCGTCTGTATTGTTTTGCTTTGCTTGTTCCATATTTATAGGCTTTACTTTTATTATGTCATAAACAAAATATACTATTACAAATACTAATATTGCAATTAATATAGTAATTAAACTATTTTTTATTACTTTATTCATTTTTAATCACATTCCTTACTTAATATTTTTGCATTTACTGTTCCGTCATATAATTTTATATTAATTTCATCTTCTTTGTTCAAATTTTTGACCGATTTTATAGTTTTTCCATTTAAAGTAATTATGCCATATCCTCTTGTAAGTGTTTTTAGAGGGCTTAATCCATCTAATTTCGTTAGTAAATTTAATGTTTTTGACTTTTCTTTTATATATCTTTTTGTTATATATCCTTCTAGTTGCTTTACCTTTATATCTATTAGCATATATTTTTCGTTTATTCTCTGCAAAGGCATTTTAAAAGCTTTACTATTTATACATTTTTCATACCTTAGTTTCATTATTTGCAATTTTCTACTTAAAGCTATTTTCTGCCTATTTTCATACTCTTTTAATTTAGTAATTACGTCTTTAATATTTGGAACAGCCAATTCAGCTGCTGCCGAAGGTGTAGGTGCTCTTAAATCTGCCACAAAATCTGAAATTGAGAAGTCAGTTTCATGTCCTACCGCAGAAATTATTGGTATTTCAGAAGCAAATATTGCTCTTGCTACTATTTCTTCGTTAAATGGCCATAAATCTTCTAAAGAACCTCCTCCTCGCGCTAATATTATTACATCACAAAGTTTGTTTTCATTCATTAAATTTATTGCTTTTACAATTTTTTCTGCTGCTCCTTTTCCTTGAACCGGAACTGGAAGTAATTTTATATACACATTCGGATTTCTTCTTGTTGAAACATTTATTATATCTCTTATTACTGCTCCTGTATTTGATGTTAATACTCCAATACATTTTGGCATATATGGGATTCCTTTTTTATACTTTTTATCAAATAATCCTTCTTTTTCCAATTTGTTTTTTAGTTCTACATAAGCCTTATACAAATCTCCAACACCATCTTGTTTCATAGCATTGCAATATATTTGATATACTCCGTCTCTTTCAAATACAGATACAGTTCCTAATATTATAACTTTCATTCCATCTTTTGGAACAAATTCCAAGTTTGCAGTATTTGTTTTAAACATCACACATTTTATTAGTGAATTTTCATCTTTTAGAGTAAAATACATATGACCTGTATAATGATGTTTAAAATTTGAAATTTCCCCTTTTACAAGTATATTGTTTAATCGCTCATCATCTTCAAATTTTCCTTTAATGTATTTATTTAACTCTGTTACACTAATTGCATTATATGTCATCTGTTTATCATTCCTTTGTATTTTAGCATAAATTATTTTGTTTTACTATATTTCCTAAAACGCCATTTATAAATGATGGTGCATTTTCGTCTCCATATAGTTTTGCTAATTCCACAACCTCGTTTATTACTACTTTATATGGTATTTTTTTATATATTAATTCATATGTTGAAAGCTTTAGTAACACTAAACTTATTTTAGAAATTCTTTCAATCTTCCAGTTTGATGCCAAATTACTAGATATAGTTTCTTGTATTTTTTCCGAATTAGTTTGTATACCATAAACTACATCTGTAAAGTACTCTTCTGCTTTTTTATCTGTTATTTCATTAGTTTCTAAAAATATTTTTATTTGCTCTTCTATTGATTCTTTTTCTACTTTTTGTATCTCCAAACTATATAATAGTTCAAATGCTAATTCTCTAATTTTTGATCTGTTCATTGTCTGTACCTTTCTATAATCTATCTATTATGTTTTTCAATTTTTCCTTAACATCTTCTTTATTCATCTGAACATAATTTCCAACATATCCACAGACAAATATTAATATAATACCTATAATTACTTTATATAAATGTGTACATAATAAGATAATTGCTACTATTACACCTATTATAGCACCAAAATATCTACTTATAAATTCCTTTATATTATCCATAGAAACTCCTTTTCTACTCTTGCACTACTGTCTTTTTCACAGGTGCTACATCCTTTACTTTAATATTTACTTCTTTTACATCTAAATCTGATGTTGTTTTTATTGCTTCTTTTATTCTAGCTTGAATATTGCTTGATAATTCTTTTATTACTGCATTTTCTTTAACTGATATATTTACAAATACTTTTAGGTTATTTTCATTGTCTAATTCTATTCGTGCAACTGCATTTTCTGCGCCATCAAAACTTTTAACTATGGTATTTACCAAATTTTCTAAAGTATCTTTAGTTATTAGAAGTTTTCCATCTGAATTTTCTAACAAAATTCCATTTTTATATTCACTTTTTTCTTTATTGCTTGAACTAAAAAATATACACTTTATTGCTAATAATATAAAAGCAATTGAAATGCCCAATACTATTTTAGAACCTACTCCATAATTTAAAGTTCTTGAGACAATTCCTGTTACCGTATTTATACTTACCCAGTCAAATATTATCATGCACATTACTATAGATATAATTAATACTATTGTTGAAAAAATCGCTAACCCTGTCCTATCTAAAATCTTCATATTTTTGTTCCTTTCTTGCTATATAAATTAGCTTTTATTTTTCTTCGTTTTTTCCATCTACTATAATTTCTTGTGGCTCATTTATTTCCGTTTTTACTCCTTGTATATGAACATTTACACCTGATACTTTTAAACCTGTTTTCTCTTCAACTGATTTTTTTACTTTATTTTGTATTTCGAAAGCAACATCTGGAATTCTAACTCCGTATTCTACTATAATATTAACATCAATTTTTGTTTCTCCTTCTTTTGTTTCTACTTTTATTCCCTTTGCTAAATTCTTTTTTCCGCTTAAAACTTCAGTAATTCCTCCTGCAAATCCTCCTGCCATTTCTGCAACTCCTGAGACTTCTGAAACTGCTATTCCAGCTATTGTTGCTATTACTTCATCTTCAATTACTATATTATTGTTTTCCTTTACTATTTCGTTTTCAATATTATTATTTTCTTCCATATTTAAAACCTCCTATAATTTTACTTACTATAGTATATCAATTTTTTTCTTTTTTTACAACTATTTGCCTTAATTTTCTTTTATGTTTTCTATTAATTGCTTGCAATCTTTCCATTTTAGAAACTTTACAAAGCTATATTCTTTTTGTAAATTATTTATTATTTTTAATGTATTATCTCTTGAATCTAAATCTGTTATTATTATATTTTTAGGTATTTCTTCTTTTCCATGGATTTTAAATATAGTTGTACGCAAAAAGCCCTCTACTTTCTCTTCTTGATTTTTTGTTGCAATAATCACGTAAATTCCATCAGAATTAAAATTCGTATATGTATATATGTATATAATATTTTTGATAATTTCAATTAATCCATATAGTGCCAATATCCATATAACTGCATTAATTATAAAATCTTGCATAATATATCCCTCCATCATTTGTATAATATATTATGCGTAATAAAAAAATGCTACAAAAGGTATAATCCTTTTATAGCATTTTTATTAATTTGTTATATTAGCTCTAATCTAACTATCTCGGCTGCGTCTCCTCTTCTTTGTCCAATTTTTAATATTCTTGTGTAGCCTCCGACTCTTCCTTCATATTTAGGAGCTATTTCATCAAATAATTTTGTTGTTAAATCTATATTATTTCCTTTGCTATCTTTAACTTTATTTATAAATTTCATCATTTTTCTTCTTGCATTTAGCTTTGATGGCATATCTTTTTTTCTTTTTTCTGTAATTTCTTCTCTAACTACTTTTAAGTATTCTTTTCCATTTTTGCTTTTTACAAGTTCTGTAACTTTATGACCTTTTTCATCTAATTTTGCTTTAGAAACTTTCACATCAACCATTTCAAAATTATCTTTTTCCTTAATTGCTAATGAAATCAAGCTGTCTGCTATAGGTTTTACTTCTTTTGCTCTAGCTTCTGTTGTTTCTAACTTTCCATTTAGCAATAAACAAGTAGCTTGAGTTTTTAACATTGCCAATCTAATATCTGTTGTTTTTCCTAGCTTTCTATTTCCTGCCACTTCTGTCTTACCTCCTTTAATTAATCTTCTTCCTTAGCGAAGTCTAGTCCTAGTGCATGTAATTTGTTTGTAACTTCATCTAAAGATTTTTTACCTAAATTTCTTACCTTCATCATGTCTGCTTCTGTCTTATTTGTTAAATCTTCAACGGTAGATATAGCAGCTCTTTTTAAACAATTGAATGATCTTACTGACAATTCTAAGTCTTCTATAGACATCTCTAAAACTTTTTCTTTTTTAGATTCTTCTTTTTCAACCATTACTTGCGTATTTTTTGCAGTTTCTGACAAATCAATAAACAATTCTAAGTGACCTGTCATAACCTTTGCAGCTATGCTTAGCGCTTCATAAGGTTTCAAACTTCCATCTGTCCATACTTCTATTGTTAGTTTATCATAATCTACCATTTGTCCAACTCTCGTATTTTCAACTGAATAGTTTACTTTTTTTACTGGTGTATAAATAGAATCTATTGGAAGTACTCCTATTGCTTGTTCTGGTTTTTTATTTTTTTCGGCTGTATTGTATCCTCTTCCCATTTCAGCTGTCATATCTATTACAAGGTGTCCACCTTCTGATACTGTAGCTATATGTAAATCTGGATTTAGCACCTCTACTGTTCCGTCAGTTTCAATATCTCCCGCTGTCACTTCTCCTGCACCATTAAAATTTATTCTTAATGTTTTTTGTTCATTTTTATCTAATTTTAATCTTACATTTTTTAAATTAATTATTATTTCTGGTACATCTTCTACAACATTTGGAACCGTAGTAAATTCGTGTAAAACACCTTCAATTTTTACACTTGTTATAGCACTTCCAGGAAGTGATGATAATAGTATTCTTCTTAATGAATTTCCTATTGTAATTCCATATCCTCTCTCTAATGGTTCGCATACGAATTTTGCATAATTATTTGCATCATCTGCTTCCAAGCATTTAATATTTGGCTTTTCAAATTCTATCATTTATTAACCCCCTATTTTAGAAGTTAGAGATTAGTAGTGGTTTGATGTCAGAATTTATGAAAATTCTAAACCATCACTTTTACACTCTACTTCAATTTTTATTTTATCAAAGTTCTCTACTTCAAATTTATAATTTTATGTGCTAATTTTCTAACTTCTAGTTATTATTTAGAGTAAAGCTCTACTATTAAATGTTCTTCTACTGGAATATCAACATCTTCTCTTGATGCTAATCTAACTACTTTACCACTTAATTTTTCTGCATCTTTTTCTAACCACTCTGGAACTGGTTTTCCTGAGTTCATTTCTACGTTTAATTTAATAGCACCATTGTCTTTTTTTATTTCTCTTACAGAAATAACATCTCCTGCTTTTACTAAATATGATGGTATGTTTACTTTCTTTCCATTTACATCAAAAATGCCATGTGTTACTAACATTCTTGCTTGTGCTCTAGAACTTCCGTAACCTAATCTATATACTACATTGTCTAATCTGCTTTCTAGTATTTGTAGTAATACTTCACCTGTTTTTCCTTTTGTATTTGATGCCATATCAAAATATCTTCTGAATTGTTTTTCTCCAACTCCATAAAATGCTTTTGTTTTTTGTTTTTCTCTTAACTGAGTACCATATTCAGATAATTTTTTCTTTTTTTGTCCATTTTGACCTGGTGCATAATTTCTTCTTGAAATACTGCATTTGTCTGTATAACATCTTGAACCTTTTAAGAAAAGTTTTTGACCTTCTCTACGACAAATACGACATTGTTCGTCTTTATATCTTGCCATTTTATTTTTTCACCTTCCTTTTTTTAAACTCTACGTCTCTTTGGTGGTCTACAACCATTATGTGGTATTGGTGTAACATCTTTTATACTACTAATTTCCAATCCTGCTGATTGTAATGACCTAATTGCTGCTTCACGACCTGAACCAGGTCCTTTAACAAATACTTCTACTGATTTTAATCCATGTTCCATTGCTGCTTTAGCTGCTGTTTCTGCTGCCTCTCCAGCTGCAAATGGTGTACTTTTTCTTGAACCTTTGAACCCTAGCTCTCCTGCACTTGCCCAAGATATAACATTACCTTGAACATCACTAATTGTAACTATTGTATTATTAAAACTAGAATGAATATGAGCCATACCTTTTTCTATATTTTTTCTGTCTCTTCTTCTAGTTGTTGTTTTCTTTGCTCCAGTTTTTGTAGCCATTTTAGCCTTTACCTCCCTTTTTTGTATAAGTTTTATTATCTAACTTTTACTTTTTACCTTTACTTACAAGTTTTCTAGGACCTTTTCTTGTACGAGCATTAGTTTTTGTTCTTTGTCCTCTAACTGGAAGTCCTTTTCTATGTCTTAAACCTCTGTAACAACCTATTTCTGTTAGTCTCTTTATATTTAGAGCTACATCTCTTCTTAGGTCTCCTTCTACTTTATATCCTTCCATAGCTTTTCTTATTGCTTGTACTTGATCATCTGTTAAGTCTTTTACCCTTATATCTGGATTTACCTCTGCATTAGCTAATATTTTTTGTGAACTTGCTAATCCTATACCATAAATGTATGTTAAGCCTATTTCTATTCTTTTTTCTCTTGGTAAATCAATTCCTGCTATACGAGCCATACTCTTTAGCACCTCCTATTTTAGATGTTAGAAATTAGAAATTAGGAGCTATATTACTCCCATTTGTCCAAATTCTTATATTATTAATTTTTAATTTATGTTGTCATTATTTTTGCTTAAAGGTGAAATGCACTTATTATAAAAGAAACTCGGATTTCGGAAATATTTATTTTAACATTTCTTCTTTTCTTATATATAAGTCTTTAAACATTTTTTGACATATATATAAACACAAATTAGATTATAGGATTTCTCCTACAGCCGCCATCTATATTTGTGTTATAATCTTTTATTACCCTTGTCTTTGTTTATGTTTTGGGTTTTCGCAAATTACTCTAATTACGCCTTTTCTTTTTATTACTTTACATTTTTCGCATATTTTCTTTACTGATGGTCTTACCTTCATTTTAACCTCATTCCTTCCTTTAGGCACAAATCAGTTTGTTTTCTTCAAACTTTTTACTCCTTGTATATTTTATTTTGCACGCCAAGTAATACGTCCTCTTGTTAAGTCATATGGCGATACTTCTACTTTTACTTTATCTCCTGGAAGAATTTTTATATAATTAATTCTTAACTTTCCAGAAATATGAGCTAATATTTGATGTCCGTTTTCTAATTCTACTTTAAATGTAGTATTAGGTAAAGTTTCTACGACCGTTCCTTCAAGCTCTATAACATCCTCTTTTGACATTTTGACCTCCGCAACATTACATAATATTTGTATTTTTTACCAATATCTATATTAGTATATAATAATTTTACAACAATGTCAATACTTCTGGTTCTTTTTCTGTAATTAAAATGGTGTTTTCGTAGTGTGCAGAATAACTTCCATCTTCTGTAACAATTGTCCAGCCATCATCTAGTTGTAAAATATCTGGCTTACCCATTATTACCATTGGTTCAACAGCTAATGTCATGCCTGGTTCTAATCTTATTCCTCTACCACTTTTGCCATAGTTTGGAATACCTGGGTCTTCATGCATTTTTCTACCTATTCCATGTCCTTGAAATTCTCTTACAACTGAGTACCCATTTTTATTAACAAATTCTCCTATCGCATGAGAAATATCTCCTACTCTGTTTCCTTTTACAGCGTATTTTATTCCTTCAAAAAAAGCCTGTTTTGTAACACTTACCAATTTTTCTATTTCTTTTGGAGCATTTCCTACAACATATGTTCTTGCCGCATCACCATTAAATCCATTTTTATAGACAACTAAATCTACGCTTACTATGTCGCCTTCTTTTATTATTGTCTTTTTAGACGGAATTCCATGTATTACTTCATCATTAATTGATGCACATATAGCTGCTGGATAATCTGGAATTCCTCTAATTCCACAATTATATCCTTTTTGTGCCGCTATTGCTCCATTTTCCTTTATTACTTTTTCTGCAATTTGATTTAGGTCATATGTTGATATTCCTGGCTTAATGTTTTTTTCTATTTCCTTATGAACTAAAGCTGTTATTCTACAAGCTTCTCTCATAAGTTCTATTTCACTTTTAGATTTTATTGTTACCAATTTTATTACTTCTTTCTTATTTTTTTAGATATTCTATAATTTGTTCTACTACTATTTCTGAGGCATTATCTGCTGTTGGGTCTGGCGGACAAATTGAATATAATGTTTTTTCCTCTTTATAGTAATTTATTAAATCTTTAGAGTTATTATAATATACTTCTAATCTTTGTTTTACTGTTTCTTCGTTATCATCTGCTCTTGTTGATAATTTTGAACCACAATAGTCACAAATTCCCTCTACTTTTGATGGTTTATATTTTAAATTATATATTGCTCCACATTCCTTGTTTGAACATGTAGCTCTATTTATAATTCTTTGTATTATCACTTCATCTGGAATTTTTAGTTCTGGAACTAAGTCTATTTTCTTGCCTTTTTCTTGCATAATTTTAGATAATTCTTTTGCTTGCTCTATAGTTCTTGGAAACCCGTCTAATATAACTCCACTTTCTGTATCTGGTTGTGAAAGTCTGTCTTTTACTATTCTAATGGTTAATTCATCTGGAACTAGTAGTCCTTTTGAAATATATTCGTTTGCTTCTTTTCCTAATTCTGTTTCATTTTTTATTTGTTCTCTAAACATATCTCCTGTTGAGATATGAGGTAGATTCAATTTTTTTGCTAACATTTTTGCTGCTGTTCCTTTTCCTGTGCCAGGAGCACCTAACATAACTATATTCATATTAATTACATTCCTTTCTAAGATACAAATTTATTTAAGTTAAGGACAATTGCCAATTGAAAAAAGTAAATACTTTTTCCAATTAGTAACAGTCCTTTTCTTTTTCCTTATTATTCTAAGAATCCTTTGTAATGTCTCATTACTAAGTAAGATTCTAATTGTTGTATTGTTTCAAGTGCTACACCTACAACTATTAATATTGATGTTCCTCCAAATGTTAAATCTATATTTGGTACAAATCTTGTAAGCATTGGCAAAACAGCTATAACTGCTAGAAATAATCCTCCAAACCATAGCAATTTTGACATAACAGCTTGCAAATATTCTGTTGTTGGCTTACCAGCTCTTATTCCTGGAATAAATCCTCCATTTCTCTTAATATTGTTTGAAACCTCAACTGGATTAAATGTAACATATGTGTAGAAAAATGTAAAGCCAAGTATTAGTAATAAGTAAACAATTGCATTTGCTATAGTATATCCTACTGGTATATTTGCTGATGTTGATGTTGCTATTGAAAACTTATATATAACTGACCAAAATCCAGTTTGTTCTTGAATATTTGGAGCAAATAATTGTATTATCATTGCTGGGAATGTCATAAATGAAGATGCAAAAATTATAGGCATTACACCTGCCATAGCAAGTTTTAATGGTATATGCGTATTTTGTGCTCCTACCATCTTTCTTCCAACTACTTTTTTAGCATATTGTACTGGAATTCTTCTTTCTGCTTCTTGTACAAATACTACACCTGCAACTAATAGAATTGCTCCTATTAATATTCCTAATGTTATTAAAAATCCTTTTGTATTAAATACTCCAGTTCCAAATATTAGGTTCCATATTGTAGTAATTGTACCTGGTAGTCCAGAAACGATACCCGCAAATATAATCATTGAAATGCCATTTCCTATACCCTTACTTGTTATTTGTTCTCCTAACCACATAAGAAGTCCTGTACCAGCCATTAAAGATATTACAACTGTAAATCCTGTTAAAAATCCTTCTCCAACGAAGATTCCAGCTGATTTATAAGAAAAGTAAAGTCCTAAACCTTCTATTAGTGCTAACACTATTGTAAGTAATTTTGTATATTTGTTGATTTTATTTTTTCCTTCTTCTCCACCCTCTTTTGCAATTCTTTCTAACGCTGGTATAACTAGAGTTAATAACTGAATTACAATTGAAGCTGTGATGTATGGGCTAATAGACATTGCAAATATAGAAAATCTTGTAAAAGCTCCTCCTGATATCATATCTATTAATCCTGCCATTCCATTTGAAGCAGATTGCATATATGTTGATAATGTAAATACATCTACTCCTGGCGCTGTTATATAACTGCCTAATCTGAATATTACTAATAATATTAGAGTATATAATAATCTCTTTCTTATATCCGGTGTTTTCAGTGCATTTTTTATTGTTTTAAACAATTAAATCACCTCTACCTTTCCTCCTAAAGATTCTATCTTTTCTTGTGCACCTTTAGTGAATCTTACTGCTTTTACATTTAATTTTTTTTCTAAATTTCCTTTTGCTATTACAACTATTCCATCATTAGCTTTTCTAATTATTCCTTCAGCCAATAATGTATCTACTGTAACATCTTGTGCTTCACTCTTGTTAAGCATTGTTAATGTTACTTCTGTGTAGTTTTTAGCATGAATGTTTGTAAATCCTCTTTTTGGTAACCTTCTATATAATGGTGTTTGACCTCCTTCAAAGCCTCTTCTTACTCCACCACCACTTCTTGCCTTTTGACCTTTATGCCCTTTTCCAGATGTTTTTCCTAATCCAGAACCTACTCCACGTCCAACTCTAGTTCTTGTTTTATTATTTGAAGCTGGTTTTAATTCATTTAGTTTCATTTAATTTCACACCTCTCTCTCTAACTTTTGAGTCTTACTTATTTATAATATCTCTGCTACTGTTTTTCCTCTTTTTTTAGCAATTTGTTCTGCTGTTTTCATACTTTTTAGTCCTTCTAGTGTTGCATAAACTACGTTTCTAGGATTGTTTGTTCCTATAACTTTAGTTCTTATATCTCTATAACCTGCTAATTCTAATACTGGTCTTACGCTTCCTCCAGCTATAAGTCCTGTACCTTCTGCAGCTGGTTTTAAAAGTACGCTTGCGCTTCCAAATTTACCTATATACTCATGTGGTATTGTTGTCCCAACTACTGGAACTTCTATTAAGTTCTTTTTAGCCTCTTCTATAGCTTTTCTTATTGCATCTGGAACTTCTGAAGCTTTTCCATTTCCTACTCCAACGTGTCCGTTTTCATCTCCAACAACAACAACAGCACTAAATCTAAAAGTTCTACCACCTTTTACAACTTTTGCAACTCTATTAATTGCAACTACTTTTTCCTTTAATTCTGATGTATTTTCTCTTTCAGCTTGCACTTTAATTTCCCTCCTTTTATAATTAGAATTTTAATCCGCCTTCTCTTGCAGCATCTGCTAGCTCTTTAACTACTCCATGGTATATATATCCACCTCTGTCAAATACAACGGCCTCTATATTTTTTTCGATAGCTCTTTTTGCAATTAAAGCTCCTACTTCTTTTGCTGCTTCCTTATTTGAATGTTTTGTTTTGATTTCTTTGTCTAAAGTTGAAGCACTTGCTAAGGTTCTTCCTGCAACATCATCTATAACTTGAACAAATAGGTTGTTATTTGTTCTACAAACACATAGTCTTGGGCATTCTGCTGTTCCAGATATTTTTTTACGAACTCTTAAATGTCTTTTATCTTTTTCAGCTTTTCTATCTATTTTTTTAACCATTTTTTTCTCCTTTCCACTAATGTAACAGCATTAGTTTATAACTACCTTTTAAATAAATTTAAAAATCAATTTATTATTTATTTTATTTTTTACCAGCTTTTCCTTCTTTACGTCTAATATGTTCTTCAACATATTTAATACCTTTTCCTCTATAAACCTCTGGTGGTCTTTTTGTTCTAATTACAGCTGCTGTTTGACCAACAACTTCTTTGTCTATTCCTCTTACTATTATTTGGTTTGGAGCTGGAACATCAAAAGTAATTCCTTCTGGTGGATCTATTTCAACAGGATGTGAATATCCTAAATTCATAACCAATTTGTTTCCTTTTTTTTGTGCTCTATATCCAACACCATTTATTTCTAATTCTCTTTTATATTCGTTAACAACGCCTTCTATCATATTGCTTATTAAAGTTCTTGTTAAGCCATGTAAACTTCTATTTTCTTTTTGGTCATTGCTTCTTTCTACTTTAATAGTATTTCCTTCATGTACAATAGTCATGTTTTTATGAAGATCTCTTGTTAATGTTCCTTTTGGTCCTTTAACTTCTATATGATGTCCATCTATTTTCACTTCAACATTTTCTGGCACTGTTATAGGTTTGTTTCCTATTCTTGACATTTTCTATTCTCCTTTCCCTAATTTATAGGTATTGCTTACCATACATAAGCTAATACTTCGCCTCCAAGACCTTCTTGTCTTGCTTCTTTGTCTGTTTTTATTCCTTTTGAAGTTGAAATAAGTGCTATTCCCAAACCATTTAATACTTTTGGTAATTCTTCTTTAGAAGCATACACTCTTAATCCTGGTTTACTAATTCTTTTTAATCCATCTATAACTCTAGCACCTTTCTCATCATATTTTAGAGTTATTCTTATAATTCCTTGATTTGAATTTTCTATTTCTTCATATGCAGCTATATATCCTTCTTTAAATAAGATATCTGCTATAGATTTTTTCATATTTGATGCTGGAACATCTACTGTTTTATGTTTAGAACTATTTGCATTTCTAATTCTTGTTAGCATATCTGCTATTGGATCAGTTGTATTCAATTCATTTCCCTCCTTCTAACTTAATCTCTAACTTTATTTTACCAGCTTGATTTTTTAACTCCAGGAATTTCTCCTTTATGAGCTAATTCCCTAAAACAAACACGGCAAATTCCGAATTTTCTAATATATGAGTGTGGTCTTCCACATATTTTACATCTATTATATTCTCTTGTTGCATATTTCTGTTCTCTTTGTTGTTTAACTTTTAAAGATTTCTTAGCCATAATTTCTCCTTTCTAAATAATTCCATTATTATTCATCAACCAAAAATCAATCTTACTAGATTAATTTTTTAATGGCATTCCTAAAGCTAATAATAATTCTTTAGCTTCTTCATCTGTCTTAGCTGTTGTAACGAATATAATATCCATACCTCTTATTTTATCTATTTTATCATATTCAATCTCTGGGAAAATTAATTGCTCTTTTATTCCCATTGAATAATTTCCTCTACCATCAAATGAATTTGCTGATAATCCTCTAAAGTCTCTTACTCTTGGTAATGCTACATTAAATAGTTTATATGCAAAATCATACATTTTTCCTTTTCTTAATGTAACCTTGCAACCAATATTTATTCCTTCTCTTATTTTGAAAGCTGCTATAGCTTTTTTAGATTTTGTTATAATTGGTTTTTGACCTGTTATTATTGACAAATCATTTATAGCATTTTCTAATGATTTAGGATTATCTTTTGTGTCTCCTAAGCCTATATTAATAACTATTTTTTCTAATTTTGGAACCTCCATTATAGATTTATAGTTAAATTTTTTCATTAATGCTGGTATAACCTCTTTTTCATATTGTTCTTTTAATATTTCCATCAGTCTATCCTCCCTTCTTCATTTTACTTTAATTTTGTTCCACATTTTTTACATACACGTACTTTTTTTCCATCTTTATCTAATTCATAACCAATTCTTGTTGGTTTATTGCATTTTGGACATACTACGTTTACTTTGCTACTATGTATAGCACACTCTATTGATAATATTCCGCTTTCTTCTCCTTGTTTTCTAGCTTTAACATGTTTTTTTCTAATATTTACACCTTTAACAACTATTTTTTCTGTTTTTGGTATAACTTCTAGAACTTCTCCTTTTTTACCTTTATCATTTCCAGATAAAACTTGAACTGTATCTCCTTTTTTTATTCTCATTTATATTTTCACCTCTTTAACTTAGATTTTGAAACTCTTATAAATTGTTCATAAATATTTTTATAATACTTCTGGAGCAAGTGAAAGAATTTTCATATAATCATTCTCTCTTAATTCTCTTGCAACAGGTCCAAATATACGAGTTCCTTTAGGAGTTTTATCATCTTTTATAATAACTGCTGCATTTTCGTCAAATCTTAAATATGAACCATCTGCTCTTCTAATTGGTTTTTTTGTTCTTACTACAACTGCTTTTACAACATCTCCTTTTTTTACAGTTCCACCTGGAGCTGCTGATTTTACAGATGCAATTATAACATCTCCAATTCCAGCATATTTTCTATATGAACCGCCTAAACATCTAATACACATAATCTCTTTAGCACCAGTGTTGTCGGCAACTTTTAATATAGTTTGTTGTTGTACCATTTAAGGCTACCTCCTTTTTCTTATTTTAGCTTTATAATTATTTCTATTTAATAACTGCCTTTTCTACGATTTCAACTACTCTCCATCTCTTGTCTTTAGATAAAGGTCTTGTTTCCATTACTTTTACTTTATCGCCTTCTTGGCATTCATTTTTTTCATCATGTGCTTTTAACTTGTATGTTTTTCTTTGAACTTTACTATAGTTTTTATGTTTTTGGTTTATTGCAACTGCAACAACTACAGTTTTGTCCATCTTGTTAGAAATAACTGTGCCAATCATAACTTTACGAAGATTTCTCTCTTCCATTATTTTACCTCCTTTTTATCTAGCACTCAGCAAAACTGACTACAAGATTTATTTGCATCTTATACTTTTTAATTATTATTTATTTTCTTCAGCTAATTTTCTTTCTGTTAATACAGTATTTATTTTTGCAATGTCTTTTCTCACTTCTTTAATTTTCATAGGATTATCTAAGCCATTTGTTGCTAAACTAAATCTTAATTTAAATAGCTCTGATTTTAATTCTCCTAATTCTTTTTCTAATTCTGGTGAAGACATTTCTCTTATTTTATTTATCTTCATCATTATCACCACCTATTTCAGTTTCTCTTTTTACAAATTTACACTTAACAGATAGTTTGTTTGCAGCTAATCTTAAAGCTTCTCTTGCTACGTCTTCTGCAACTCCTGCCATTTCAAACATAACTCTTCCTGGCTTTACAGCTGCTACCCAATATTCTACTGCACCTTTACCTTTACCCATACGAGTTTCAGCAGGTTTCTTTGTTATTGGTTTGTCTGGGAAAATTTTTATCCAAACTTTTCCACCTCTTTTTACGTAACGTGTCATAGCAACACGAGCTGCTTCTATTTGATTAGATGTAATATGTCCTAATTCTAATGATTGTAATCCATACTCACCATCTGTTACTCTATTTCCTCTTGATGCTTTTCCTCTTATTCTACCTTTTTGTTGTTTTCTATATTTTGTTCTTTTTGGCATTAATGGCATTATTTGTCTCCCCCTTCCACGTTGTTCTTTTTAGTTGGAAGAATTTCACCTTTATAAATCCATACTTTTACACCAATTTTTCCATATGTTGTATCTGCTTCTGCAAATCCATAGTCTATGTCTGCTCTTAGTGTTTGTAGAGGTATTGTACCTTCTTTATAGAATTCTGTTCTTGCCATGTCTGCTCCACCTAATCTTCCAGATACAGCAGTTTTAATTCCTAATGCACCCGCCTTCATAGTTTTTTGCATACATTGTTTCATTGCTCTTCTAAATGAAATTCTTTTTTCTAGTTGCATTGCTATATTTTCTGCAACTAATTTAGCATCTAAATCTATGTTAGAAACTTCTACAATATTTAAATTAACTTGTTTGTTAATCATTTTTTCTAATTCTACTTTTAATGCTTCTGCTAAATTTCCACCTTTTCCTATAATTAATCCTGGTTTAGCTGTGTAAACATTAATTTTTACAAACTTAGCTGTTCTTTCTATTTCAACTTTTGAAATTCCTGCTGCATGTAGTTTTTTCTCTATATATTTACGAATTTTATAATCTTCTACAAGATAATCCGCAAAGTTTTTAGAGTCTGCATACCATTTAGAATTCCAGTCTTTGATTATTCCTAATCTCAATCCATTTGGATCCATTTTTTGTCCCATTTTGTAAACATCCTCCTTCTTAATTTAATTCTTTTAAAACGATTGTTATATGGCTTGTTCTTTTTCTTATTCTTACTGCTGATCCTTTTGCTGCTGGTCTAATTCTTTTTAATGTTGGTCCTTGATTAGCATATATTTCGGCAACATATAATTTTTCATGTGCCATATGATGATTATTTTCAGCATTTGCAATTGCTGATTTTAATAATTTCTCTATAATTTCTGATGAAGCCTTTGGTACATATTTAACGATTGCTAAAGCTTCGTCTATTTTTTTACCTCTTATTAAGTCTGCTACAATTTTAACTTTTCTACTTGATATTCTTGCATATTTTAAGGTTGCTTCAGCTTTTGGCATTACTTCTTCCATTGTTTTACCTCCTTTTTATTTTTTCTTAGTAGTCTTTTCTCCAGCGTGACCTTTAAATGTTCTTGTAGGAGCAAATTCTCCTAATTTATGTCCTATCATTTCTTCTGATATATATACAGGTACATGTTTTCTTCCATCATGAACTGCTATTGTATGTCCAACCATTTGTGGAAATATTGTTGAAGCTCTTGACCAAGTTTTTAAAACTTCTTTTGTTCCGTTCTCATTCATAGCTTCTATTCTTTTTAATAACTTAGGTTCTACAAATGGTCCTTTTTTTGTTGATCTTGACATTTTCTTTCCTCCTTTTATTATAAATTATACAACCTATAATGTTCGGCCATATTTATGACTTACAGTTAAACTTTTATTTTCTTCTCTTAACTATAAACTTATCTGATTTTTTGTTTTTCTTTCTTGTTTTGTATCCTAGTGCTGGTTTACCCCAAGGTGTCATTGGTCCTGCGTGTCCTACTGGTGCTTTACCTTCACCACCACCATGTGGGTGATCTACTGGGTTCATTACTGTACCTCTAACTGTAGGTCTTATTCCCATATGTCTTGTTCTTCCTGCTTTTCCTATTTTAACATTTTCATGGTCTATATTTCCAACTGTTCCTATTGTAGCTTTACATACAGCCATTATTAATCTCATTTCTCCTGATGGTAATCTAACATGAGCATATTTTCCTTCTTTTGCCATTAATTGTGCTTGTTGTCCTGCTGCTCTAACTAATTTTCCACCTTGACCTGGATTCATTTCTATGTTGTGTATCATTGTACCAACTGGAATATTTTCTATTCTCATACAGTTTCCTGGTTTTATATCTGCTCTTTCTCCAGATATTACTTTGTCTCCGTCTTTCAATCCTACTGGTGCAAGTATATATGCTTTTTCTCCATCTTCATATTGAATTAAAGCTATATTTGCACTTCTGTTTGGATCATATTCTATACCTATTACAGTTGCTGGCATATTTTCTTTTCTTCTTTTAAAATCTACTATTCTGTATTTTTGTCTATTTCCTCCACCTTGATGTCTTACTGTTATTTTACCTTGAGCATTTCTACCTGCATTTTTCTTTTTTGTTGCAAGTAAAGATTTTTCTGGTGTTTTCTTAGTAATCTCTTCAAAAGTAGAAACTGTCATGTTTCTTCTTGATGGAGTATATGCTTTGAAGTGTTTCATTCCCATTTTATTTTCCTCCTTTAATTTTACGGATTTTTCCTGTTCCGTATCAGATATTATTTATTTTCCTGGTATTTTCCAGATAGTATTTAAGTTTTCTATGCTCCCATAAAGTGTTCTATTGAATCTTTATATTTTTTAGAAATCTTAACTTGCTTTCCACCTTTTTGTAGATATGTTTTTTCTGTTGGGTTTGTATCAATTGTTACAATTGCTTTTTTCCAATCTGATGTTTTTCCAACGCTTCTACCTACTCTTTTTTCTTTTCCTTTAACCATCATTGTATTTACATCTATTACTTTTACTTCAAATAATTTTTCTACTGCATATTTTACATCAATTTTAGTAGCTTTTTTATTTACTTCAAAAGTATATTTCCCTGCTTGTAATTCGTCATTACTTTTTTCTGTTATTACTGGTGCTATTATAATATCTTCTGGTTTCATTATGCATACACCTCCTCTAATCTTTTAACAGTATCTAATGTAACAACAAGATTTTTATAATTTACTAAGTCATATGCATTAATTGTATTAACTGATAGTGTTTTTACACCTTTTATATTTCTTGCTGATTTTTGTATAATTTCATTTTTTTCTGGTAATAAAATTAATGTTTTTCCTTCTAATTTTAAGCTGTTCAACATTTTTGCAACTTCTTTAGTTTTGATTGCATTAAATTCAAATTTATCAACAACTGTTAATTCATTTTCTATTACTTTTGAGCTTAAACAAGATTTTATAGCTAATCTTCTTTCTTTTTTGTTTAATTTGTAGCTATATGAACGTGGTTTTGGTCCTAATGCAATTCCTCCACCAACCCAATGTGGTGCTCTTATACTTCCTTGTCTTGCTCTACCTGTTCCTTTTTGTCTCCAAGGTTTTTTACCTCCACCTCTTACTTCTGCTCTTGTTTTTGTGCTTTGTGTACCTTGTCTTTGATTTGCCAAGTAATTTACAATAACACTATGAACTAATTCTTCGTTAGGTATAATTCCAAAAATGTCTTCTTTAAGTTCTACATCGTTAACTTTTTTACCTTCTATATTGTATACATCTATTTTAGGCATTTATTTCCCCTCCTTGTTTATTTTGCTTTTACGCTTGATTTTATTTTTAGTATTGAACCTTTAGCTCCAGGTACACTACCTTTTACTAATATTATATTTTTATCTAGGTCTACTTTTATAACTTCTAAGTTTTGTATTGTAACTGTTTCTGCTCCCATATGTCCTGGTAATTTTTTACCTTTAAAAACTCTACCTGGTGTTGATGTAGATCCCATTGAACCAGGTCTTCTATGATACATAGATCCATGTCCCATTGGTCCTCTGTGTTGTCCATGACGCTTAATAACACCTTGGAAACCTTTACCTTTAGAAGTTCCTTGTATATCTATTTTATCCCCAGCCATAAATATATCGGCCTTCAATTCATCTCCGACCTTAACGTCTTCAATTGAATCTACCCTGAATTCTCTCAAATATCTTGCTGGTGCTATATTAGCTTTTGTAAAATGTCCTCTTTCTGGTTTATTTACTTTTGATTCCTTTATAGCTCCAAATCCTAATTGAATACTATTGTATCCGTCTGTCTCTTCTGTTTTTACTTGAGAAACAACACAAGGTCCAGCTTCTATAACTGTAACTGGAATTACTTTTCCTTCTTCATTAAAAATTTGTGTCATTCCTATTTTTTTTCCTATTAATCCTTTTTTCATTTTCTTTTCTCCTCCCATTGGCTGAATGTTTAGGAATTAAAACTTCAGCATAGTTAATTTTATAATTTTATTTCTATATCTACACCTGCTGGCAAATCTATTTTCATTAGACTGTCAACTGTTTTTTGTGTTGGATAAAGAATGTCTATAACTCTTTTATGTGTTCTCATTTCGAATTGTTCTCTAGAGTCTTTGTGTTTGTGTGGAGAACGTAAAATTGTTATAATCTCCTTTTGTGTTGGTAATGGAATAGGACCAGATACTTTTGCTCCTGTTTTTTTAGCAGTATCTACTATTCTTTCAGCAGACTGTTCTAAAATAACGTGATCATAAGCCTTTAATCTTATTCTAATTTTTTCGCTTGTTACTGCATTTCCTTTTTGTGTTGCCATATATATATTTCCCTCCTCTTTCTTGGTCGGAAGTTATAAACGCACCCTGGTGTATCTTGTGTTACCAATATATAAACCCAAGTCGCATGATAATCTTGGGATAAGTGCTTGATTATAAAACTTACCGCCTTGGTCTTAGCCACGACATACTCCGTAGAAGTTCCCTCCAGCCTTATAATATTTATAAGTTGTAGCCACATTCTACTTCATCGCCAAATACATGCTTAATTATTATATAATAACATAATAATTAAGTCAATACTTTTACCATTTTTTTATATTTGTTTGCTAAAATTAAAAATTATTGAAATGAATGAGCGATTAAAATCTTCCTTCTAATTATTTTAATAATTTTATATCAGTATTTTTTATAAACAATTTTTTTATAATTTGGGGCAAACCTTGAATACAATTATATAAATCCTGGTTACTTCTTCTCAATTCCTTTATTTCATTGTCTTTTTCCTTCATAGCATCTTTGTATTCGGAAAGTAAATTCTTTGCTTTTGAAATCTTACTATTTTCTTTTTTTAGTATCTCAACTAAATTTTTAAGTCTAATATTCTCTATTCTCGCATTATAATTTTGATTAGATTCTCTAATTTCTTTTAAATATGAATCTATTTCAGCATTTTTTATTGATTGCTTTATAAGATTAAAAGAAATTCCAGATTTTAGCTGTTTTGCTAAAACCATTTCCATTTTATCCGTGCTCAAATCTATATTTTCTATTATTATTTCTTGTCTTCTTTTACAATATAGTATTATATTTAACTTCATTTGCAATTATAATACTACAAGAACAAAAAAGATGCAACAATACAAAACATATAGAAATATTAAATTTATATTACATTGAGCCATAATATCTGATTGCATTATAAAAATCGTAGACTTGCTGATTTCTCAGTATTTCTACGATTTTCATAGTGGTGGGCAGGGATGGATTCGAACCATCGTACCCTTTCGAGAACAGATTTACAGTCTGCCGCCTTTAGCCACTCGGCCACCTACCCTTTTATTTACATTTTTATATTAAAATACAAAAATGGTGCGCCCTCAAGGATTCGAACCTTGGACCCACCGGTTATGAGCCGGTTGCTCTGACCAACTGAGCTAAGGGCGCATTTGTTCAACGCAAGTATAAGTATAAAGTATTTATTTTAATATGTCAATAGTTTTTTAAAATTTTTTTCATTTTTTATTCAAATTTGCGGGCGATTAAAATCGCCCCTACATTTTCCTATTGTTGTTCTTTATATTTTTATATGAATGGCGGGCGATAAAATCGCCCATACATTTTTTATTCATTTTTTTAGTCTGCTGCAGCCCATATTATTAACCTTCCACTTGAGTCGTCTGTACATGTTGAAAGTGATATTTCTCTTCTTCCCTGTACATCTCTTGTTGCATAATTAAAATCTTGAGCTGATGTTTGATATTTTTTTGTTATTGTATATGCAACTTCTGTTCCGGTCTTGTCTGTTATATATATCTTATCTCCTATAGATAAGTTTTTATTGTTTGAAAACATTTGACCATTTCTATAATTATGTCCTACTATTACTGTATTTCCAACCTTATTAAGTCCTGGTCCATAAAGAATTGCTACTGATGACTCTATAGAACTTGGCGTTACTTTTTCTAAAATTATAGTTTCTAAACCTGTAGTTGGAATTTTAATTTTTCCCATTACTTCATAGCCTCTATAAGTTACTTTTGAGCTATCTCCACTATTCCCATTGTTATTGTTTGAAGCTATTAATTCATTTAGGTCTATATCTGGTGTAATATCTTCGCCGCCGCTTGGTGTGTTGTTTTGATTAGTATCATTGTCAAGATGATCATCAAATTGGTGTATTACACCTTGGGTTTCTTTTGCTTTCTCATAATCCTTATAGTATTTTGCTCCTAAAAAAATTAATATTCCTATTATTGCAATAATTAAAACAATTAATAATATTGTTAATACTTTACCATATTTACTTTGCATATTATCCTCTCCTATCTTTTGCACCTATTAATATATATTATATCACATTAGTTTAATATTATCTAGTGTTTTTAGAGGATTAAATAATTTAGTTAAACGGGCGATTAAAATCGCCCGTATATTTTAACATTTTTTTAATTTTAAGACTAGTAACATTTAATTTAACCTTTGTAGAATGGTCAATTAAAATTGTCAATACATTCTAGCAATTTTTAGTTTTGACTAGTAACAGTTATGTGGTTTTATGCTGTCTTCAATTCCAGTCTTAGTTTATCAGCTATCATTGCTATAAATTCGCTATTTGTAGGTTTTCCTTTTGCTGCTGATACCGTATATCCAAATATGTTTTCTACTGTATCTTGTTGTCCTCTTCCCCATGCAACTTCTATAGCATGTCTTATTGCTCTTTCTACTCTTGATGGTGTTGTTTTGTATTTTCTTGCTATATCTGGATATAATTGTTTTGTTATTTGATTAATTACATCTATGTCTCCTATAACCATCATTATTGCTTCTCTTAAATATTGGTAACCCTTTATGTGTGCTGGAACACCAACTTCATGTATTACATTTGTTACAAGAGCTTCCAAATTCTCTTCATTTTTTTGTCTTCTGGCGCAATATCTATATACTGTGTTTTTAATTCCCTTGTCATATAATTTCCTTTTATTGGTGCAGGTTGATAAAATTTAAGCTCTTTTATTCTTTTTATTAATAGTTTTATTTCAAATGGCTTTACTATGTAATATTGCGCACCTAAGCTTATTGCTTTTTGCGTAATTTTGTCTTGTCCCACTGCTGACAACATTATAAATAATGGTCTTTTCTCCAATTTTGAGTCGTTTACTCTTTCTAAAACTCCTAATCCATCAACATGTGGCATTATCATGTCTAATAAAACTACGTCTGGACATTTTTCCATTATCATTTGGTAAGCCTCACTTCCATCTTTGGCACGTCCAACTATTTCCATTCCTTCTTCTCTTTCCAAGTATCCCATCAATGTCATTGCAAAATCGTAATTGTCATCTGCTATTAATATCTTAATATTATCGCTCACATTCATTTCCCCCTAATAAAAATTTTTGTAATTTTTTTACAGTTCGAATTATATTATGTTTGGAAAAAATTTGCAATAGCTTTTTTGGTATTTTTTTCCAACTTCCTTTTCAAGTATTTATTTTTCAACGTTTTTTCTTATATATTTTTTTCGTATTATTTTGTATTTTTGTATGTTCAAATTGGTATTCGATGTTATATTTTCTTTTTCGACAAAATTCGCCTCTATTAAGCATGTCGCAAGGTCACTATATTTTACATCTATTATATTAATATTATTTTTATTACAATAATATTTAAAATTTTCTAAATCTTTGTAATTTAATTCAATTTCTAATTCTATTCCCTCTTCTTCTATTACAATTTCGGATTTTTCTATAACTTTTTGAGTCGCTTCAGAATAAGCTTTAACTAATCCTCCTGTCCCTAAGAGAATTCCACCAAAGTATCTTGTAACTACAACTAAAATATTAATAAAATTATTTTTTTCTAATATATTAAGCATTGGCATTCCTGCAGTTCCACTAGGTTCACCATCATCACTTGATTTATTTATTATTTCATTTTTCCTTATTATTCTATATGCATAACAATGATGTCTTGCTGTATTATGCTTTCTTTTTATTTGTCTTATTTTTTCCTCTGCTTCTTCTTCTGAAGTAATATAAAAAATATTTGCTATAAATTCTGATTTTTTCTCTGTTATATCAGCTTCTTCATTTGACTCAACTGTTTTAAACATTCGTGGCACCTCCTGCTGTATAGCCTGTAGAATATGCTATTTGTAAATTAAATCCTCCTGTATATGCATCCACATCAATAATTTCCCCAGCAAAATACAAACCTTTTATTAGTTTAGACTCCATTGTTTTAGGATTTATTTCCTTTATACTAATTCCACCTGCTGTTATAATTGCCTCTTCAATTGGTCTAAAGTCATGTAATGTTATTTCAAAATTTTTAAGTAATTGAACTAACCTTACTCTTTCTTCTCTTGTTATTTCATTTACCTTTTTATTTTGATCTATTCCAGACAGTTCTATTACTGTACTTATCATCTTTTGGGGTAACAAGTTATCTAAGCTATTTTTAAAGATTTTATTTTTTTCTAATGAAAAGTCTCTTAAAATTCTATCATCTAATTTCTGTACATCTAATGCTGGTTTTAAGTCAATAATTAATTTTATATTACCTTGTCTTATATCTTCTTTTTTATATCTTAACAAATGCGCCGACCCGCTTAAAATTACAGGTCCAGAGACTCCAAAATGAGTGAAAATCATTTCTCCAAAATCTTCATATATTATCTTGTTATTTTTAGCATCTTTAATTTTAATAGCTACATTTTTTAAACTCAATCCTTGCATTCCTCTACAGATTTCTAAGTCTTTTCCTTTAGTAGAAATAGGCACTAAAGATGGTTTTATTTCCGTTACGGTATGTCCCACCTTTTTAGCCAATTCATATCCATCTCCTGTAGAACCTGTGGCAGAGTAGCTTTTCCCTCCAGTTGCTAATATTACTTTATCTGCTTTAAGAACTTTTTCTTTTCCACCTTGTATATATTTTACACCATTAACAATATCCTGTTCAGTTAAAATTTCCTTAACATTAGCGCCTACTTCTATTTTAACTTTTAATTTTTTTAAACGATTTAATAAAGCTTGCAAAACATCTTGAGATTTATCAGTAATTGGAAATACCCTATTTCCTCTTTCAACTTTTGTTTGCAAGCCTTCTTCTTTTAATATATTTAATATATCTTCATTTGTAAAATTGTTTAGACAACTATATAAAAATTTTCCGTTTCCCGGAACATTTTTTATAAATTCATCAATTGGAATACTACTTGTTATATTGCATCTTCCTTTTCCTGTAATTAACAACTTTCTTCCTAGCATATTCATTTTTTCTAATATTGTTACATCATTTTTATTAGTACCAGCTGATATTGCTGATAGCATACCAGCTGGTCCTCCACCTATTATTACAACTTTCACTTTATTCTCCTATATTATATTTTCAACTGCTTTCATTACACCTATTTTTCCATATTCGTATGTAAGTCCTCCTTGCATAAATGCAACATATGGTTCTCTTATTGGTGCATCACAAGATAGCTCAATTGATGATCCTTGTGTAAATGCTCCTGCTGCCATTATTACCTTATCTGTATATCCTGGCATATCCCATGGTTCTGGTATACTATTGCTATCTATAGGTGACCCCATTTGGATACCTTGACAATATTTAATCAATTTATCTGCATTGCCAAACTCTATTGTTTGAACAATATCTGTCCTCTTTTCATTATATTTTGGACTAGGTTTATATCCTAATTCTTCTAACATTTTACTAGCAAATATTGCAGTTTTTAAACTACTTGCAACAACTGAAGGAGCCATAAACAATCCCTGTAAAATGTATTTATTTATTCCCAATGTAGGTCCTACTTCTTTTCCCAATCCAGGTGCTGTCAATCTTTCTGCTGCTAACTTTACGAGTTCTCGTTTTCCAGCTATATATGCTCCATTTGGCGCTATTCCACCACCCAAATTTTTAATTAAAGAGCCAACTATTACATCTGCACCTATTGATGTAGGTTCGTATTTATCTACAAATTCTCCATAGCAATTGTCCACCATAATTATTACATCTTTATTCACTGCTCTAATTGTTTTTATTACTTTTTCCATTTTTTCTAACGAAATACTGCTTCTTAGTGCATATCCTCTAGAGCGTTGTATTTCTATCAATTTAATATCATTTTTTGCCACTCTATTTTTTATCTCTTCATAATCAAAGTCGTCATCTTTCAACTCTATCTGTTCATATTGCACTCCATATGATTTTAATGAGCTATCATTTTCCACTAGCCCTATAACTTCATCTAAGGTATCATATGGTTTACCACTTATACTTAGCATTATATCCCCTGGTCTTAAATATGCAAATAGTGCAACTGTTAATGCATGAGTACCAGATATAAACTGTGTTCTAACAAGGCTATCTTCCGCTTCTAATACTTCTGCAAAGACCCTTTCAATAGTATCTCTACCTATATCTCCATATCCATAACCTGTTGTTCCATTAAAATGCATATCTGATATATTGTTTTTTTGAAATGCCTTCAATACCTTTAACGAGTTGTATTCACATACCAATTCAACTTGTTTGAATTCTTTTTGTATGTTTTCTTCCGCTTTCCTTGCTAATTCTATTGTTTTATCACTAATTTCCATTTTCCTATACATGTTTTATTATAGTCCTTTCTGTAGTATTAAATTTCTATTCAGGTAATTCTTCTGTATAATACTCTTGTTCCCATTCTTTTGTTTTATAATATTTGCCAATAAAGCTTGGATTTTCCCATTTAAAACTGTAAATAGGTTCTTGTATTATTTCGCCTTTTATATTTACAACTCCCCATTTTCCGCCTTTTTTTATTCCAGCAAATCCATATTTATTGAATTCTGTAACCATATCATATTCATTGTTTATTATTAGCTTGTTTTCTTCGTTTACAAATCCCCACTTCCCATTTATTTTTTTTGCATACATTTTATTGTTTGGTTCGATTTGTTTATATGAAATTTCGTTTCCATTATTATCAAAATACTTAATATCATCATTTGAAAATACCTTAAAATAATTATCTTCTTTTTCTATACTTGCATTATTCATATTGCATACTATTTTCATTTCGTTATTTAACAATGTTATATTATTTGTGTTATTGATATTTGCCTGTATTATTTCTGTTCCTGCTATCTTAAATATACTATTATATTTTAAATCTGCTATTGATTTTCCAGATAAATCAATGATTCCATTTTTTCCATCTTTATATACTATAAAATACTCGTCCTTTATGTGTTCTATATATGTGTAATTATTATCTATTTTTACATTATCTTCTCTATCAACTACTCTATATATTTCGTCTTTGTCTATTGTTATATAGTAATTATTGTTACTTGTTGGTAATTTAGCATATATATTATTGTTTTCTATTTTATTTCCTTGCAAATCTAATATAGTTATTTCATTATTTTTTACAGCATTTATATATATTCCTCCAAACATTATGCTATCATATTCTGGTTGTATTATTATTTTTCCTTTTATATCTGCTATTCCGCTTTTTGCATTTCTTTGTATCACAAACATATTATTATATGCATTGTAACTTATATCTTCATATTCATAGTTCAATATTGTTTTATTATTTTTTACAATACCTGCCTGTCCATTTTTAAATACTAATAAAAATATATTTTTATCATCTATTATTTCGTTAATTCTGCTTATTTCTGTGTACTGAGTATCTAGCAAAACTTTTCCATTAGAATTAATATATCCATACTTATAGCTATCTTCTACTTTCTTTTTTACTATAAATCCAGATGCTTTGTACATTGTTTCCGAATTATAATAATTATCTACTGTAATTTGATCATATTCTGGCTTTATTATAACTTTCCCTTTAATATTTATTGCTCCATATTTTGCGTTTTCTTCTACTAATAACATACCTTCTTTATAGTTTATTGCTTTTATACTGTCATATATAGGTTTTGTAATTATCTTATTTTCTAATGAAATTAAACCATATTTGTTATTTTTTTTGTATTTTAATACACTTTTTTCAAATGGTATACCGTCCCAAGTTGATTCTGTTGGTAATGCCTGTACACTTTCATATTCTGTTAATATTTTCTGACCATTCTCATTAAATACATCTATTTCATATTGCTGTAAATTAACATTATAGTCATGCATGCATATAAAGACTGGCTTTGAAGGGTTAGGTATTTGAATTATATCATATTGGGGTTTTACTATTATATTTCCTATTTCATCTATTACTCCATATTTTTTATTCTCTAAAATCAAATTATATTTAATATTTGTTACTTTTTCTATCTTATAAGAATTTTCGTTTCTTTTCCATAAATACATAGCAATAGCGCCAAATACTAAAATTGTTATTATTGTTATTATAATTATTTTACTTTTCTTCATCTGTTTTTCCCCCATCCACTTTTTTTAGTAATTTCTTCGAAGAACGGGTGATTAAAATCGCCCATACATTTTTTATTTATTTTTGCATATTTTAACACGTTTTATTCTTTTATCTTCATATTCCTCTATTTTGTATGTTAGTTTTCCATCTTCTATTATTGTTTCTTCTCCTTCTGGTGGTAGTTCTTCAAGTTTTCCTAATAAATATCCAGATAAAGTCTCGTAATCTCCATCTGATATTTCTATTCCTATTATTTTTTCTAAATCTCCTATAGATATGTTGCCATTTACCATGTAGGTATTTTCGTCTATAAGTTCATATTCCAATTCTTCTTCGTCATGTTCGTCAAATATATTTCCCACAAGCTCCTCAAGTATATCTTCCATTGTAACTAATCCTGCTGTTCCACCATATTCATCTATAACTATTGCCATTTGCATCTTGTTTCTTTGCAACTGTCTAAACAATTTGTCTATTGGAACTGATTCTGGTACAAAATGAACTTCTTTTATTAATTTTTTTATATTTATTTTCTTCTTATCTCTTAAATCTTTTAATATGTCTTTAATTAATATAATTCCCTTTATATTATCAATTGTATCTTCATATACTGGAATTCTACTATACTTATAATCGTCTAACTCATCTAAAACTTCATACAAATCTTGTGATATCTTCAACGCGAATATATCTATTCTTGGCGTCATTATTTCGGAAGCTGTTGTATCATTAAATTCAAAAACATTATTTAGCAGTTCTTTTTCTTCTTGATCTATTGTTCCTTTTTCTTCTCCTTCATCTATCATCATTTTTATTTCTTCTTCTGTTACAATTTCTTCTTCATTTTCCTTTACTCCAAAAATTTTAGATATTACATTAGTCGAAAATGTAAGTAATTTTACAAATGGTGCTGTTATAAAAGATATACCTCTAATTACTCCAATAGTTCCAAATGATACTTTTTCGTAATATTTCATTGCTAGCCTTTTGGGTACTAGTTCGCCAAAGACTAATGTAAAAAATGATAATAATATTGTAATTAATATAATAGATATTGTTCTCCAAGTATCCGTTCCAAGCATTGGTAGTAAATTATTTAACATTGGTGCTAATTTGTCAGCAAATGCATCTGATGCAAACGCACTTGATAAAAATCCAGCTAAAGTAATGCCTATTTGGATGGTGGCTAAAAACTTGCTTGGATTTTTCAACATTTTATATATTTGTTTTGCTTTTTTGTTTCCCTCTTTTGCCTGCTTTTCTATTTTTGCATCGTTTAGTGATATAAATGCTATTTCGCTTGCCGCAAAATAGGCATTTAATAATATTAAAACAACCAATACAGCTATTTGACTAAACATTAAATGTTTCCTTCTTTCTTTTTGTTATTTTCAACAATATTATATATGCTTTATAGCTGTATTGTCAATGAAAATTTGGGTGTTTCCTTACAAATTAGAAGCCTGTTCTTGGCAGTTTTTTTATTTCCTTTCTTTCCCCAACCTCTAATTTAGAAGTCTCTTCTGGCACTTCTTTTTCTTCATCCTCTGGTTCCTTAAAATTCTCTACTGTTATTTCTACTGTTTCATTTAATTTCAAAGAAATATCTATTTCCTTTTCGTATGGTAAATATCCAGAAGGAGCTTGCACTTCTTTTAGATGATATTTTCCTGGTACAAGATTTTTTATTTCTATTATTCCTTTTTCATCAGTTATAAGTTCTGTATATATTATTTTTTCGTTTTCATCTAATAATTTAAACTTTGAACCTGAAAGTGAGTTTTTAGTATCCCCGTCCTTTTTTATTACTTTTATTTTAGTTGTATTTTCCATATACCTTTCTTTTAAAGTGGTAGTACTTGTTTCAAATTCTCCAACAGTTAAAACATAATTCTGTTTATTTTCTACTGTTGACTTTCCATATAATATAGGATATGTTTTTACATTTGATTTAGCATTTATTATAATTTCTCCGGTCTCTTCTAATTGCTTTATTGGTAACATTATTTTAAACTTTTCTTTACTTTTGAAAGTTGTTTTTTCTACATTACTTTCATCTACCACTTTCGCAATATTGTTATTCGCTATACTTATAGTATACTCTTCGTTAGCTGCTGAGGCATCTACTCTATATGTTTTGCTTATACTATTTTTGTCTAAATTATCAATTTGCCAATTTTCTGTTTCTGCAATTATTTTTATTGTAGCTATCTTTTTGCTCTCATTTGAATTTCTTGCTTTTTCTCTTATTTGCCTCATAGCATTTAATACTATTTGTCCGTTATTCGCACAAATATTAAATTTGCTCATGTCATAATCATATAGCATATCATAAATTGCTAATTTAGTTGCGGTAAATGCTTCTATCTCTGTATTGCATCCTAATTCTTGTGGTGTTTTAAATGGATAACCATTTATTACCGCATTCCATACTAAATTATTTGAATATATATTTTCTGCAATTACATCATATGAATAGTCTTCTGTTACACCATCCTTTTCTCTATTTACGCAATATGCTGGATATTCTTTTCCATCCTTCTCATATACCACAAACTGAGTTCCAATTTTTATTCCATTATATACAAGGCATATGAGTTCTCCCTTTGAATAAAGTTTTACAGTGGATTTTTGCTCTATTACTGTTGCTTTAGAGACATTTGATAATATTTGTGCTGTAAATAGCATTGCACTTATCATTAGTATTATAAATGTTTTCTTTATTAATTTTATTATAAATTTTTTCATCTATTTTTCTTCCTTTCATATTTCTATTGCTTGTATGCATCTTCTATATTCTTTTTTATTTTCTTCACATGTAATTAATGTAATTCTATTATCTTCTGTATTATGAACATAGCTCCAATCTGTCTCATCTATAATCTTATTGATTTCTACTTTATACCTTCTTATTCCATTTTGTGTTGAGTAGATAACTATATCTCCTTTACTCAATTTTTTAATATTCTGAAAAAAATTACAATTATATCCTCTATTATGTGCTGCTAGTGCAACATTTCCATTCCATTTGCTACTTTCGCAAAAATGCCCCACATGTTTTGCAATTACATTATTTGTTACTCCTTCGCATATTTCCGCATCAACATTAATTGCTGGAATTTTTATTCTCCATTCATTAACTTTGTCGTCTTGAATTGCAGGTTCAATTTTTGGTATCTCCTGTTCTTTTTTTAATGTTTGAGCAACCATCTTTTTTATTTTTTCTTGACTATTGGCTGGAATTTTTATAGATATAACCTGATTAGACTTGTTTATGTTTTTAAATTGTTGCTGAAGATTATAAATTAATAGATTAATAGATAAATATATAATAACTGTTAACACTAATGAAAGCACAAAAATACCTCTTTTAGTGTATACCATTACACATTTTGCACCTCCTTGTTTATAAAATTATTTTATTCTTCTTGGGAATTTTTTGAGATTTAAACTATTTGATTTTTTTTGAAATAAATTTTAAAATTAAAAATTGCAATTTTTATTGTATATAATATATAGCATTTTACCTTGTTTGTAAAGAATTTTTCATCGACAGTTTTTTACAAAATTCGGGTCTAAAATGACCCGAATTTTATTCTCCTATTAGTTCCAAGTTGTTTTCATCTATTATATGTACTGATTTTATAACATTTTCAAGCTGTTCATCTGTTTTTTTCTTTACTACAATATAATTTGTTGTATGCCCTTTGTAATACTCTCCTTCCTTTTCTTCAAACAAAACTTCTAAATTTTTTCCTATATATTTTTCATTGTGTTCTTTTTGTTTTTTGTCCGATAGCTCTATTAATTTTCTACTTCTCTCTTCTTTTATATTACCTGGAATTTGATTTTTCATTATAGCTGCTTTTGTTCCTTTTCGAGGTGAATATTTAAATATATGCATTTTATAAAAGTCTATTTTATTTAGAAATTCATAAGTTTGTGTAAATTCTTCTTCTGTTTCATCTGGAAATCCTACTATAATATCAGTTGTTAATGCTACATTAGGATAATATTTTCTTAATAGTTCTACTTCTTTTTCAAATTCTTCTACACTATATTTTCTATTCATCCTCTCTAATGTTTGGTTACACCCACTTTGCAATGATAAATGAAAGTTATCACATACTTTATCTAATTTTGATAATCTATTGACAAATTCTTCTGTTATAAGCGTTGGCTCTAATGAACCTAATCTTATTCTTTTTATGCCGTCAATTTTGTTTACTTCCTCTAATAAATCTATTAATTTATAATTATTTTTAAAATCTTTTCCATATGATGCTATATGTATTCCTGTTATTACTACCTCTTTTATCCCTTCTTTTGCAACATGCGAAATCTCTTTTATTATGTTTTCTGGCATTCTACTTCTTACTCTTCCTCTTGCATATGGGATAATGCAGTATGAGCAAAATCTATCACATCCATCTTGTATTTTTATAACCATTCTTGTTTTTTCGGTATGTGTTACTGTTCCAAAATCTAAAAATTCAACTTGATGCAATACATCTGATATTTCCATTTCCTTTGTTTTATTGCTCAAAAATTTATTAACATAGTCCACTATGTCATTTTTTTCATTTATTCCTAATACTAAATCTATATTTTCTATTTTTTGTAATTCATCTTTTGCAACCTGTGCATAACATCCTGTTGCAACTACAATACTGTTTGGATTTATCTGTTTAACTCTTCTTAGCATTTGTCTAGATTTTCTATCCGCCATGTTTGTTACAGTACAAGTATTAATTATATATACATCTGCCATTTCTTCTGTTTCTACTACATCATATCCATTTTCTATAAATTTTTGTGCCATTGCGTTTGTTTCGTACTGATTTACCTTACAACCGTAATGTAATTAGAGCAACGGTCTTTTTCTTTTTATTTTCTTTATTTTCCATACTATTACTACCTTTCAGCGATTTTTATTTTTTAAATTTTTCCCATGTTTCTGATTTTCCCAATTAAAAGCATCGTTTAATCCAATCTTGTATATTTTAAAAGTATATGTTTTTAAAACTTTCATTATTATTTTATCACAAAAATTAAGATTTTCCCCTATTTTATCAAAAATTATTTGTTTTTTATTATATTTTCTCATAAATATCCCTCCTATGAATGATATTTAGAGATATCTCTTATTATATATTTTACCATATTATGTAAAACAAAATAACTATTCTAGTCGTTAGGTATTATCCTTGCTTTTCATTGATACTACTTGATTACAAAATTCGACAAAAAACGACTTTTTCCCATTTTTTCCTATAAATTCTCATTATCATTTCAAGTCATTTACTAATTTATCAATATAATCTTCTTCTGCATTATTTGAATTAATAATATAATTGTCAATAAATTTTTCTTTTTCATCTATATATAATTTTAATCCATTATAATCTTTTCTTTCTGTGTACCATTTTACTTTATTTATAATTTCTTTACATATTTTTAATTCTTCCATATTATCACCAAAAAAATTATAACAGAAATACCTTAATCGTGCAATAGTTATAGTGCCTGTATCTTAAAGCAAAAAGAGTTTAAATATAAATATGTTCATTGTAAAATAGATATCAGAAAGGAAGGTGAGAAACTTGGTATATGTAAGAGTAAAAGAAATATTAAAAGAAAAAAAGAAAACAAAGTATTGGTTCGTAAAAAAAATGGAAGGAGGTTATCAAGCATTATCACATCTGATAGATAATGAAACTACTGGAATACATTTTGATACATTAGAAAAACTTTGTAATGTTTTAGAATGTGAACCAGGAGATATCTTAGTTTTGAAAAAAAGAAAGGAAAAATTAAAAAAATGAGTAAATTACTGAATCAATATAATGAACTAAAAAAGAATGATGCATCTTCAGTTTACTTGTTTAGAGTTGGGATTTTCTATAACATTTTAAATGAAGATGCAAAATTAATCAACGAGAAATTAGGGCTTAAAATAACCGACTTGGGACCTTCAATATTCAAGTGCGGATTTCCCGTTTCTCAGTTAGATAAATATATCATACTACTAAATAAAATGAAAATAAAGTATAAAGTAGTAGATAATTTGCCAAATACAAATTTAAATGATTATATGAAAAACGTAGAGATAAAAAAAGTTTTGAATAAAATTTCTAATCTAGATATGAATAATACTACATTTCAACAAGCATTTAATATTTTATTAGAAATTCAAAATAAGTTAAAAAATATTAAGTAGAGGAATACATCCTCTACTTATTTTAGTAAATATCTATATTTTTAATACTTGTCCTGGATAAATTTTATTAGGATTTGCAATACCATTTTTCTTTGCGATTTCCTGGTATGTCGTTCCAAATTTACTTGCAATTCCAGACAAAGTATCTCCAGATTTTACAATATATGTTTTAGATGAATTAACACCAGATTTTTGATTTACTATTGTTTGTATTGCATCATAATCATACCCTGCTGCTTGTAGTTTTTTCTTTCTTTCAGATCCATTATCCCATTTACCAGCTAATACTTCATTTGCAATTTCCTCATTTGATTTTTTTGAAAAAATACCAGACAATTCATTAACTCTAGCTTGTACTACATCATAGTTATAACCTTCAGCAACTAATCTATTTTTTCTATCTTCGCCATTTCCCCAATCGCCAGCAAGAACTTCTTGTGCTAATTGTTCTATTGACTTTTTAGCTGGTGTATTTGAAGATGAATTACTATTGTTATTTATTATTGATGGATAATCTTTATATGCTTCATTCATATCCACATTACCAGATATACCATTTACACTACCGCTAGATGTGTATTGCCATAATCCATAAATATTTTTATCAAATGATGCTCCCTTATTCCACCAAGCAATCCATTTATCAAATCTGTTTAGTCTTGAAGAATTTAGTTTTGTATCAAACCATGATTTTGAAGCATAAATTGCTGCATAATATCCTGCTTCCTCAAACATTAAACATTCTTTTTCACAAATAGATACAAGAACATCATTTGATGGCATACCATGTTTTCTTTTATATCCATCTGCATCTTCCATATCAATAATAACTGGAAATTTCACTTTATCTTTATATGGTGCTAAAGTTTTTATTACTAAGTTTGCTTCATTTATAGCATTATTTATATTTAATGCATAAGAATATGTATATACACCAAATGGCATTCCTACTCTAATACATTCTTCTATATTTCTAATGGCTTTACTATCTACTGAATTTTGCCCATAACTAATTCTTATAATAGCAAAATCAATTCCTGATGCCTTTACTGCATCCCAATTAATATTACCTTGATGTGCTGATACATCTATTCCTTTACTCATTAGCCCCACCTCCAAATTCATTTTCATCTCTTTGGATTTCTCCATTTCCTAGAATTTCATTTTCTTCCATTGAAAATTCCACCTTTCTTTAAAAAATAAATACTGGAAGATTTTTTTGATTTCTTCCAGTATTTTATAAACACCGTAATTTCTTTACGGTATTATTCTGTTTTACTTTCTTTTAGTTGAGTTCCAAAATAAAAGGCTATAATCATTAAATATATTTGCTCTATATCCATTTGTCCCATTATAGCCTTATATGCAACTACTAATGTTAGAATCAATGTTACTAAACTTTTTACATTTATTAATTTTGCTATCTTATCTTTCATAGTAAAACCTCCTAATTTAATTCCTTAAATTTTTCTTTTATAAAATCAAATTCACTATCCACATAGCCATTATGTAATTTTAATGCTGATATTATTTCTTCATATTTATCATAAAAAGCAAATATGGTTTCAAATTCTTGTCTTGTTTTTACCACTCCATTTCGCAAATCTCCTGCAAAGGATAAGATTTCAAAACGAAGATGATCCTTTTCATTATTGTCAATTTTATTTGAAATCTCCTCCAATCTATTGTTTTTCTTATTTGTAATTAGAGCTATTATTGCTGTTATTGTTGCAGGAGTTGCGGTAATTAATGCAACAATTATACTTGTCATTAGATTTCCTCACTTTCTTTTGCATAAAGAAGGAGCCTTATCTAGACTCCTCCTCCAATTTTTCTTTTACTTTTTTTCTCCATAGTTTTGGAACATCTTCAATTGTCATTGTTTTTAAGTCTCTAATTTGAATTACATAAAAATTAATCATTTCCAATTACCTCCCCTATGTCTTTAACAGCTTGCTCAAGTATAGCAATTCTTTCAACATCCGGAATTGCCACAACTCTCTTTGCATTTTCTTCTTTTGCAAATTTCAACCATTCATCATAATTTGCTTCAATACTTTCTGCAAGTGTATCTCTACTATTTACTTCGACTTCATACATATCGTATAAATATCTTGTTGTTTCTACTCCATCTGGATCTGTAACTTTGTCCTCTATTATATTGTCATAAAAAAGAACGGTACATTTACCGTTCTGATGTTTGCTTATTTCAAATTTATTTGGTTTTATTGAATTTTCTGTTTGCATAGCTCACCACTCCTTTTAACTTATTTATATCTATATATGGTCTTATATATTTTTGATTAAAATTGTAACTGTTACAATGTTTAAGCCAACCATAATAACTTATCATTGCTGAAGCATCTGTCAAGGTTACTTTATTTCTTTTATATATTCTTTTTGCCCTTCTCTTTATCCTTAAAAAATTTCCACGCCTTAAAGTTGTATATCCTCTGTAATATCTATACCCAATAAAGTCAACTGGCCTACTATCAGCTTTAAATAGTTGCCAGTTTTCTTTTAAATTTAGGCCTTCCTTTTTCAACTTCAATTCTATTTCATTTTTTATTTTCTTCAATTCCTTCTTGTTTCTGTGAAAAAGTAACATATCGTCCATATATCTTAAATAGTATTTTACCTTCATTTCTTCCTTTATAAAATGGTCTACATCTTGCAAATAAAAATTTGCAAACCATTGTGAAGTATAATTTCCGGATTGGAAGTCCACTTTCAGAGCTATCAATTATTTTATCAATAAGATCTAAAGTATCCCTATCTTTTATAACTCTCATAAACTTTCTTTTCATTATTTCTTTATTTATCGATGGATAAAACTTTTTCACATCAAGTTTCAAAGCATATTTTGTATTTTTTCTATCATTTACTAATATTTTTTTTATATATTTTCCGCCATAATGTATGCCTCGGTTTGGAACTGAAGCACAACAATATTCATACATTCCTTTTTGAATTATTGGTTGTATCTGCTGCATCAATGCCCAATGAATAATTTGGTCTGGATAAAATTTTGGTTTATATATAATTCTTTCTTTTTTTCTTGCACCATCGTGAATTAGCATTTTTATATATGGACTTGGTGTATATGTTTTATTGATAAGCATATTATATATTTCATCAACATAAAAATTGACATTGTCTAATATTTTAATTACACCGTTCCTATCTTTTTTTCCTTTTGATGCATTTATAATAGCTTGTCTAATATTTTCCTTTTTTGTTATTTTTTCATATATATTCCCTACTCTTTTCACTTTTCCTCCTGGTTTTTCTTATTTCGTCTACCGATTTTTCGCTCAAAAGGAGCTACTAGACCAGTCCAGTCTCGACTCAATTTTTAGCAAGTGCTATGGAAAATGATGTGTAAAAATAATTTAAAATAAGTAGGCGAGCCCCGTAATTCCAGTTCGAATTGCCGGAACCATTATTCAAATTCAAGTAAAAGAACCCATCATTAGCACCATTGTTGAAATTACCCCCAGCAAACGCTAAAATTCAAAACGACAATTACAGGATCGCACACATCAAATCCCCTGTAGGATATTATATATATTTTTTTCCAAGATTTTAACTACTCTTGAATTAAGGTATTTATAATGGAGGCTGGCCGCCCCCATACCCCTGCTTATTACTGGTATTTAAGAAGGCGAGCCCCGTAATGCCAGTTCGAACCGCCGGAACCATAATCCAAACTCAAGCAAAAGAACCCAACACCAGCACCAGCGCCGAAATAACCCCCAGCAAACGCTATTCTGTTTCCTTCTGAACACCAGTATTTATCACATATTCCTGTTCCAGAACTTCCATTAGCTTCTATTGGAATTTCAATTTCAGGATAATTTTCATCATATCCCAATTTACTTGGATAACAATCTGTTTGTTTTAAATTTGTATATCCAACCTGTTTATAAGGAGCAACAAATTTATCAGAAGCATATTGAGTAGGATCATCACAAACATATGCCACATAATCTTTAATATTAAGCCCATCTATTGCAGTAAACATATTACTAAACACATTTTCAATTCCTCTATATATAACTGAATGACATCCGTCATTTGATAGACAACCTGATTTCATTCCTAATTCATCACATTGTCCTGCTTTTTGACCTATTCCCCACAAAGCATTTCCTACTGCTATATTAACAGCAGCTCCATCAAAATACACTGCCTTACCAGTTACACTTCCATTAGAAAATTCTTCTATTTTAGTTATTGTTCTTTCTGATGCTACAGAATTATTCCAAGCATCAGTTGCTCCTATTGATACATTTCTACCAACATACATATTACTTGAATTTGCTACAACTATTCTGTTAACATTATTTTCAGCAATTAAGGCTTTTTGATTAAACCATTCAGATACTCCTCTACCTAGTTTACTTTGAGAATTATAGTCAGCATATTCAACTAAATACAACAATTGTAATATAAAGTATCTAGTATCCATTTGACAAAATCCTTCGCCTACTGCAGTCGCTAAAGTTCTAAATGCTGCTATTGTTTTGTTATATGCAGGAATTGTTCCGCTAATGCTGTGGGCATTTCCTTCTGTATCTATGCTAATTCCATATCTACCAACAGAAAATTCTTTACTATGTTTATAACCTGCTCTATTATAATCAGATATATAAATATATTCATAATCACCTTTAACTTCTCTTTTGAACCAAAATTCTGGAATCCTTGTAAGTACTTCTCCATTTGTTCCATCAAATTTAAAACCTGGTTCTCCATAAAATGCTGTTATTTTTTTATTTTTCGTATCATAATTATATGTAATTATATCAGACCATGGATATAAATTATCAAAATCGTTTTGAACTTCATCCCCATTTTTTGTTGCATTTGCAACCAAACCTGTATTATCACAAATTCTCTCCCATTTTGAAAGAACATTATCTACAATTTTTCTTCTAATACCATAATTTTTCCCAACAAATTCTCTAGCTTCAGTTATTGCTTCTTGTAATTCTTTTTCAGTTACATATATTTGAGTAGAATCTAATGTAATTGTAACATTACTAGCATTATCAACAATAACATTTATTTGAATATGTTTTTCTATTTTTTCAGCAATAGAATTATTTATATATTCTGCATTACTTCCTGCATTTGCATAAGCATATAATACTTTTGCTTTTGTATCCGGATCAATTGCAAATAATCCAATTTCTCTAAAATAAAATGCACTTTTTGCATCAGTATTTTTAAAAATAAAAGATACACTTGCTTGTGTATCCCCTGTTATTTTTGTTTCTTCAATTGGACAATCTAATACTTTTGTAGTTAACGCTGTTTTATCTGCAGCATTACCACTCAAATTTCCGCTACCTATTTCAGCATGGTCAAATTGTATTTTCTTTCCCTGCAATGTTTTTGCTGCCAATAGGGCACCTTGCTTTGTTATATAGACTTTTTCAAATCCCATTTTAATCTTTACCTCCTATTTCAATATAATCTTGGCTTGCTAATTGTAAACCTAAATTAGTATTTTGATTTATACTTATATTTTCCTTTTTTTCTTCTGTAGTTATATTTAAGTCAATGTAATCTTGCCTAGACACTTTAGAACCTATGCTTTCATCTGCATTTAATATAGTATCTTCTAGTATTATATCTGTGTTCGGATCAACATTCATATATTCCATATTAGAAACAACTAGTCCAATATTATTTTCTTGTATAATTGTTATATCCTCTTTTCGTTCAAATGCTATTGCATTTAGATTTATATAATCTTGACTTGATATTACTGCACCTATAAATTCATTTGCTTTTGTTTCCAACTTGTAGTCTAACATAATATTTGCAGGTATTTGTTTTACCAAGTTAGTTTTTAACATTTCTGCTGCTTCGGTATATACCAAATTTATAGTAATATGTAATTCATAATCTTTGGCTTCTAATTTATAGTTATCTTTTCCAATGCTTTCATTTAAAGTATTTATCAACCATTTTAATGTATATGGCACTTTATTATTCATTTTAAAAAGAATATTCATCCTTCTTGCTTCTATTGTTTCTGCCTTGTTTGTAATTCCATATATTTTTTCATATCTGTCTAATCCATAAGTCCTAGCAGATTTTACAATTACTTCTCTTAATATACTATCTATCAAATACCTCATACTTTCGATTTCTACATCTTCTGCATCAAAAATCTTATTAAATTCAACTACATTTTTTAGAAATGGTGGCATATATTCTACTAACTTCATTTTAATGTCACCTCTTTCAATGTAGGAATTTCAAATTTTTGTAATTCTATATTTGAAGCCTTATTATTTATAACTGTATTTGCTACATCTATAACTCCATCTGCATTTAGAATTATTGTATCTATTTGAGATTTTCTTATAATAATGGTTTCTGTGTTTTCCCAATTTTGCTTTAATTGTAAGAAATAATCATTTATTAATTGTTTTATTTGTTTTTTTACATTTTCAATAGTTGTAGTTTCAGATATTGTAACAGTAGAAATTATAGAAATTTCAATTTCCTTAACTGTATCAACTGTTACAACATGTCCAATTGGGGCAATTCCTAATCCTTCATCTGTAAAATCAGGGCATATTTCTTTTTGAACTTTATCAATTAAAACTTGTGAAGCCTTATCAAAATTACTATCTAATATTGTAAGTTTAACGGTTCCTGGCCCATTCCATATTGGAGTAACCTTTACACCACCAACTCCGGCTATCTCTTTTGTTTTATTTTGATAATCAATTATATTTCCACCAAACCCTTGCTCACTTGTGGTCTCATAGTACCTACTTCTCAAAGAATCGTCGCTTTCTTCATCTTCTCCAGGAATTAAAATATCTGTTAGTTCTGCTTTTGCTAAATTTTCTATATAATTTACTGGTATTAAATTCCCAACATAATTATTTCCTATTGCTCCAGCAGTTTCACATTCCATTTTATAGATTCCTTTTTCAATTCTTTCGGTTGCTTTATATACTATATCCTCTATTGTAAATCGCTCTCCTACCTCTATGTCCATTAACTTATCGTTTTCATCGTAAAATGTTGCTTTTTTTATTGCATATGTTGCTTCGTTTCTTGTAAGACCAACTTGGTTTGCTAATCTATCTAAATATTCTTCTACAGCAGTATCTGCAAAAACCAAATCTATATTATTTTTTAACAAAATATACATTTGTGCTAGTTCTGCTGCTGCAGGTCCCAAAGCGTCATATATGATGCTTCCTTCTCTTTTATCAATTTGAGTAGGTACTGTATCTAACATTCTTTGCAAAATAGTGTCATAATCAAAATATTCGTCCAAATTTTCAATTTTATCTATATCAACTACACTCATTAAACACTCACCACCTTTTCCGCTTCAAATTCTCCTATATTTGTAACTACTGTGAATTTTACCTTTATTTCATTTCTGTTTACTTCAAAATCAAAATCTTTTACTTCTGTTATCCTTAGGTCTTGTAATAACGCTTCAGTTATTACTCTTTCTAATTCAGGAATTACAAAAGTCGTATTTTCTCCGATTAAATGTTTTAGTTCGATTCCATAGTTCCAACTATAAATAAGATGTTCAAATCTTTCTGTATTTAATATACAATATACAGCCTGTTTCATTGCATCAATACCATCACAAAATTTTGAAATAGTATTTTTTTCTATATTCAAATAATATGTCTTGCTTGTTTGTTCTATTGTATCTTGCACATTGTTTATTACGATATTATCTGTATTAGGTGTCATCTTATTACCACCTTTCTTTTAAAATTTATCTAGTACAACAAAGTTAATTCCACCTTGCTGTTGTATTAAAATAACATTATCATTAATTTTTAATGCATTATGTACCATTATACTTTTAGTTCCTTTTATGCTATGCTTATGTGTTAAATTTATATTTTTTTGTTCTACTGATACACTTACCTCTCCTGTTACATTATTAGTTATTTTCTGATTATTATCATTTGGATATATATCAGATGAAACACTTATATTTGAATTAACCTCTGTAGAATGGCTATGATTAGCATTTAAAGATGTAGTTTCTGTATTCCAGTCCATAGTCACATTTACTGTATAATCTTTAACATTTTTAGTCAGCACTAAAAATTCTTCTGTTAGTTTTAATTTTTGTTCAACTGTTATTTCAAGTGGTTCAACACTTGTTACAGTTCCAAATAAAACAGAAGTAGGAGCATTTGCATCATTTGCTCCTACTGCCATCTTTTTTATTACTTCTCCCAATGAACTACTCATATTTCCCCCTATTGAGATATAAAGTTTTGGCCCCTTAATGTTAAATCCATAAAATGTTCTCCATTTTTAAAAGTATGTTTTGCTTTTTCTACTAACATAAAGTTTTGAAGCTTAACATCACCCAAATTTAGATTTACTATTATAAGTGAACCACCTCTAACCCTAATATCTCCTAATGCGTTTTTTATTTCTAGGCTTCGTGTTTTTTGATTATATAAATCTAGTAGTGCTCTTGCTTTAACTGCTCCATTAGTTTTTTCATCTATTGTGTCAAAATATTGTAATACTCCCCACTTTTCAATGTTACTTGAATCTTTCGCCATATATACTTCTCTTTTTCCTGTGTCAGAGTTATCGTATGTAAGCTTTATTTGATTATATGTATCTGAATCTATGGAACTTTCATAATCAAAATTTTCTCCAGTTTCTTCATCTATCACTAATCCTACTTTCATTCTTTCTAGGTTTTTCAAACACAATTTTCCAAAATCATCATACAGAACATACATTTCTTTTCTATTCCTTATTGTTTCATCTAGTGCATTTAATATAATATCAAATAAAGACTGATTACTTTCAGTCTTTTTTGCTATCACATATCCTGTATTTTCAAGCATTCCGGCAATTTAATTGAAAATCACTAGCAATAGAGCGTACCACTTCATCTGCTCTTTTATTTACATATACTCTAGTATCTTTATTTTTTAAATATCGAAGCTGATCGTATGCTGTTGTTGTTATTATTTGTTCCTTATCACGTTTTTTTCTAAACACAAAACCATAAAATAAATTTGTATTATCAACTTTAAATGCTACTGGATTTCCTTCTTCAAAGTTAATTATATCATCTTTAACAACTTTAAATTCTAATTTTCCAGCAGCACCTTTTCTTTCAGTAGTCCAAGTTATTTCATCTTGAACTACTGGTTCATATACAGTATTTCCATTTTGAATTAATAATTGTTGGCTCATTTTCTTCCCTCCTATGATGGTATCCATAGAACTTGACCTGGATATATCAAATTTGGATTTCTTATTTTACTTCTATTAGCATTATAAATAGTTGTATATTTAGCACCATTTCCATAAAATCTCTTTGCTATATTCCATAAACAATCTCCTCTTTTTACTGTATAATTTTGTCCACTTGGTTTTGCTACTGCAGTATTATTAGTTGTAACTGTTCTTGTAACTGCTGGTGGTCTATATTGTTTTATTGTTACTTGTACCTTTTTTGTCGAATATTCTTTATATTGTTTTAGTTTTATTTTTACTTTTGTATCAAAACCTTCTTCTGTTGTATCAGTTATAGTGTATTCTTCCAACGCCACTTTAATATTAGTATTAAAAATGTCTTTACCATTTGGAAATTTTCTAACAACTATAAACTGAAAAGCAGATCTATTGACTTTTAAATTCTCTAATACACCTAAATAATATTTGGCATTTTGAAAATTGTTTTTATACATTGCAAAAGGATATTTTGTATTAGGTAGTACAACTTCAAATTCCAAACTTGACAATCCTGGGTTTTTCAAAACATTTATTTGTGAATAATTTATCAAATTATATGTCTTATTATTATTACTTATTTTTAGTTCAAGTTTGCTAGGAGGAATGGGAAGAAGTACATTGCCTAAATAAAAATAATATGCCATAAAAATCCCTCCTATTCATGTACTCCATCTGAAATATATTCTAATTCTTCCTCTAACCTTTTTGTTAAAGAATCAACTATCCCATCAATGTCTGTTTCACTATCAATATTATTATTGTTAGTCATATTTATAGTTAATGGAACGGTTGTAAATCTATTTATAGTATCTCTTTCTGCTATATCTATTAAATATTTTAAATCTTCATCTGTTATTTGTTTAGTGTTATTGGCTGTGTCCTTTGTATTTCCAGCAATATCTCCTAGTGTATTTCCAAACTGTGATGGATCTATTGTGAAACTCTTATCGTTTAACACATTTTTTATAGCATTTCCAGCACCATTTATCCAGTCATTTCTATGATCTACTCTGTCTTGTCGAGTATTATTCATATCTATTGCCGTATTTTGTATATTGGTTGCTGATGCATTAAGTTTCGTTCCAAATTCACCTTTTAATTGGTTTATCTTGTCGACAGTTCCATCCATTTGACTAGCCATTTCTTGTAATTTTGCATTTCTATTTATGATATTATTTGTCATTTTACTTGCAAAGTCATCAGCAAAGTGTGCTGCTTCAACGGTATCTATTTGCACTCCTGGTATTTTGTTCAACGCTTGAATTATTCCGGTTTACCAACCAAACAACTCCATTATATAAGCCTTGGAAAATACTTAAAACTCCCAAACAAACAGCCTCGACTCCTGTTTGAAATGCATACCAAGCACCCATTGCTCCAAGTACACAAGTTTGAATTCCTAACCATAATGCCATAGCACCTAAAACTATTGCATAAAATACACCTTGAATTCCAAGTCCAGCAACCATTATTCCTAATTTCAATGCATCCCAAACATAAAGAATTCCATAAGCCACCTTGTCATTAGTAAACCACAAATATGTTAGTGCAACAATTAAGGCCATTATCAAAATCACAATCCAAGTAATAGGACACGCTAACAATGCAGAATTTAATCCCCATTGTGCTGCAGTTGCTGCCATAGTTTGTCCAGAATGTAACATTTCTGCCGCTCCTGCAATTCCATGTGCTATTGACAACATACCTAAAAGTCCACTTGCAATCATTGAAACTATATTAAATCCAACATAGGCTCCTACTAATCCAAGTATAACTGGTGCTACAGGTTCTAATACACTTAACAGCCATGATATACCTTCTATTAAGCTTAAAATTGCCTGTGCTGCTAAACTGGCACCATTTATAAACATATTAAACATTTCTTGCACTTGTTGATTATTTGCTAATGCATTTATTTTATTAAGAACAGGATCTAGTGCTTTTATTGCAATATTCTTCATTTTGGTAAATACTTGATTCCAAGTCATTGGCATCTTATTAAATTTTGCATTTGTTTCATCTGCCGCTTTTAGCATTGCGTTTTTAACAATTTGTGCACTAATCTTTCCATCCGCTGCCATATCACGAATCTTACCAATTGGAACATTTAAATAATCTGCAATATTTTGAACTATTTGTGGAGCATTTGAAAATACCGCATTTAAATCTTGCCCTCTAAGTACACCTGTTGATAATGCTTGTGTTAGGTTATACATTGTAGATTCTATTCCTGTTGCTTCAGTTCCGGATATTGCAAATGTTTTATTTAATTGTTCCGCAAACGCAATTAATTCATCATTTCCTTTAAATGCCTTGCTGGCCTGTAAACCTAGTTTTGTAATAATATCTGTAGTAGTCTGATATGAAGCCCTAGCATTCATTGCAGATACGAAAATTTTATTTTGTAATGCTTCTACACTACCACCATCATCTACAATCAAATTTAATCTTGCTTTATTATTTGTCATTTCATCTGACAAATTAAACAATCCTTTTATTGCAGATATACCACCAACTGCTAATGCAACCTTTTTTATAGTAGAAAGAAGTTTATTTCCATTACTATATGATGTATTTATACTATTACTAAATTTATCTTGATTTTCTTGTGAATTTTTTATACTATTGTTTAGTCTCTCTTGGTTTGCCTGTGTCCTTTTCACACTATTATTAAAGCTTTCTTGACTATTTTGAGAATTTTTAATACTACTAGAAACATTATCATAATCTTTCTTTAAACCTTCTACTAATCTTCTCTGTTCAACCACACTAGAAATTAAATCTTGTGCTTTTGCACTTTGTGTTCCTTCTGCTGCAATAATCTTTTTAGCTTCAGATTCAACTTGTCTCAGAACCTGTAACTCTGCTTGATATGCTAATTCAGTTTTTACTGCCGATGCATTTAACCTTTCAGCATTATTTATTGCTTTTGTTGGAGCGTTTGACATTTCACTATTCAAGTTTTTAAATCCTGCTGTTGTTTTACTTACATTAGAATGTATTTTTGCAAATACAGAGGAAGCCATATCTTGTACCACTATTGAACTTTTTATAGTAGCCATATTTTCCTCCTTTTAGAAAAATAAGATTATTTCTTTTTAATTTTATTGGCTTCTTCTTTTTCATTTTCTGCTCTTATTTGAACAGATGCAATAACAAAAGCCTTTTCTTTAAACGGAAGATTTAGAAATTCATGCGGAAATTTATGAAGTTTTTGAAGGCAAAAATGTGCATATACAGCATCACTCTCGCCTTCCTTAATTAGTTTTTTGCTTCTTCAACCGCATCATCTAAACTATATCCATTTATTTCTTGTATTTCTTGCATTAAATCATCATATTCTCCTGGGTTTAATAAATGTTTTTTCAACAATTTTATTGAATCCATTTCATTATAGAAATCTTGTAATTCAACATTATGCAAATCCGGATAAACAACACATTTATCAGCTAATAATTCTAAATATTTTACAGTATCAAATTCTTGTTTCATTCTTTTTCCTACTTGAACTTGTTTATAGCATTGTTTTCTTATTGCATCGTTTTCATCTGCAGTAATGGTTTTTAGTTTCCATTTTTCTACTTTTCCTTCTTTATCTACAAATCTATTAGAAGCAACATATTCAACTTCTTTTACTTCATCTTTCAACATAAAACTTTCTAAACTCATATCTTATCTTTCCTTTCATTAACTATTTTTTTATTTTATTTTATTTTTATTGCATACCTGCTAATTGTGTAAATTTTGTTGGATTTGAAAAATCTTCAAATGTAAAGTCAATTTCTTGTTCTAGGAAATCACCATCTACATCAAATGAAGCTAACACTCCACCATCTACATTACATCCTGAAAATACCATTGTGCAAACTCCTGCTGCTGATGTAGGATCACTATTTGATACTTGTATATCAAAGTATATATCTTCTCCTGTATTTTTGTATCTTTCCATTAGTTCATCAAATATTGATGTATTTTTATATATTGTTATTTTTCCAGTTCCTTTCCATCCTGTTGATTTATTACCAGAACCAGTCTTTCCTAACACATTTATTTCTTTCTTTGTTTTTTCAAATTTTGCTTCAAAATCCTTACCTTGCATTAGTAAATATCTTCTGCCTTCAATAGTAACATAGCATTCTGCTAATTTTGCACTAACGGCATCTTTTGCATTCATTGTAATATTTGCCATTTAAAATTCCTCCTTATAAAAAAATTAGAGAACTTAAAAAGCTCTCTTTTATTCTACAACAACGGTCATATATAATTTTTCCATTGCATTTATTACTTGTACACTTGTTTCAATTGTTACTGATTTTTTATCATTTCCAATTGCAACTTTAATATCTTCATCTTCAAAATTTTCAATTGCTTGTAAAGTTTGATAATCTTTGAATAAAGCAACTATATCAGCCCAAAGTGATGTTCTTCCGGCTTCATTGTTTGCTATTTTTCCAAGATATTTAGAATTAAATACACTTGCTACATCAGAAGCAATTTGATCTAGAACTCTTATTGTTTGATTAGATTTAAATTCTTCGCCTTTTTCACTTGTAATATCTACTAAACTATTTATATCTTCCAACACTCTAACTTCATCTCCAACTTTATGAAGTATAAATTCTCCATTATCTATTGAAGATTCCAATTGTGCTTGCGTATAATCAACATTTATTGTATATTCTCCATCATATGTTTTATTTGTATTTGATTTATTGATTTCACAACCAGCAATTACTCCTGTTACCCAATAAACAAGTGCTGAATCATCTTCCACAGTTGTATTTTTAACATTTACAACACCTTCATAGTTTGCTGCATTATTATATACAACCGCTTGGAATTTAATTCCTTGCTCATCTCTCATTCTTTTAGCATATTGAACATATAAATTAGAAGTTGATTCATCTTTAGCAGTACAGCCAACAGCGTTTACTTCATATGATTCTAATTTATCTAAAAATTTTTGGTGTGCTTCTCCACTTACATCTCCATTTGTTCCTCCAGCTAATGCTTTTCCTGCTGTTACAGCAAGAGTTTGCATTTTAAATGTAACATAGTCATTATCTACTAGTTCATTTACTGATTTAACTGTTTGAACATCGACTTCTTTTGTTCCTAAATATGTACTTACATCATATTTATTATCTTCATCAATATTTTTTGCTATAACTATTTTTATATCATTTCCTCTAATTCCACTACATTTTGCAGTAGCAAGATCATTTGTAGCCTTATTTCCAGAATTTAATCTATAAAAATATGCTTTTTTGATATTTTTAAATAAATCTCTTATTCCTTTTAATTTTTCATTTGAATAATCATAACCAAATATTTTTAATGAATTTTTTGTAAAGTTCTCTGATGTAACTTCAATAATGCTTTCATCTTGTCCCCAGTCCATTTCTATTGCCATTGCAGCAATTCCTCTTTCTCCTATTTTAGAAGATGTGGCTTGTGCTGATGCAAAGTTAATATAAGTACCTGGTAACTTTTTATTTTGACTTATAAAATTTCCTCCTCCTAGCATAACTAGTTCACCTTTCCTTTCATATAATTTTTTATTATTTCATCAATTTCTATTTTAGTATATTTCTTATTTTCTCTTAAAACTGCATTTAATAAATCTCTATTACTAATATAGATTTTTGAATTAACTATTTGACTTTTTGTATATTTTTCTTCACTTATCGTTTCCTTTTTAGTTTTTTTCATCTTCTTTTACCTCCCCACTCAAACTATAATCATTCATTTTAGTTGTTTCGTTAATATCTTTCTTTATAAATAATTTATAATCTATAAAGAAATGTAAAATTCCATCTTCTATTTTATGGTTCAATTTATCTGCTCTTATTTTTGATTTATCTGATAATTCTATATATTCTAATTCATATAATGTATCACTCATATCATTTAATACTTCAGTATCTTCATCCATTGCATACCCAATAATTACTATACTTAATAAATCTCTATAAAATCTATCTTTCAATCCTATTTCTTTTTTTTCTTCTCCATTAAGAACTTTTATAAAAAAACAAGGTTTTTCAAGATTTTGTAATTTTCTATCAGTATATATTGGATATTGGCCTTTATCTTTATATAGTAGTACGATTTTATTTGCTATTCCCTGTATAATCTCATTTACTACACTTTTAACCATTATTTAAACACTCCTCTATATATTTTTTCATTTTTTGTTCTAATATTGCTGGCAACTGTGATTCAAGTTCCTTTTCAGATATAGTCAACATATATTTTCCTTCAACCCAACTTTGCTTTAGTCGTTTGCCCAACGCAGGAACATATCTGCCAGGTTCTTGTCTATGTCCATATTCAACATAGGATGCATATTTAACTGGATTTTCAACAATGACAATATAGTTGTTACCAAACTTAAAAATTTTCAAAGAATCTGCATATGTAGTTGGATCCGGTACACTTCCACTTTCCGCTTCTGCTTCTGTGTTCGCTGTCCATCCTCTTCTTAAAGTTCCACCACTTTTTATTGTATATTTTTTTTCATTTATTACTTCAAAGGTTCCCTCCCCAACAGGTGTTCTAGGAATAACTTTTGATAATAATCTAGCAGCAAGTTCTTTGGCTACATCTTTGCAAAATTTTTCTACATCTGTTTTTGCTAATTTTTCAAATTCTTTTTCTAACTTTTCCAATTCACTAAAATCACACATTCCCCATTTAGCCATTATGCCCATCCTTTCCATAATTCCAAAATTATTTCTTGATGTGTATCATAAACTGCTGGCATACCACTATTTTTATACTTTGTGGTTCTTCCTCTGCCTGTTACAATTATTAGACTTCCTGGTTTAATTTCTAGTTCTGGTGCAATAAATAACTTTATTTTCTGTACTTTTTTTGCTTCCGTATCTGTTTGTGTATTCACATAAATGTCTTCGAATGAAATCCTACATTTTTCATTTTTAAAGACTTCTGTTTCAACATCTTTTGTTATATTGTTAATTACTTTAGGTTTTAATTCATAAATCGTACATTCCGAGTCATATTGTTTTTCAATATTTTTTCTTGCAATCAATGTATATTGATTCATATTACCACCTCATCTTTCGATGCCTATATAAAGCCTTTTTATACTTTTCTATTAGAATATCATTATCAAAATCTATTGTTCCGGTATTGTATGTTGTCCCATTTATTTCAATTTGTGAGGTTGTATCAGCAAATGTAGTTGTTGTATCTCCTACTTGAATACTTTTAACTTTGACATTTTTGTCCTCATTTTCTTCAGCATCTATACTTTTTACAAATTGATCATCATACTTATTTAAGTACCAATAATCTTTTACCATATTTAGCCATGTTGTATATAATCCCTCTGAAATTATATTTTGGTGTGTTACATCTAATATAATAACTAAAACATCATATATACAATAAACTAATTGTTCATTTGCTTCTTTTTTCTTTTCATCATTTGAAATAGTATTTATAGATAATTCTTTTTTCAGTCTTTCTATAAATTTATCTACATCTATATTAGTTTTATTTTTTATTTTATCAACCATATTTTCACCTACTCTCCTTCTGGATTTTGGCCTTCTCCTGCTTTTGCTTCTTCAATTTTAGCAATCAATGTTTCTTTTTTCATATTATGAGCATTTTTTATTCCAAGTTTTTTAGCTTTTTCTTTTAATGCTTCTAATTCTTCATCTTCGCTAGTTTCATTTTTGTTTTCTCCAGAATTTTCTCCTTCATCATTGGTACCGTCATTTATGTCGGTACCATCATTTTGCTCTCCTTCTGGATTTATTGGATTTTCTGGCTCTGTTTTTGGTTCTTCAATTTCTTCTATAACTTCAACATATTTTTCATTTTCTTTATATTGTTTTTCATCAATTACAGCTTCCTCATTGATATAGCACCATACATTATTTAATTTAACTCCAGGACCTGTTACTCTTACTTTTCTTTTCATAAATCCTTTCTCCTTTCAAAAATAAGGTAAAGACTAATGTCCTTACCTTATGATAGTTTTATTTCTGCTTGGAAGATATCTTCAGCACAACTTAATACTGGTAAAGCTGTAGCAACTGCTTTTTCCCAAGTACTTACAGGATCTACTCCTTCTTCATACATACAAGCAAAGATTTTTCCAACAGTTCTAACATCAATAGCAGGATTTCTTTGTAATCTTATTTCTTCCGCTGTTGGTCCATAAACTGTCTCTCCTAATGCTTCATTAGGAATCATAACAAATTTATTTTCTGGGAAATATCTATGTTTTGTGTATGTACCGCTTTTTTCTAATTTTCTATATTTTCTATCATATGTATAAATGCTTGGTAGCCCTAAAGAATTTAAATATGTATTTAATTCTCCAACACTTGCTATTCTTGTACTATCTTTTCCAAATAATGCATTTACAACATTTTTATTTGATAAAATTTTTGCAAGTACAGTATTTGAAGTTATTATTCTTCCTGGCATTTGATCTAATTTATTTGCCCATGCAATTATATCATTTACTGGATTTGATGATTCTAATGACCAATCAACATTTGCAACTTTATTTTCAGTTGGTACACCATAATCAATGCTTGCATTTAATTCATTCTCGTCTAATGTAATTACACCATTGGCAATAACGTCCATTCTCATTTTTTCTACTCTTGCTCTTACTGATTCAATTAAATTATCGAAATCATTATAGACATCTTTCATTAATGCTTGTCTTTCAGCATCGTTTCTTGGACTCTCTAATGCAATGATTTCTTTTTCTTTTAATTGCATTTTTCTTTTAATTAAAGCTAACTCAACAACTTTTTTCTCTGCTTCTCTTTGTCCAATTTCTGATTCAGTATCAAATCCGTGAACACTTGCAATAACTGGTGTTTTACTTGCATTTGTTAAAACATCGAATTCAAGACTTTGTTTTTTTGTTTCTGGGAATAACTCCTCACCCATTAAAGCTGGGAACTTTCTTTCTTTTAAATAATTTAAAACTTCTTTTTGACTAAATAATTCTAATACACTTTTTGGCATATTAACGCACTCTCCTTTTTTTATTATTTTTTGTTATTTTTTATTATCATATTTTATCTAAATTTAATTCCTGGCATTGTTGCTTTATCCTCTGAAGATACAACAGCAGGTAATCTTGCTTCTAAAACATATCCTTCAACCATTATTGCTGCTGGTTGTGGTCCATATGTTACATCAACATCGGCAAACACTAAACCTATTGCCTTTTCACCTTTTTTATATACTGTTCCTGCTTGAACTATTTTTCTACCTTTTTCATCTGCTTCTATACCTGTACTATCTACTTGCTCAGTAAAATTTTGGTATTTTGCTGATGCTAAAAAATTTTTTTCTTTTACACTTTCTTTATTAACATACATATTTTTTACCTCCTAAAAATTTAATTAAAAAATTGGCTTTTAGTATTTTGGCTTTCACTTTTATTAGCCTCTTTAGCAAAATTAGTAGCCATACTAATTTCGCCATCATCATCGCCTCTATCTCCTTCCGGATTTACAGGTTCGTAGCCATTGGCTTTCTTCTTTTCAAAGAAATGTGGTGCTTGTTTTTTATAATTATCAGTTATTTCTTTTAGCCCTATTAAAGATTTTTTGTCATCAGATAATTTAATTTTATCTTTGTCTTTATTTATTAAAGAAATAAATGCTTCTCTTGTTAAATCATCTTTTAACACTTTAGCATCATCTAGTCCTTTATTTAATAAATCATTATAGATATAATCTTCATTTTCTTTTTTTGCATTATCTTCAATTTCTTTGATTTTTTTGTCGTATTCATCTTTTGAAATACTATTTTTTTGTAAATCAGCAATTGCTTTTTCCTTATCTTCTTTTTCTTTTGTAATAACTTTTTTGTCATTTTCTAATTGTGATTTTTCAGATTGTAAGGTTGTAATCTGAGTATTTAATGCAGCAACCTCTGCACCATTTTTGGCCATAACAGATTCTACTTGTTCATCTGTTAATCCCATTGCTTTTAGTTCTTCTCTTTTCATGAGTTCTCCTTTCGTTCAGGCTTTCGTGTTTTTATACGGAGCAACGCCTCCGACCTGGTGTTGTTTTCGAACAACTTACAAAATCGTAATATATAAAAATAAGTATGTTAAATAACATACCTACATTTATAACTTCTTATTGGCTGTTTAAGAATCCATTTAATCCACCACTATTTATAGACACCAAAAAAAGACATATAAAACTATATGCCTTTAAATTTAAATAGCCTTATATTTCATTTTCATGTGTCGTTTTTTGGCTATTTTTCAAGTATTTTTATGATTTTCACTTCGTTTTCAAACAATGAATAAACTCTATTGTCTGCATCATTTTTTATACTTATTTCTTCAATTTCTGGATCATTATCTTGTGCTGGTACATAACCAACTATTATTCCTTCATACTTTTTACCACTAAATGATTCTATATTAACTTTTTTATTTAATAATTCCTCTAAATTTTTTCCTTTCATTTTAGTTTCCACCTTTCCTATAAGGAACAATATGCGTTCCAGTTTTACTATAATGTATTTTGAAGCTATTTGTCTTTATCTCATTATTTTTATTTTTTACAACTCCGATTGTTTCTTTTACTGTTATTATTTCTTTTTTGTTCCACTTACCACTGTCGCTAAATTCTAATTGTCCCTTTCCTGCATATTGATTTATTAGCTCTTGTGCTTTTTCTTTTGAAATAGTTAAATAGCTTTTTCCGTCTATATAATTATTACTTCCAATTATATGTTTATCTTGCTTTCCTTGATTTATGGTCTTATTTACATTATCAATATATTTTTTTGCTCTTTCTTCAGTTGTTATTCCCAACGCATCAGAGTATTGTGCTTTTAAATTCTTCCACTCATCAATGTTATTATACTTCATTTCTTGAAATTTATCAAATGTTTTAGGCATTTCATCACCTAAAATATCCTTGTATCTATTATATTGCTCATAATCCGATGATTTATTTTTATTCATTTTTATATCTGTTTCAAATGCTTTCTTTGTAGCCGGATCTGAATAAACATATTTTTCTAGCCATTCCTTATAAGTAATATTTCTTGGAACATAATAGGTTTTTCCATCAGTATTTCTTGCTGCCCTTTCTCCAAATTCAAATTCATCTTCGAAGTATGGTGCCGTTGTTGTTCTACATCTTACATGAAACGGTGGGGCCGTAATTCCTATTTTCATATCTTTCATTTCATATACTGTGCCATCTATTTCTCTACATATATCTGATGTTCTTGAATCTAATGTTGCTATGTTTATATACTTTTGTACCCCTAACTCATTAAAACATTTTTGCCTTGATGCACTTGAGAAAAAAGCAGATTCTGTCATTACCAGTGTTCCAGCCTTATTCTTACTAACATTAAAATCCTTTGAGATTTTATCTATTACTTTATCTGGTGGATTTCCCAAAATTATTGATTGTGTCAAATCTGTTTGTAATGTTTTAATTAGTGCTTTTTTATTTTTCCAAATTCTATCAGAAAATGTTTGTTCATCTGTAGTCCAGGGTTTAGATATTATACTTTGTATTATGTCTAAATTTAATGTTGCAAATTTAAATGCTACATTTGAACCCTTTTGGAGCTCATAGGCTGTTTTATAGTAATTATCTCTGTATGTTTCTAGTATAAAATCATTTGTATTATTGCTTTCATCATAATACAACTTTTCAACTTGTTGTTGTATTTGTAATTCTAATGCCTCTAATCTAGAAATATGTATTTTTGAACTTGCATTTTCCAATTGCTTTTTCCAAATTAGATCTATTCCATTTTCTTCTCCATATTTTATATATTCTTGTACATCCCAGTTCAGTTCTTTCAGTTCATCACTATTCAGCCACTTTTTTGCTTCCTTTAAGCTAATTTGATTATTTACTGCAAATCTTACTAACCAATTATTTATTTCTTTTTTTACGGTGCTTAATGCCTTATCGTATGTTTCTTTTAATTCTGTAATATATTTAGCCTCATTCAGCAATTGTGCTTTTTCAAGTTCTTCAAATCTTTTAGTCCAATATTCTGCATTATTTCCCATTATTTATCACCAACTTTTGAACTTCCATCTTCTGTTTTGTTCCCTAATTCCTTTATTATTTTGTTATAATCACTTTCATTTTTTTCCGCTTCTGCTTTTTCTTCTTTATCTATCTTTTCTTTTTCATCTTCAACATCATTAACATAAGGATGTCTTGATAATATTGTATCTTGACTTAACATTTCTATACTTGCTTGGCAATTTTCTATTAGTTCTTTTTCATTTACAGTCATTGTTTTATTAAATACATATTCTACTTCTTTATCAGAATAATCTTTGCCTGTGCTCATTTCAACCCAATTATTATAGAAAAACATAAAATATTCCAAACTGCTTTTAAATTCTGTTTCTATGTTACTACAGTCTAAATCTAGGTCAGCATATAATTGTTTTAATGCTACACCAGACTCCTGTGTTCCAAATTTTTCGCTTTGAGTATCAACGCAAGAGCCACCCTCATAAATATCTTTTCTTAATTGTTCGATAAAACTTTTAAATGCTTCTATATTTAAAGTTATATCTTTACGATCGTATTCTCCATCAGTATCTAAAAATACTGTATTATATGTTGCTAGATTTTTTTGAAAAGTTCCTGCTTCCGATTGATAATTTTTTACAACATTAACTCCATCTGGTGCTTCATAAATTGAATCTCCTGTTCTAGAGCATAATTCATCGTAACAATCAATAAGGCTTTTCAATAAATGAATTAATGGCATTTCATCTCCATTATATTTGAAATATATGAAAGGTATCTTTTTCCATCTTTGTGGTTTTCCATCAAGTTCAAAATGTGCAACAATACTTGTTCCTTCTCTATCTTTTCCAATTACTAATTTGCTTCTCTTGTCTACTTCTTCCACATCTTCTTGTAATGTAGAACCATCATAAATATAATACCTTACACCATCTAAATCCCAATACTCTACTTTTGTTTTCTTGTCTCTTTCTGTTTCACTTGTATATACTTCAACTTCATATGTCATTATAATTGCATCTAATATTTCGTGTTCTTCATCTTGCCATAATGGTATAATTCTAGTTGCATATCTTAACCTTGCTTTTAAATCTCCATTTTCATCGATATATATTTGCCACCAAGCAATTCCTCTTTTTACTGCTTCTATTAGTGTATATTTTAGTCTTTTATGCATTTTATTATTAAATAAATCTTTCAATAAGTCCTTATATTCTTCATCTTCATTTTCATTTTTGGCTAAAACTTGTTTTATTGTTGGCTTTTTTCTTAAAAGATATCCTGCTTTTTGGTTTATCATTTTATATATAATCGGATGTTTTAATTTATAATTTTTTGCATGTGGTGCTACTTGTTCTTCTCCATTTTCTGCAATAATAATTCTTTGTTTATCTTCAATATCACCTTGATTTTTGTAGTATTTACTTCCTTCTACCATTTCCTTAAATGTATCTGACTTCTTAAAGTCATTTATTTGTAAATCTATAAATTTTGATAATACCAGACCTTTTTTTGCTCCTTCTGCTATTATCATTTTTATTCTATCCATTTCTGTTATCATTCTTTTTCTCTCCTTACTGCACAAAATATGCTCCCCTTTTCTTATTAGGGTATAATGTTTGTAATAGGTATCTTAATGCATCTAAAGCGTGGTCATTTTGTTTTATCGGTTTATCTTCGCCTTTTTCTTGTGCTTTTTCATCCCAAATATATGAATTAAATTCTCTAATAATATTTGGACATTTTTCTTCAACAATATGTATTCTTTCTTCATCTAGCCAATTTAAAACAAGATTTATTCCGTCTATAACACTATTATCAGCTTCTTTTACTGCTATTTTGTTTTGTTTGAATAAATTAATTAATGATGTTGCACTAGGATCTATAATTACTTTCCTAACATCAATATCTTTAATTAATTTCTTATAGTCTTTTAAAAACATATCATCCGTTTTTGTAATTTTTTCTTCTTGGCCACTTTTGTTCTTTTTAGTTCCTTTATTGTAATATTCATCTAATATCCATACATGAGGTTTTCCATTTATATATTTTATTCCACATAATAAAAACACCTGTGGATTTGTAATTCCATAATCAGATGTTACATAGAAATAATCAAATTTTTTAGGAATATCATCTTTCTTTATGCAATGTTTTATTTTATCAAAATTAGGATATATAATACCTTCAGCAAGTACCCATAACCCTAATATAAACCTTTGATAAAATACACCAACAAACATTCTTTTATATCTATCTTTGGTTTCTTCATCAAGACTTGGGTTGTCATCCATTGTAAAATGTAAATGTAATATATTCTTTTCTTTCTTCTTATCAATCCACTCTACTTTGAACCAGTGATTTGGTCCTTCTGGGTTGCAGTTAAACCAGTATTTAGAACCTTTTACAGAACATCTAGCAAGTGCTTGGTTTACAAATGATTGTGGCATCAATGCAACTTCATCTAAAAACACACCTGCAGCAGTAATTCCGTTGAACTAAATCTTGTGATCTTTCATCTTTACCACCAAAGATATAGAAATAGTTTATTATTTCTCCTTTTGATATTTCACACATGTTATCAGCACGTCTATCTTTAATTTTATAGCCTTGTGCTCTTAACATTAATTTCAGCCAAAAAAGAACATTTCTACGAAATGCTCCTACTGTTTTTCCCGCTAATATAAAATTCTGTCCGTTAAATTTTGTCATTGCCCATAAAACAAATGATAATGACATACATAATGTTTTTCCAGCTCTTATACTTCCATCTGCTATAATTCCATTTTTATCTTTTACTGGACTATTATCTGTCCACCAAGTTAATATTTTCTTTTGTTTTAAACTGAATGGTTTAAACTTGAATAATGTACCATTTTTTAACTTTTTTCTTAAAGTAATAGCATTTTGCATTACTTTCTTTCTTAGATTAGAAATTCTTTCATCAAAATCTTTACTATTCTTCTTCAGTGTAATCATTCCATGCACCTTCTGTAGAATCGTTTAGAGCTTTTATGAAACTATCATCTTTCATATCTTCTGTATTCGAACTGTCATCTCGTGCTGCTTCCATTTCTAATCTAATTAAATCTAATTCAAGTTTTCTATCATCAGTTTCTATCTTATGATAACTGTCTATATATCTTCTTTTTGCTTCTTGTACTCTGGTCAGAGCCTCCTCTAATCTTTGTACGATATTTAGGGTACTTTCTGCTTCAGTTGTCGTTAATGTTCCATTATCTCTATATGAGACATTATTTGATGAACTTTTTGACATTCTTACAATACTCATTTCTTTACCATTTTGTAAGTCTTGTATTTTCTTTAGTATTCGTCTTTCTCTAATTGATAATATTTTTATTTCTGATATTATTTGATATTTTTTATCGTCCAGTTCTATTTGTTTCAAAAGTGCTTTTTCTTCATCGGTAAGTAGATCGTCATATATTGTTTCATATTCTCCTGTCTTTAATGCTCTTGTATTTCTTTTTTCTGCTCCTGGACCACCTTTATTTCCTTTTGCATTTTGATTTCCTTTTTTTACTTTACTTAAATTACTTTCCCTTTTCCATTGTTTCTTTTTTACCAAATAAAGAACTTCATTATAAGTGACACCATGTTTTTCAGCAATTTGTTTATATGTCTTACCTGCCATATAGTCTTTCTTAATTCTCGAAATTTTGTTACTATCTTCAATCACATCATATCACCCACCTACCTTCTTTCTAGGATAGCCTCTTTATTTGTTAAACTCTCCCATCGTTTTACAATAACGTCACAATATTTTGGATCTAATTCCATAGTATAGCAATTTCTATTTAATTGTTCTGCAGCAATAATAGTACTACCACTACCCCCAAATAAATCCAATATTTTGTCATTTTCTTTACTCGAATTTTTTAATAATCTAGCCACTAAATCTATTGGTTTCATTGTAGGATGCAATGAGCTTTGTCTTGGTCTATCAAATTCTAATATTGTACTTTGTGTCCTATCATTAATAAAATGATGTGCTGCACCTTCTTTCCATCCATACAATATTGGTTCATGTTGCCATTGATAGTCTTGTCTTCCCATTACAAAGCAATCTTTTTTCCAAATTAAGCATTCTGCTAATTTGTATCCAGCATCTTTAAATGCTTTTCTAAAGTTAAGTCCTTCAGTATCTGCATGAAAAACATATATAGATGCTCCTTCTTTTGTAACACTATACATATTTTCAAATACTTTTTTCAAAAATTCGTAAAACTGATTATCACTCATATTGTCATTTTTTATTTTTAATGCTTCAGATGTTTTTCCAACATAGTCAACATTATATGGTGGATCTGTAAGAAGCATATCTGCATCTTGATTATTCATAAGACGCATAACATCTTCCTTTTGCGCACTATCTCCACACATTAACCTATGTTTTCCTAATATCCAAACATCTCCTGGTTTAGTAATTGGTTCTTCTATTTCTTCATATGCAGAATCAACATCAAAGTCATCCTCTTTACTTCCATTAACATCTTTTAGTATTTCATCAACTTCATCAAAATCAAATCCAGTTAAGTTCGTATCAAAGTCCTCTAATTTTAATTCTTGTAATAATGCTTCTAATTTTTCTTCATCCCAGTCACCTTGTATTTTATTTAATGCAATATTCAATGCTTTTTCATTTGTTTTGTCTAAATCTACAATAATACATTCTACTTCTACAATTCCCATTTCTTTTAAAACTTTTAATCTTTGGTGCCCTCCAATAACAGTCATATCTTTGTTTATTACTAAAGGACTTACAAATCCAAATTTTTCTATACTATTCTTTATTTTTACATATTCAGCATCACTTGGTTTTAAATTCTTTCTTGGATTGTAAGTAGCTGGTATTAATTTATCAATTTTTATTTTTTGTATATTCATCTTCATCACCTCTTTGCATTTTATCTAATAATTGTACTTTTATTTGTTCTGCAATTTTTTTCATCATAATTGGTGGTACACTCATTCCACACACATATTGCACATTCATTCCCATAAAATCATAGTCTTGAGGAAACGTTTGTATTGTTATTATATCTTTATCACTCGCATATCCTGGTACATCATATCTTAATGGTGGACTTCCTCCTGCTGCTATTGTTGCTGGTGTTCTATCATCTTTTAAATATTGAGTATTAAAGCAACTTATTTTTCCTTTTTCTGTTCTTTTTATTGTATCGCTAAGTTTTACATCTCTTGCTATTCGCTTTTTCCATCTTTCATATGTTAATGTATCCTGGTTTAATAGTTTATAATTACTGTCCTTTATTTCTCCATATTTTATGGGACTTTCATTGAATTCCAATTTTATTTTTGAAACATTTATACTTTTATTAATTGCTATAAAAAATAATCTTTCCCTTCTTTGAGGTACTCCCATTCTTGCAGCATTTAATAAAAATAATTGTGTATTATATCCAATTTCATTTAATTTTTTTATTATTAGATTTACATAGCCTCTTGCATTCCCCTGCATCAGTCCTTTAACATTTTCAGCAACAATTATTTTTGGTTTCAGTATGTTTGCCAAGTCTATAAATTCAAAAAACAAGTCATCTAATATTTGACTTGTTTGACCTTCTCTAAATTTTTTATTTTTTCCCCAATTTTTTTCTCTTTCTCCACATAATGAAAATGTACTACATGGAGGGCTGCCATCTAATATATCTAAATTATATAATTCTTTAGGTAATTCTTTTAATTTATTCATTTCTTGAATTCCCATACAATAATTATATTTTGGATGATGATTTTTTACATAAATATCATTTATTTTTTTATCAATTTCACAGTTTCCAATGACATCGTATCCTGCTAGTTTATATCCCATTGTAGATCCACCACCACACGAAAAACATGAAAATACTTTATAATTGTTCTTTTGTACATTTTCTATATCTTCTAAATACCAATTATATTCTTTCATAGTATTACACTTCCTGTCTTCCGTCTACATCAAATACAAAACCACATTTGGGACATTTGCATTGAAATTTATCGTCATTGAATTCATTTAAATCTACTTCTACATTATCATTTATTGTTTCTTCAGTTTCTTTTATAAGTTTATTTATTTCTTTTTCATCGAAGCCTGTAATTGATAAATCAATATTGCTATTTTCTAATTCATTAAATATGTTTTCTAACTTCTGATAATCCCATTCTCCAGATATCTTGTTAAGTGCTATATTAAGTAATTTTTCTTTATTTTTATCAAAATCAACTACTATACATTCTATTTCTTCATAGCTTAAATCCTTTAGCACCTTAATTCTTTGATGTCCACTTATTACTGTCATATCTTTATTAACAATGATTGGAGCAACATATCCAAACTCTAGAATACTATTTTTTATCTTTTGATATTCTTTGTCCTTTTCGTTTAGTTCTTTTCTGGGATTGTATGTTGCTATTTTTAAATCCCCTATTTTGAGTTTTGTCAAGTTCATAATTCTTTCCTTCTTTCTTAAAACATTCTAATTGCTTATAGCAATTTTTACATTCTTTTCTCATACATATATCATATTTCATATGCATACCTTCTTCTTTAGTACAAAAAAGAACCTGTAAAACCGATTTTACAAGTTCATTTTTTCTATATTATTTCAAAAAATAAAAGGGGATTTATTTTTTTAACATATTTTTTGATGTTATTATTATAAATTATTGACATTGACATGTCAAGGACAAGTTTTGGACAAAACTAATACTCTAAAAATCACATTTTTCTTATGCCATCAATTCCAAACATAAGCACTGCTATTTCTTCAGTAGCAGAATTTGCATCTCTTCTAATTTGCCTATCACTTATATGATATTTTTCGGACATAACATTTATTTTTGGTTTATATTTTCCTACTACATATAAATCATTTAAAATATGAGCTTTTCGCCACTTTTCATCGTTTTTACTTTGATCTGCTTCAAACAAATAAAAATTTATAATTCTTTTTATGTGTGTCAATATAATTTCTGTTCTCTTTTTTGATGCTAATATAGATTGAACTACGGTCACTTCATCATATGATTGACAGAATAATTTATCTAAAACTTCTTCAACTGTTGCTGTCTCTAATTCTTTTTCAGTAAATGTTGCTTGTTCACAAGCCTTTACGAAACTTCTATAATTTTTCAATAATAATCTTGTGTTTTTTATTCTAGTATCATATGTTATTTTTTCTTTTAGTCGTTCTTCATTTCTTGCTTGTTCAATCCCCTTTTTTATTCCATTTGCAACTCCTTCAGTAACGAGTTGTTCTATTAATCCTAATAATTCACTATCTTTTTCAGAAATTTCTATTTTACTCATACAAAAACCCTCTCTCTTCTTAGGCAAATTGTATGCTATTTATTTTGATAAGTTATAATTCTATGATTTTTAATATGTATTACAATATTTCCTATTTTATCTTTGATACATTTTCAATTCTTTTACTAATGTTTCTATTGCAGCAATATATCCGTAACTATCTGTATTATCTTTTCTTACTTGAATATATTGTTTATTTTTCATCTTTTGCTTTAGCTCGTTTGCTTTTTTTATCGCTTCCTTTATCTCCATTTTCAGTCTTATCCTCCTGTTCTTTTGGAATGTCAAGATATAGTTGTTTTTCAACAAAATTCTCCCAGTATGGAGTATCTGTAAATGTAACTTCAAAGAACATTTGATTATTTTGATTTCCTAATATAGATTGATAACCATTTAATACTCTCCATTTTTTCTTTTGTGCATCCCATAAAGGTTTGCCTATTAATAATAATATTTGGACCCATCCTAATTTTTGATTAGTTACTGTTTGATTTTCTTCATTGTCAATTTTTTTAGGAATTTTACTTGATTCTGTCACATTATCTTTTTTCTTTGGCATTTTACTTACCTCCATTTAATTTATTTTTAAAATAAGCCCCATTCTGCAAATTTTTCAAATCCTCCTTTTGCTTGAATGTATTTTCTTGCTTGTTCAACTATTTCTTCATATGGTTTTCCATCTACAAATTCATCTCCAATTGCACAACTTATTTCTACTGATTTTCCTGTTTCTTGTGCTTTCATAAACACATATATATTTATGCTTACATCTGCTTTTGATAAATCTTTTCCATGTAGTCCGTCCTCCTGTAATGCTGTCTCCCATATCACTTCCTAATTTTCTATTTGTAGCTCCAGTATCAACATTTGTTCCACCTGTCCACTCTCCTAATGGATTTATTATTGCAGTTGGATAGATACTTTTTAATTCTTCTGTTCTTGCATTGCTCTGACATATAATCACCTTATTTTTTGGCATATCTAATATATATTTACCATCACTATTATACTTATTATAAATTTGATGTGCTAAATAACTTATTTGCTGTTGTTCTTCTGTTAATGGCATTCCTTTAAATATTCCATTATCACCACATCTTATTTTTCCTTTTTGGTTATTTGCTAAATACTCATCTTGCTTTGCTGATATTATTTCTATTGCAATATTATTTGTTCTAGTAATTCTATATACAATATCAAATATATCTGTTTCATTATACTTAACAGAACTTTCTATTATTATTTTGCAATTTCCATGTCCTATTAGTACTTCAACTGCTATTTTAGGATTTTCTTGTAGTTTATATCCTAAATCTACTATTGCTCCTGCAATTCTATCTGCTATTTTATCTGGATGGTCTGGATTTACTTTTTCTATCATTTTTATTTCCCTCCTAATATTAAATCTAGTTTTTTATCTATATTTTTAAACACTGTCATAAAAGAATCTTGGCTTGAAAAAACATTTACACTCATTTGTACTATTGTATTTTTTAGTCCTTCTAATTGTGCTTTATGTTGCTCTTGTAATGTTTTAATAGCAAATTCATGTTGTTGTTTTAATTCTTTATTTTCTTCTCTTAATTTACAGAAATCATCAAATTTCAATTCCTTTAGTTTAGCAATATTTATTTCTTCAAGTAATCCCGCTTCATCTAAATCATAAATAAATCTGCCCTTTTTCTCTATATAACCTACCCATTCTTGATCTGCACAATCTTGATATAATCTTGTTCTTACTATTCTGTCATCTTTATTGATTTCAATAGTTTCAAAATATGTCCATCCTTTATTTGTATCTTTCATTACTTTTTTTGAGTAATTTCCTTGTGCATCTTTTTTATATCCAAATTGTTCTAGTTCCTTTAAATCCCTTTCAAATTTAATTCTATACATTTTCTTTTACCTCCATTTTTAATATTTTTAATAACTGCATCCAGCATTCCTTATCGCATTCATCTCCATAACTAATAGGATTTTCTATATCTCTTATCATTACTTGCTTATCCTTTTCAGTTAGTAAGTGTAAGTTACTGCCTATAAACTCACAGGTCCATTGCACAATATATGTTTTTCTTCCTAGTGCATATCTTTCTGCTCCAATTAACATTGCACTTATATCTTCAATTTTTCCATTTAATTTTATTTGCATATAATTAAGTTTTTGTGATTTCATTTTTTTTAATTTTTCTAATTCTTTTTTTAGTTTAATGTTTTCTTTAAATGTATCTTCTGCAAGTTTTTCTTTTGTTATAGTTAAATCAGCTGTTGCCTGTTCTTTTCCATCATATACACCTTTTAAATAAACAGTTGTTAAATCTAATTTATTTTCTTTAAAATAATCTAATAATTCTTTTAATGATTTCAAATCCTCTAAATCTAATATTGCACTTACATTTCTATCATTTTTCTTTATTTCATCTTCAGATAAACTAACTATTTCCATAAGATTTTTTATAGATTTTTCTAGCAATTTAATATTCCCCCTTTCCTATCTTTTTCTCTAATTTTTCATAACTTTTTTTAAATTTTTCAAATTCTTTACTATTCTCAAATATTTTTCCACTTTTTAGATCATCTAGTAAATGTCGTCCTTCTTTTCCTATTTGCTGCTGATATTTTCCATTACACCAATAATATTCACTTGTATATTGGTGTCCATCATATAAAACTTTATTTTTATTTCCCACATCACAAATCATGTTTCCATTTGGTATGTTTATGGCTCTTTTACAATTGTCACATTTTACAATACAATCCATTACTTTTCTCCTTTCTTAATAGCCTCTTGCAATTTCTCATTATCAAATCCAGTATTAAAGTTAGTATGTATAATGTGTTTTTCTTCAAATTGTTCTGCAATATCTTTTATTTCATCATCTAAAATTAAATAATTATCAGTTTTCCCATATTGTTCATCTTCAAGAAAATCTTTTATTTCTAGGCCTCTTTTTCCACTATTTAGACTTATTGTAGTTGCAAATATTCGCATTCCATATTCTGCAAGTCTTGAATTTACTATTCCAATATCTATTTGGTTTAATCGCCATGTTGAACTTAATACTATCTTTACATCATAATTTTGTTTCTGCAATTCCTGGTTCAATTTCATCAAATTACTTAAACATTTTGGATCAAAAGGAAAGCAGTTCATACTCATAATTCCTTTTACTTGATGTCTTTCAAAGCACTCATTCCAGTATTCCATATTATTTAGTACACCATCTATATCTAAAAAAATATAAAATAATTTTTCTTTTTTTGTTTCATCATAATAACATCCATGGCATCCCATTTTTTCAACTTGGCAAGTATCCCATTCTTTATCTGTACATTTCATTATTCTTCCCCCTTTTGTATTTCTTTTATAACCCACTCTATAACTGCCTGTACCATAATCGGACAATATCCATATTCATTTTTTCTAACTATATCTGCAAATATGTTAGCATCATTTCTTTGAATTCTACATCCCATAAGTAATTTAATAAATCTTTTTCTTGAAATTCTTTCAATACCTAACATTTTTTGCAAATGTATTGATGATTCTCTTGTAATCGTAATTGATACACTTTTTGATTTTTCTTTTTCTATTGCGTACCTTACTGCATCTGCAGCATCATCTTGATTATTTTCCTGCACACTTTCAAAATTTTGTATTTTCGCTATTTTACTAATTTCTCCATCTTTGTCCTGCATAAAAATATCGCCATCTACTATTAACTTTTTTACTTCATCTGTTGGCATCTTATCCCTCCTTTCTAAATTTTTCTTCCAATTGTTCAACACTATAATCTACCCTAAATTGGTTATATGATTTTTTGTCCATTTCTTTTAGTTCCTGCCATAATTCAGGATAATATGTATATAAAATTTTTAATTCTTTAAGATTCTTTAAAGGGCAACACCAACAACTTAATCTATCAAAATGTTCATATAATCCATCCCAATAGAATCCTTTTTCATAACAATATTGTAAACAATCCGCTTCTGTCATTTCATATTCAACTAATGGGTATCTTTTATCCCTAATTCTTTTTGGTTCATCATAAGCAATTCCAACGTATTCTGTATAACCTTCTTCTTTATATTTTTTTAAATAATCACTTATTACTTTGGTTTTTAAATTACTTGTACACCATCTGCAAAGCATTGTTGCCCAACCATATCCTTTTTTACCTTTGTTTTTACCTTTTGTTTTTTCATGTTCAAACATATAATAATCAAAACTTTTTTCTGCTTTTATTCTAGTAATTTTTTTATTGAAATGTTTTTGTATATAATCATCAAATTTATTTATATGTTCAATCATCTGTGGAAAATCTTTTCCTGTGTCTGCAAAAATAATTTCATCAACCCACCAACCATCTTCAAGCATTTTCAATGTCATTGCCGTACTATCTTTACCACCACTAAAATTTATTATATGTTTCATTCTTCATCATCCTTTGCTACTTGCAATATACACATTATTGCCATACCTATAAAATCTCCTATAAAAAAGCCTATTAAAAGCCCTATTATTAAATACTTTATCATTTGTAACACCTACCTTCCATTTAATTTATACATATATACAGTTTCTCTTAATGAGTCCAATTCGACATATTGTTCATCTATTATTGCTTGTCTCCTATCTATTGTTCTGTCTAATTCACCTATTTTATCTTTTAGCTTGGTATTTTCATTTTTTAGATCATGGTTTATTGCTATACACCCAACAACAAACCCAAAAACAAAACATAAAATAACCATTAAAGCTGCTTTTATTTTTTCAGTTTTCATATATATTTCTTTATCATAAATTTTCATAAGTATTCCTACCTTTCAATAAATCTTTTTCCCTGACACCACATATATTCTTCAGTTGGATAAAATTCATCATACACTAGTGGCATATTTTCTTTTTCATCACAATACATATCCCCATGTTCAATATACATACAATTTATACATTGTTCGCAAGTAACATTCTGCTTGATTTTATATCTTTTTCTTTGTACTGGTTTTCCCATTTTTTCTCCTTTCTATTGTCTTATATATGGTCTATCTATATATAACGCAACTGGTGGCTGTATATTTCCCAATACAGACAAATATATTTTTCCTGTTTTTATAAATTCTTCTTTTTCTTTTTCAGTCATTTCCCAACACGAAACTATATGTTTATCTGTTTTTAATGCTGGTAAATCTCCACACCCTTCGGCCTTAAATATACAATTCATATCTTCAAAATTTACTGGATTCATAATCCTATTCCTCCTTTATTTTTAAGTTGTATTTATCTTCAAATACCTTCTTTTTAGCAATATATTCCTTTGTTTTAAATCCTTTTGTATCAATAATTTCTGCCGTTTCATCATTATGAAATATTATAAAATCAGCTTTATATTTCAGTCCTGGTGCTAATATAAATACGGGCTGCAAACAAAACCCTTTTATTTCTTTCGCTTGCAGCCTTAACTTCAAATTGCAATAATAGTCCGCTTCTTTTTTACTGTCAAATGTTTGTCCATCTACGGAAGTCTTTACTGCCCCATATTTACTTTTTTTATTACCCTTTTTCTGATATTCTCTATATTGTTCAATACTCCAATGTTCTTGCATATTCTCTTCTCCCTAATCTTTAATATCACTTATTCCCAAGTGATCCAACATATCAGTATAACAGTTTTTACACATATTACAGAGTTTTCTTGGCGATTTACCATCTTTTGCAACCGATATAGTTATTCTGTCCAAAGTAAAGTTTCCACATTTTGCACAAAACTTTTGATTAGTATTTTGAACCTTAAAAATGAATTGTTCAAATTCCTGTTTTGACGTTTTCTTAATTTCATCGAAATTCATCTTATTCTTTCTCCTTCCTTTTCTTTGCACACTTTAAATCTTGTAATACTCTTGGTGTATATTGCCTATTTTCCTGGTTTCTTTTTAATGTTTCTATATTTTTTATAGTCGTATCAGTTTCAGCACAAATCCCCTTTGTTATAAACTTACTTGTATATGGTTTTATTGTACTTACTAGATCTATTTTATCTTTTATTATTCTTCTTTCCTGTAGTACCTTTTCTAGTTTTTTATAAACTGCCATTATTTCAATAGCATTTAATTTACTCAATTCTATTTCGTGTAACAGATCGTCTCTTTCGTATTCCTTATTTCGTAAATCTATATTCAATTTTTTCTCTATTTCCTCTATGTTATAGAAAAAATATTTTATATTTTTCAACAATTCTAATGATTGCTGCATATCTTCAATTACCATCGTTCTCGCCCTTCCTTTGTATATTTTTTCTAGGTTGTGTTTGTTTCTAAATTTTGCATACTGCATCTTATTTATTGTTTTATGTTTACTTATCACATACTTATATGCATCCCAGTTCTATTCTTAAATAATTCACAATATTCAAATAGTCCTGTTTGTTTATTTTTTAATAGACAATGTGGTATTTCTATTTCAAACTTTTTGTTTTTCTCTATTATTGGAATACACCATTCACAATTTTCACAAGTCTTTAACCCTCTAGATATCAATTCATCTTCTCTAATGAATGCCATTTCAGTAATCCTCCATTTCGTATATAGTATCTGTATCATATTGTCCACTTAACTCAGTTTGATCTAATGCTGATAATATGCATTTTTTAAAATATGATTTCGGTATTTTTATTTGTGATCTAGTATTAGCAATAGCAAAATTCTTTAATGCATAACATAGTTTTTTAGAATTTATTTCCTGGACTTTTTCTCTTATATTTGGAGTCATATACATTTCTTTTAGAATTTCAGTCATTTCAATAGCAAGTTCTGGAGAAAAAATATGCATTTCGCAATTTTTTATAAGTCTTTCAAATTCTGTTTTTTCCATCTTATCCATCATATCATCTAAGGTTTTATTTTCTTCTGGTTTATGATTAGAAGGATAGATTGATTTCATTTCTTTTAATTTAATTTGATTTGATTTTATTTGATTTAATTTGCATAAATTTGCATATGATTTTTTCAAATTTGCTTTGCATTTGTATCTTTTTTTGTATGCATTTGCATTACTTTTGCATATGTTTTTTATGCTTTTGCATTTTTTTGCATTTTTTTCTTGTTTTTTGTCTGCTTCTTGTTTTTTATCCTTTTCTTTATTCCATCGTGCATTTGCTGCTTGACTTCTTTTTTCTTTTAATGTTTCATATTTTTCCATTCTTCTTAATAAACTTGCTGACCAAAATGTTTTTTTATCAGCATTAAATAATCCATTTCCACTTTCATCATCTCTATATTCATTTATACAATCATTCAAATACTTTTCAACATCAATAGTTGTTCCAGTTTGCATTTTTATAGCCCTATATGTATTTTTATTAAGAGGTAATTTATATGTAGATTCGTTTCTTAACATTTCTAATATGGCCCAATATAATCCATATCCGTTCTAATCCATAATCGCATCTCATTCCCAATATTTTTGGATCTGATAATGCATTTGCATCATGGCTAAAATAATAAACGTCTTTACTTGCCATCATTACCTCTCCTTTCTTTTAATATCGTATCTACTGTCAGTTTTTGGTTTTTATACACATCATTTAAATATCTTTTTTCACATATGGGGCCAAAACCTTTTTGAATACTCTTCCATGTTTTCAATTCTTTTCCACACATTCTACAATTAAATGATTTGTCTTGTATATCTGGACACTTTTTTAATGCTTTTATTGCTAAACTAATGGCCTTTATATCCTTTAAATAAATTTCATCAGATTCATCATTTTGTATAAAACTAAGCCTGTCCCTTTTTAATTCTTCTAATTGAGTTATCGCTTTTATACTATTCATATAAGACCTCCATCAAAATGGATATAATTTTAATTCTAGATTTAATCCAGGTTTTGCTATTGTAGTATTTATTTTTGTTTCTTCATATACCTTATCTTGCATTATAGTTTGGTTAGAATTTGTATCTGATAAATGGCATAGTACAATATTTTTTGCATAACTTAAGTCATTAGATTTTAAGAATTTTATTACATTTTCTAAACTAAAATGGCTCTCTAATAATCTTGTATATCTAGTTTTATTTATTACTCCATTCTTTACATTTTCTTTTGCAATTTCTTTGTTATAATTACATTCTAATAGTAAATAATTTAGTTTATTGAATTTATATTTAATATAATATGTATCTGTGGCATACATAAGTTTTTCGCCAGTCGTCTTATATTGAATTAGAAATCCCAATGGTTCTGCAGCATCGTGTTGTGTATCAAATGGAAGTATTATAAAATTTCCTATTTCAAATTGTTGTAATGCTTTTATAATTTTAAATCTATGGCCAAATAAATTTTGTTTTTTTAATGTTCCTGCAGATGCATATACATTTATTCCATATAAAGCAAAATTCGAGGCATATTTTAAATGGTCCATATGTTCATGAGTTATCAATACTGCTTCAATACCATTAAAATCAAAATTCAATTCTTTTTGCACAATTTTAAAATTAACACCTGCATCCAATATTAATTTTTCATTGTTATTTGCTTCTATTAGATAGCAGTTACCACTCGAACTGCTACCTAATACTTTTAATTTCACTAAAATGCTGGCCCTTCATTTTGAATTGGAGTCATTTCAATATTGTTATCTGCAGATGCATTTTCTTCAATATTTTTTATTTCTCCAGTTTCAATATCAATTAATTCTTTGTTTGCTTTTTCTTCTATTTCTTCAGCAACTTGTCCCTCTATCACATTTTCATAAGTATTATCATTATTTTCTATAACATATGCATAGCTTTCATTTACTTTTTTAGGATCTATTGCAACAGCATTATATGTTGCTCTCGCAATAGTTTTTCTGGCCATTTCTTCATACCAACCTTCAATCTTTTCTTTTCCTACTTTTTTGCCATTTTCCCATTTATCTTTTTCTCCACCCCAAAATTCAGCTGCTGCATAGGCTGGTTTTCTCTTATCAATATCTTTTTTAGATAGTGTTATTATTTTATTTCTTGATTCATCAACATATTGTATATATCCAAATCCTCCTATTATTTCACCTCTATCAAATGGATTTTTAATTATAAAATTATATCTAGTGATATTATCTTTATTTACTATTTCAAATACATCATTAGAATATATTAATTCAACGATTATGTTTCTAATTGGGTATAATGATAGTTGTGTTGCTATATATTCTAGACCTTTATATCCTTTCAAAAATCCTATATCATACTTTTGAGTTTTATTATTTTTATATGGTATTGCATTTAAATGGTTAGGTATTTGCATATCTAATCCCAATTTTGCATGGTGTACAACAGCTATTGCTAAATCGTTCATATTTACATTTTGCCAAGTAATTGGTAAATTGTTTTTGTCTTCTTCTTTGGTTGATTTCCAACTATTTTTATTTAATCTTGCTTCTTCAGCTTTTTTCAAAGCATTGTCAATTCCTATAAAATATCCTCTTATAAGTTGTTTTTGATATTCATTTAAATTTAATGTTCCAATATTCCCTTGAAATTCTTTCATTACCATTCCTGTAAATCTCTCGCTTGCTGTCAATTCTTGCTTTTGTAATTCTGTTTGTTCTTTTTTTACTAATTCACTACTCATATTATTCAACCCCCAATTCCTTCATCATTTTTATAAATTTTTCTGCTTTTTCTCCTTCAATTTTTCCCACAGCAACTTTCATTCCTTTTTCATTATTATCATTTTCTTCAATTTCTGTTTCTTGCTCCGTTTCTTGCAATGATTGCCCTGCAACTAATCCACTTATAAAAGCTAATCCTATTTTTTCTAGTTCATTTAAGTTTTCTAACATTTATTTTTCCTCCTTAATTATAAATTTCATTCCTGTTTTTTCTTCATTTTCTACTATTACTGTACAGAAAGCAGGTATGCATAATAAATCAACTCCACTTGCAGCTACAAATGATCTAGCAATTGCAATGGCTTTCATTGATTGGTTCACAGCTCCTGCTCCTATTGCTTGTAATTCTACTCTTTTATTTTCTTGTAATCCTCCTGCTATTGCTCCTGCAACACTATTTGGATTTGATTTACTTGATATTTTTAAAATCATTTTATTTTCCATTTAAAATTCCTCCCTATTCTATAATTCCTATATATTTATTATTAAAATTATTTTTGAAAAAATATTGTTCATTATAATTTGACTTATCAACAAATGCTTTAATTTCAAAAATATTTTCAAATTCTATCTCTTCAAAGTTTATATTTATTTCCTTAAATTCATTTCCTTCTGCTTTATACTCTTCAACCTCTTCTTCATCAAACGAATGAAAAACATTAAAATTGATTTTCTTTGTTTCAATATCTATTGTTACTCTTCCTTCTTCCCAAAATCTTGTATCTTCAATTTCCTTTTCTGTGATAGCAATAATTCCTTCGTTTCTATTTTTACATTCTTTAAATTTTATAAATTCATCATATCCAATTTTTTCTTTTGCAATAGCCATTTCTTCTTCATTCATCCCTGCACCAGTTTCTTCTAATAACTTTATTGCAAATAGTAAGTCCTCATTATGTGATGTTTCTAGATTTCTTTTTATATAATCATATTCCATAATAATCTTAGTAGTAATATTAAGTGCACAATCTGAATAAGCAGACCAATGATAGTAACTATTGGCTAAAACATTTCCATTTTTCGTTATTTCTATGTTTAATCTTTGTCCCATTTTACTTGCTCACCTCGATTCTTAATTTAGAATCAGTGGTTACTATTAAACTAATTATTTGTGTGTCTATTTTATATATTTCATTTATTGATTCTCTATTATCTATAAATATTGGCGCTGATGTATTGTAGAATTTTATCAGAGTATTTATAATATCTAACCCTGCAAGTATCTTATGTGCATTATTTACATCAGCATATGGAACACCATTCACTAATGTATCGCAGCATTCTACAAGTCCACCATTAATTTGTGTATCAAACAATCTAAACCTTACTATCTCAAATTTACTATTTATAGCATTTTCCAATAATTCTACTTTTGTTTTTGTAAATTCTTCTAATGCATATTGTTCGCCCTCTAGTTCCTGGATTTTTTTAGAAATATTTTCTTCTTCATTTTGTAATTCTGTAATACGTTCTTTTGTTTTTTCTTGTATTTCTCTTTCATTTAAAATTTTATTTAGTTTGTTAATTTCTTCAGATATCTCTAATTTTCTATTTTGCAAATATGATATATCTCCATTTGTTAAATTCTTTACTTTTTCCTCTAATTTTTCAATCTCACTTATTTTGTTGTTATATTCTGGTAATGAAGTTATATCAAATGAAGTATCATTTTCCTTTGCCTTTTCTAATTCTGCTATTCTGTTAGTTATTTCATCTAAATTATTATTTAGTTCTGGAAGTTCTTGTTGTATTTGTTCTCTTGCTTTTGTATTTTCGTCTAGCCTTAAATTAATCGCCTGTCCTTCTTTATTTATTGCATCTTGTTCACTCTTCTTATGTACATTTAAGTTATTTTCAAATTGCTTTTTCATTTCCTCAATTTTGTCGGTTTCATATTCTCTTTTACAAGTTGGACATATAAATGAATTAGGATCAAACTCTAATTTCATATTGCTAACATCATCCCACTTTTTATATAATTCTGCTTTTCTTTTTTGGTCTTGCTGTATTTTTAATAATCTATCACTATCCTCATCTTGTCTATATCTTATTTTACTTTCAATTACCCTTTTTTCATTTTGTAAATTAATTAAGTCTGAAGAGTATTTTTGAGAATATTCTGTTTCTTTTTTTAATTTAAAATCTGATAGTTCTTTCTTTGCTGCAGCTAATTGGTCAGCAATTCTCATATTTTCTTTTGCTTTAGCTTGCACATCTGTCATTTCTAATTCAATTGCCTGTAATTGTTGATTATATTCTGCTTTTTCTTTTTCTATTTTTTCATAATCAATTTCGTGTTCTGTTATTAATGTATTTGTAAGCTCATCAATTCTTACTGGAATTGTTTCTTTTTGTTTATTTAAGTCTTTTATTTTTGCTTGTACTACTTTTTTATAATCATCAATGGATCTACCATCTAAATTATTTTTTAATATTTTAAATTCTTCTTTTGAATCTAATATTTCATCATCAGAAATATTTGCACCAGAAATATTTATTAGTAATTCTCTTCTTTCTGTCCATTTTAATTGATTATTAAAATATGATGGGTCCGTAATCAATTTAAATAGGCTTTCTGGTATTAAACTATTTATCTTTTCTTCATAATCTTTCTTCTTTACTGGTACTTCATCAATCCAATAATTAGTCTCGTGTCCAGAAAATTCTTGCTCTGTTTGTCCTCTTTTTTTAACCCATTTTTCTTGCAATACTTTTTTAAATGTTGTATCAATACCATCTATTATTAATGTTGCTTCAACTTCATGTTCTAAAAAGTGTATTGGATTATTATTACTATCTAATGTTTTTATATTGAAGTCTTTTCTATCATTGCTATCTTTATCAAAAAATAACCATTTAAATGCATCAAATACTGTTGTTTTTCCTGTTGCATTTGCTCCATATATATTAGTATTTTTGCAATCAAAATTAATTTCTAATTCTTTTACTCCTTTAAAATTTCTTAGTTTTAAATTAAGTATTTTTATTTCCATTATTAATCTTTCTCCCTTCTATTTTTTGCATCTTGAAATCTTCTTGGAACTACTATTGTTATGTTACATTCATCACAGCATCTTCCATTATTTACTGGTTGTGCATTATTGCCATATCCTTCGTAATTTTTTCCACAAATACTACATATAGGCATATTTTTTCTCCTTTCTGCTCTTGTTTTTTAGACTTTCATATGTTAGAATAAAAATAGAGCATTTATATAAGTGTTTTATAGAACTATTTATTACTTTGGTCGGTATTTGGTAGTTCTATTATTTTTGTCTTTTGTTTTTTGTAACAAACTTCTAGTTCATCAATAAGAAGTTCATATCTTGTGTCTGTACATAGCTCTGATATTTTTCTCTTTTTTACACTTGGATCTGAATAGTTATTTGATTCATTGATATTTCTAATTTGTAATAAAACATCAGATACACTAAATTTAATGTCTTTAATTTCTTTTTCCTTTAATTCAATAGTTTCTTCTAATTGTTTAATCTTTAATGCTTCTTGACTGTGTTTTCCCATCATACTTATCTCACCCCTTTCAAATTTCTTAATTTATATTTCATTGTGGCCAATGTTATAATGTGCCAAATATAGCATTTATCTAACTTATCCATACTAACCTCCAAATCCTTTAACAAAATTTATAATTCCTCGTTTTAATTTGCGATTTTCTTTGTTCACTGTTTCTAATTCTGTTAATATGTTTGATTTTTCTTCTGTTTCCTCATTTAATTTTTTTTCTAAATATGCAATATGTGCTTTCATTTCTTGTCTTGCCTTTTCATAGTTTTCTGCTGCTGCTCTTAAAGTTGTATATTCATCAATTGTTATTATCATTTCATCTTCATTGACTCTAGCATTAAATACTTCTTTTTCATTATCACATCTTTCTTTTTCCATTTTTCCTGTTTCCTTTCTTTTCTTCACTTTCTTCCAAGATTGACTCTAAAACTAATATTACAATCAATCCTAAGACTGGTACTAAATACTCTCCACCAAATGCTTGATGTCCTCGTATTTTGGTTGCATATTGTATTGATTTTATCGTCAATATTATTGTTGCTATAATTGTCAATAATTCTAATATTCTTATAATAAATTTCTTTTTATTAACTATTTTCACTTTTTATCACCTCCAATTTATTAACAAATCCTCCAATATTAAGTAATTTCATATTTTTTATAGCTGCATCTAATTCTTTCTCATTATGAATTCCATCTTTTGCAAGTTCTTTCCATATTCTTTTCTCTCTTTCATCTGGCAATCAAAACCTCCTCCTTCTTTGTGTGGTGTCCGCAATTTTTTATTATTTTCATAATTCCTCCTGTTCTATTCCACTTTGAGTGGAATTTAAGGGCAAATTAATAAATTCCATAGGTACATTATAAAGATTGCATAATTCTTTAAAATTATGTACATCTATAGATGTTTTTCCTTTCTCCCATGAAATGATTGTACTCTTACTTTTGTGTAGTTTATCAGCCACTTCATCAAGCGTATATCCTGCATTAATTCTTGCTGCAGTTAGTGTTATTCTAAACATTTTTCATTTCTCCTTTCCTAAGTTTAAAGTTATTCTATTACACTTTAAGTGGAAAGTCAATACTTTAAGTAAAATTTTTTTTACTTTTTTATTGTTTTTTTTTACTTTAGGTGTTATAATAAGGTCATATCAAACAAAAGGAGGTTTTAAGATGTTGTCAAAAGATGATAATTACAGAAAAATTTTTTCTAATAACCTTAATTATTATATGAAGATAAATAATAAGATTCAAGATGATTTGGTAAAAGATTTGGGATTAAAGACATCGACTATTTCTAGTTGGTGCAATGGTCAAAAATTACCTCGAATGGATAAAATTGCACTATTAGCAGATTATTTTGGAATACATTTCTCTAAATTAATTGAAGAACGAACAGACAATAATTATTTTGAATTTGTTTCTGAAGATGACGCTATGTTTCCTTTATTAGACGTTGGAGATATTGCATTAGTTTATAAACAAACTAATATTGAAGATGGTTCAACCTTATTAATCAATATGAATAATCATAATACTATTAGAAAATTTATATTAAGTGATGATAAAACTTATTACAAACTAGTAGCAATGAATGGGTGTTATAAGGATATGGATATAAAAATTACAGAATTAAATAAAATTAAGATACTTGGAAAAGTTATCAAATCTGAAAATAAAAGTGCTTTTAAGTATAGGTAATAAAGGAGGAATGTACAATTGAATTTAGTTTCTATGTTTTTTATTATTTTTATTATTTTTTGTTTATTTATGATATATTATACTTCGTCTCAAAAAACAAAATTTAGAAAAGAACTACAAAAAAAACAGCAAGAAAAAAATTCCACTTTATTTATTACATTATCACATATCTATGGTTTACCAGTTGCTCAAAATATGTTGACTCAAATATTTTCTAATCCAAATGAATATGAATTCATCACAGGTAATACTAGCTTTAAACTAAATAAATCAAAAGTAACCGATGTTTCTATAACTAACAATGTAGAAATTCAAAAAAATAATGTTTCAAGTATAGGCGGAGCTATTAGCGGTGCTATTCTGTTTGGAGCTGTTGGGGCAGTCATAGGTGGAAGATCTAAAGAAAAGACTTCAAATATAATTCATTCTTATTTAGTTTTTACTTTTTTAGATAATAATGAAATAAAATACATTGCATTTAATTGTACTAATGCAATTCAAGCAAAAAAATTTGTGGAAGAATTCAAAATAACTAAAACTAAAGAAATTAATAATATTAACTTATAAAAAAAGGATAATGCGTATTGTTTTGCGGACACCACACATTATCCAGAGCGTAAACACTATTGAAAGTGATTACTTAATTATTATATATTAAAGTACCTTCATTTTCAATAGTAAATTAAAAATTTATTAAAGAAAATGGAGGTTTTTTTACTATGGAAAAAAAGCAAAAATCAGCTTTATATGTTAGGGTGTCTACTACCCACCAAATTGATAAGGATTCTTTGCCTTTGCAAAGAAGTGATTTAATAAATTATACAAAATATGTATTAGGAATAAATGATTTTGAAATTTTTGAAGATGCAGGTTATTCTGGTGGTACAACTGATAGACCAGCATATCAAGATATGATGAATAGAATTAAAATGGGAGAATTCACTCATTTAATAGTATGGAAAATAGATCGTATAAGCAGAAACTTAAGAGATTTCTCTGATATGTATGATGAATTGAAAAAATATAATGTAACATTTATTTCTCGCAACGAACAATTTGATACTTCTACAGCTATGGGAGAAGCAATGCTAAAAATAATTTTAGTGTTTGCAGAACTTGAAAGGAAACTAACAGGAGAACGTGTTTTTTCAGTTATGATTTCACGTGCTCAAAAAGGACTATGGAATGGTGCAACAGTTCCCTTAGGATACGAATGGGATCCCGAAACTAAATTCCCTAGGCCCTGTGATAAAGAGGCAAAAATAGTTCAATATATATTCGATCAATATGAAGAAATAAAATCTACTACAAAAGTTGCTAAAAAATTAAATATCGAAAATATACCTACAAAAAGAAATGGAACCTGGACACCTCGTACAGTTGGTAGCATTCTTACAAATCCTTTTTATATTGGAACATATAGATATAACACAAAAACTAAAAAAACTCGTAGATGGAAAGATAAGTCAGAATGGGTTGTATTAGAAAATAATCATCAAGCTATAGTCAATACAGAACAATTTGAAAGAGTTTCTCAAATAATTCAAAATAATTATAAGGGTGATAAAAATTACCAAAGATCAAGTACAAATGTACATATATTATCTGGTTTAGCAAGTTGCCATAAATGTGGAAAAAAAATGCACTCTGGTTTGGATCGTGCTAGAAAAGATGGCTTTACTCCATCTCGTTATACTTGCTATGCGTTTAATGTGAATTATACTTGTGCAAATTATTCTAGTGATTTGGCCATACTTCCAGGTCTAATAAATTATATTGCTAATTATATGACATTACAAGAAAGAATTACTGCTAGGCATTCTTTACGTGATATGGAAAGTATTTTGTTACGTGGAAAATATTTTGAAGATATAGATCATATTGAAAAACAAGATTTAAAGAACACCTATGATTTATTAATAAATAATAAAATGGTTACCTATAATTCATTTGAAGAAAAAAATAAAGAAGCTATTATAAGTCAAAATGTGATTTACGAAGCCGAAAAAGAAAAATATGAAAAAGCATTAAAAAGATTAGATGACCTTTATTTATATGATGTTAATTCTATGAGTCAGAAAGATTTTGTAATAAAACGTAAGGAAATCTCTGATAAAATTGAAAATATAAATAAAAAAATACAAGAAGTAAAATTTAATGATACACCATTTATCAATAATAAAGACTTCAATTTATTATCAAAAGCTAGTTTTTATTTACTAACTAAAAATTTATCAAGTGTAAAAAATATTGATGTAATTTCGCTATTGAATAATCTTGATAGACAAACCATAAAAGATTTTATAAATACAATTATTACAGATGTTTCTGTCGAAAAGGGAAAAATATATAATATTACTTTCAAAAATGGAATAGTCCATCACTTTATATACAAAAATGAACACAAAATATAAAAAATACCCAAGTGACTTTTTCTTACAGCCACTTGGGTTTCATTATATCATATTTGATTATACACACGGACAACCGCAAGGTAATTATTGACACCACTTTCTTCTTTTCTTTTTCCATATTCAGTTTATCCTCTCCTATTTGTTCTATCATTTCTTCTTATGCCAAAATCCATCATCTATTCTGATTTTGGTATCCCACGATCGCTTGCAATCATCTCTGTACTTTTAATAAAATCCTGCATCGTTTTTATTGAAATTGGATTTGTTATTTTTCTTGGTCCACCTTGGTATCTTTGCAATATTGAGCCATTAAATTCTTCAACCTTTTTTCTGTCGCTTATAACTGTTTTATCAATTAATGTTAATCCCGTTTCTTGTGCATATTGTAAGCTTCTCACTACTAAACCCTCTAAATCGCAATAATCTTTTCTTCTATAGCCTTTAGAATGCAAATATTCTATGTATTCATCTCCTGAGGATAACAGCATAGCAATTGCATGCTTATATAATTTGTGTCCTGCATAATTAAAAGGACTTAATATGTCAAAATCATCAATTTCAAAGCGTTCTATTCCTTGTTTATCTCCTATGCTAACTCTACAATAATTTCTCCAATTGTATTGAATCGCACCTGTTATAACCCTGTTTACATCGCTTTTTCTTAGTGTTTCTCTCAACTCTGCTATTGTTGTTCCAGTTCCCACATTGTCATCAATCAGCAAAATGGTTTTTTTATCTTGCAATATTCTTTCACTTGATATCAAATCTCTAATAGGTACATATTCTTTTTCTAATCCTATAGTAGAATCAATGTATTTGCTTTTTAAAGTATTGGTAAAATCATACCCATACATTACATTAAACATAGGTCCTATATAAGTAGCTCCATATCCTGGCGTTAGTATTTCAATTTCATCTGGTGACTTATTCAATTTTAATGTTTTGGCAAATAGATACAACATTGCTTTGTTATCCATTTCAATTGCCCTTTGTTCCGAGTTTTCATCTCCATATGGAAGTACTTTGTCAGGATTAATTTCTATTTTGCCCTCACCTTGAAGTATAGTCATTATGTTTTTTACATCTTCCAACAGGCATTTTCTTGCTCTTTCCATTTTTTCTCTATATACCGGGGCTTTTTTATTTAATATATATCTTTCAAACATCTTAAAATACACTCTTCCCGAGCAATTAGCCATATTTTCAAGAATCACAAAATTTCTCCTGCTTATTTCCTGTGTAAGCTTCATCTTAAGTTCTTCTCTACACGAAGCTAGCTCTGACATACTTTTGACATTATAATACTCCTTTGATCTAGATAGAAAAGTACCTTTTGTCCCTTTTTTCATTATAGGAGTAACATATTTTTCAATTCCCTGAATATCGTCAAGCTCTATTATTCCTAATACATCAAAATCTCTCAAATCCAGTTCTTCTTTCATATCTTATTGTTCTCCTTTTAAAAAATCTTTTAAGCAATTTAGTTCTTTTTCAAATTCATATCTAGTAAATACCGTTTCGCTTTTTTCTTTTTCTCCTATTGTGTGCAATATTTGTCTATTAGTTTCTTTCAAAATATTTCTATATAAAGGATTTTGTATTGCAGATATATATAATTCATCTACAATGTCATCATATTTTTGGCTATATCTATCAATTGGTTCTTCTTGCCAGTAGATTATTCCAGCTTTTTTCCAATCATATTCACTGCAAGCTTTTATATTATTAGATGGTAATGCGCTATAATTAAATACTAAGTCTTGCATTTCCTTGTTCTTAAACTTTATGCCTTGAAAAAAAGATTCTATACTTTTTAGTTTTTTTTCTCTAAATTCAAATTCATATGGAAAAAGATTTGATAATACCTTTGCATATGAACCCTTGTGTTTATAGCCTACATTTATCCATTTATCACAATCTCCAATAGTTCTTCCTTCTTCGTCTTTTAGTGGTTTTCCTAAACAATATTCTTCACCTTCTATTTCTTCGATTTCTGGCATTTGATATTGGTAATTTCTTTTAAACAGTTTAAATTTTTCTAATTCTTTATTCATAATTTTTTCTCCTTCTATTGTGGGCGATTAAAATCGCCCCTACATTTTTCATAGGTTACTTTACACTATCTATTTATATTTATTATTAAATCACATTTTTAGCCTATTTTCAACATCTTTATTTTAAGTCTGATTATAAAATGTTTTTAGAATCATATTGTTTACAAGTTTTGAAACATAAATTTTTCATTTAAAGACACAACTTTTCTATTTTCTATTTATTTTTTTTTTATTCTATAGTATAATTATATTGTTGATTGGAGGTACGTTTATGTGGTATGTTTGGTTAATTATATCAGGTCTATTTCTTGTTCTTGAAATGATAACAGTAGGTTTTTTAGTATTTTGGTTAGCTATAGGTGCATTATTTGCTATGCTTGTAAGCTTTTTTACAAGTAATTTAATCATTCAAACAACTGTATTTGTTATTTCTTCAATAGGTTTAATCTTTTTAACAAAACCTCTAGTAAAGAAATTAAATAAAACTGATGATACTATTGCAACAAATGCCTACTCTGTTATTGGTAAAAAGGCTATTGTTACTCAAGATATTGATCCAACATTAGGATATGGTCAAATTAAAGTTAATGGAGAAACTTGGTCAGCCAAAACAATTTCTGACAATATTATTCCAAAAGATTCAGAAGTTATTATTAAAAATATAGAAGGTGTTAAGGCCGTTGTAGAGTTATTAAACGAAAAAGTAAATGTATAACAATTTGGTATTAATTTTTTAATATATATTATAATTATAGGAGGAAAAATTTATGGTATTTCTTATTATATTACTAATTATTGTAATAATTATTGCACTAAAGACTATAAAAATAGTTAGACAATCAGAAGTATACATTATTGAAAGACTTGGTAAATTTCATAAAATTGCTGATGCTGGTCTTACAATAATTGTTCCATTTTTTGATCATGTACGTAGCGTTGTTAGTTTAAAACAACAAACTATGGATATACCACCTCAAGGTGTTATTACAAAAGACAATGTTACAATTACAATTGATACTGTTGTGTTCTACAAAATAACAGACCCAGCTAAAGCAGTATACGAGATTCAAAACCTAAAGAAAGGTATTGAGTATTTAGCTATTACAACCATCCGTGATATTGTTGGTAAAATGGATTTGGATCAAACATTTAGTTCACGTGATGCTATTAATGATAAGCTAAGGGTTTTATTAGATGAAGCAACCGACCAATGGGGTTGCAAAATAGATAGAGTTGAAATTAAAGATATTACACCACCACCTGACATTAGGGATGCAATGGAAAAGCAAATGAATGCTGAAAGAAATAAAAGAGCTTTAATTCTTCAAGCAGAAGGTGAAAGACAATCTGCAATTACACTTGCTGAAGGTAAAAAAGAAGCTGCTATACTAGAAGCTGAAGCTGAAAAAGAAGCAAAAATAAGAAGAGCAGCCGGTGAGGCTGAAGCAATTAAACAAGTAGCTGTAGCTAAAGCAGAAGAAATACAAATGGTATATGAAGCAATGATGAAAGCAAATCCAGATGAGAAATTAGTTCAACTAAAATCTCTAGAAACATTAAAAGAAGTAGCTAACGGAGAAGCTAACAAAGTATTTATACCTTTTGAGGCAACAAGCACATTAAGCAGTTTAGGAGCAATAAAAGAAGTATTAAAAGAAGAAAAGAAAAAATAGAGCAAAAATAGTCAGAAAATTCTGACTATTTTTTTAGTTTACTGTATCATCTTTTATATAATATTTAGTTCCTAACATTTTGTCTGGTAAATATTGTTGCTCTACTTGGTGCATTGGGTAGTCATGCGGATACTTATATCCTACTCCGTATCCCTCATTTTTCATTCCCTCTGCAGGAGCATTCCTAATATGCATTGGTATTGTTCCTGTATCCTTTGTAGTTACATCTGCCAATGCCTTATCTATTCCTAAATATGCAGCATTCGACTTTGGAGATGTTGCAACATATACTGCTGCTTCCGCTAAAATAATTCTAGCCTCTGGCATTCCAATCATTGTAATAGATTGCATAGCAGATGTTGCAACCACTAATGCGTTCGGATTTGCCATTCCCACATCTTCTGCTGCAGCTATTACTATTCTTCTTGCTATAAAAACCGGATCCTCTCCAGCATTAATTGCTCTTGCTAAATAAAATAACGTAGCATCTGGGTCCGACCCCCTCATTGATTTTATAAATGCACTAATATTATCATAGTGACTATCTCCATTTTTATCAAATATAGCTTTTCTTGTTTGAACACATTCTTTTGCTATTTCGTTTGTGATGTTAATAACCCCATATTCGTCCATTTTTGTGCTTAATACTGCAACTTCTAATCCATTTAGTGCCGTTCTTACATCTCCATTAGACGTTTCTGCTATCTTCATTAATGTTTCATCTTCTATATTAATTTTATAACTTCCAAGTCCCTCTTCTGAAATTAGTGATTTTTTTAGGACATCATACACATTTTGTACTGTTAATGGATTTAACTTAAATATCATTGACCTAGAGATTAAAGCTTTGTTAACCTCAAAATATGGATTCTCTGTAGTAGCTCCTATTAAAATTACTGTACCATTCTCTACATATGGAAGTAATGCATCTTGTTGTAATTTATTGAATCTGTGAATTTCATCTATAAATAATATACATCTACCAGTTGGATTTAAAAATGTGTTTTTAGCTTCCTCTATAGCGTTTTTTATATCCCCTATTCCTGCTGTAACAGCATTTATCTTTGTAAACTTGTATTTAGTTGTATTACTAATAACTCTAGCAAGAGATGTTTTGCCACATCCAGGTGGCCCCCATAATATAATGCTGGACAATCTATCTGCTTTAATAGTTCTATACAATATTTTATCCTTGCCTAAAATATGTTCCTGTCCTACATAATCTTCCAATGTTTTTGGGCTCATTCTAAATGCTAAAGGTTTGTTTAAATCCATTATATTATTCCTCTTTTCTAAATTATCTTGCTAAATTTAATAATCCTTTTCTAATTATATCTTCTACACTTAGGTTTGCATCCACCTTTTCTAATGCTTTTTCTATTTCTTTTCCCGTATAGCCTAATACCTTTAATGCTGCTGTAGCTTCTGCTATTTTTTCATCATCCATTATTGCTGTATTAATAGTATCACTTATGTCTGTATTTTCATTTGCAACAATTTCATTTTCCTTTTTAAGTTTGTCTTTAAGCTCTAATATAACTCTTTGCGCAGTTTTAGGGCCTATTCCTGGTAATTTTTTTAATAGATTAATGTCATTATTTATAATGGCAAGTGCAAAACTTGATACTGAAACATTTGACAAAATAACAAGTGCAGACTTTGCTCCTATTCCACTTACAGACAATAGCAACTCAAACATTCTCAATTCTTCGTTTGTATTAAATCCATATATGCTAATGTCATCTTCTCTAACCCTTACATATGTATGTATTTTAATAATCTCTCCTATGGCTCCCAATTTATTTATAGCTGTTTCTGACATAAATATTTTATAACCTATTCCATTAACATCTATTACTATATATCCATTTGTTTTTACTTCTAAACTTCCCTTTATATATGCAAACATCTTATTTCTCCTTCATCATCTCCAAAATTGCTTCTTTTTCTAAATTTGATATATAATTATATTCCTTTTTACATATTCCATTTCCAAACTGACATATTGATTTATATGTACAATATTCACATGGTGTTTTCTTATTTTTAGTGTTGTAATATGGTTTTATATTTATATTTCCACTTAATATCTCTTCTGAAATTTGTTTTATTATCTTATTTGTGTATTTTTGCAAATATTCAAATTGTTGTTTACTAATATTACTTGCTTTTTTACTTAATGTCTCATCTTTATTTATCGTTGCTGGAATTATGTTAGAAGAACCAGTATCCAAGTTTTTATCCATTTTTCTTATAATGTCTACATCTGCTAAAATAAGTCCTCTCATCTTAAATTGTTTTCTTAGTTCTTCTTCTATTTGTTCATCTGACATATTTTGACTTGCCTTTACCATTGGCTCTATCAAATTGTAATAAAAAGCCCCTGCTGGCTCTGCACTCTCTTGTTTACACATTTCATTCATATATGTTAATAATTGCAATTTAATTCCTGCTTTTACTTCATTTAAATCTATATCTTTTATAGAAGATTTATAATCTATAATTCTTATATATTGTTCCTTCTCGTTGTTCATTATATCTACTCTGTCAATTTTCCCAACTATTTCTATTAACTTGCCATTATCTAATTTTACTTGTATTGGTTCATACTCTTTTCCCATGCCAAACTCTACTTCATGACCTAATACATTAAAATCACTATATCTAATACTATCTACAATATATTTCATTGATTTTGCAATTACTCTTCTTAATCTATTTACTAAAACTTTATTTTTTGGAACATTTGTAAATATATAATTTTTTTTCAATTCCAATTTCTGATCAATTATTCTATTTACTATTTTTTCAATTTGCTCATCTGTAATATTCTTTATGTCTTTTGCTTCTTCCATTCCAAAAAAATCATCTATTACATCATGCATAAAATTGCCTGTATCTATTGTTTGAATTTTAAAAATATCTCTTTCTGATAATTTTAATCCATATTTTATATAATAAGAAAATGGACATGCACTATATTGTTCCAATCTTGACACACTGGTTTTTATTGTATTTCCATATAATTTATCTATATTCTCTTTTTTTATTTTTTCTGGTGCACCGCTATATTCCAGTAAATTAACAGCTTCTAACAACTTGTCTTTCCATTCTTTTTTATTATTATAGTAATTGTATACGTCAAACCATATATCAGAAACTTTTTCTTCATCTTTTAGTTTTCTTAAATTTACTAATAACTCATCAAATGTAATGTTTTCCAACAGTATATCTTCTTCATTTGTAATTATATCACTGTGTTCTTTCACATTTGTGAATATTTTTTTAACTTTGTTTATAAGAACAGAAGGTCTTACAGCCTTTCCCTCTGCATCTGATGAGGGATAAGACAAATACAATTTTTCTTCTGCGGTTGTAAGTGCTTTATATATATTAAAATTATCATCATACAATTTTTCTGTTGTGCCTTTTGCTAATTCAATTCCATCTTTTTTTAACTTTTCTCTATCTGAATCATCAAAAAAACCTTCATTTTTGTTTATAGTTGGAAATACTCCATCATTTACACCTATTATAAATACTGCTTTTACCTTATGGCTTCTACTTCTATCTATATCGCCTATTATTACCTCATCTTGAGAAGTAGGTATTTTTCCCAAATCACTATTTCTTAAACCTATTTTTAAAATTTCCGCATATTTTTCAAAAGTAACTTTACTTTCTCCCAATACAAGTACAATTTCATCAAATACTTGTGTTAATATTTTAAAACTACTTTCATATTCTTTTGCAATCTCCAATTCCTCTATTTCTAACAGTTTTTCTATTTTCTCCTCTAATTTTTTAGGTATATTATTTTGTATTAAATACTCATACAATTTTTTTGTAATAGATTTTACATCCTTAATACCTAATAAATCGTTTTTGAACCTCATAAGTGGTTCTACAATTATGCTTTTTGCATATTTAATTTTTTGTATTTCTTCTTCTGATTCATCATAAAAGTTCCATTCTCCTTTATACCACTTGCTGCCCTTAATTCCCCATTTCAAGCAATAGTTTTCTAAATAATAAGCTGTATCCATATCTATGTCAACTAAGCCTGTTTTTATATAGCTAAATACAGATTCATAAGACCAATTTTGTATAAATATATCAATTACTGATAAAACAAATTTTACTAAAACATTTTGAGTAAGGTCTTTTTTTTCATCTATAAAAACAGGAATATCATATTTCTTAAATATCGCTTTGCATAAATTTGAATATGTATCTATATTTTTTGTAATAACAGCTATCTCTTTATACCTGTAGTCCTCATTTTTTACTAATTTTACAATTTGTTTAGCTAAATGTTCTACTTCCGAATATGGATTATTTGCTAAAAACAAACTTATATTTCCCACTTTTGGTTCATATTTGTGATATGGTATTGAATAAACATTTTTCTCTAAATGCCTTAATTCTGCATTTTTAAATCGCTTAGTCTCTCCCATATTTATTTGTTTTCCTATTTTTATGCCATTCTCCTGACAAACATCTAATAATTTAAACCATGTTTGCTTATTTGCATAAAATATGTCTGTTTCTTTGTTTTCACTTTCATTTAGTGAATCTGTGCATATTGTTACTATTATATTTTTTGCCTTATTTAATAAAATTTTAATAATGTTGTATTCCTGTTTTGTAAAACCTGCAAATTCATCTAAAATTATAGTTGTTCCATCAAACAAATTAGATTTTACTAATTTTTCAGATAATATTGTTAATATATCGTTTTCATCTATATAGTTATTTTTTAAGCTTTGTTCATAAATATCATAAATCGCCTGCATATCTTGCATTTTAAGTTTTAAATACATGTCTTTCGTATTTTCTGTTATATTTTGTAGGTTTTCTACACTTATTCCATGTTTTTTAAATTCTGTTATTTGTGTTGAAATCAATTCAACATTTTCATTTGATTTGCCTATAAAATTAAATTTATTTTTTTGCTCTAATAAGATTTCATATATTAGCATTGCTTTTCCAGAGGCTAACAAATTTGTTTTTGTTATTCCTCCAACCTCGTTTAATACTCTGTAAGCCATTCTGTTAAATGTTAGTACTTCTGCATTAACCACTGCACCAGTTTTAACAACTTCTAGCAACTTTTTTTCTGCTGTAAAAGAAAACTGCTCTGGTGTAATTACATATATTTTTTCTTTATTTAAATTAGATTTAATGTAGTCAAATAAATATGTACTTTTCCCACTTCCTGCTTTTCCATACACCACATTTAATGCCATAGTTTGTCTCCTTTATGCTTCCCTTTTCCAATAGAACAAGTATTGTTGTGCTATTCCTGCTAAATTTCCATATTTTGCTTTTGCAATTTGTTCTATTTCCTTTTTATTTACTTTTTCTTCATTTTCATTTTTTATATATAGTTCATTTATAACACGCCTTACCCACACATCTATTGGAAAAGCTTCTAATCTTTTTAAGGTTGAAAATAATAAGATACAATCTGCAACTTTTGGCCCTACTCCTGGAAGAGTTAAAAGTACCTCTCTTACGCAATTAGTATCATTATTTTCATGTAGTTTTTGCAAATCTACATCTTTATTTACAATTTTTCTTGTTGTTTCATATACTCTTGTATCTCTAAATCCTAAACCAAGTTTTCTTAAATCAACCACTTCTGCTTTTGAAAGCTCATCTGGAGTAGGAAATGTATAATATTCCTTTCCTTCAAATATTATTTTTTCTCCATATGTTTTACAGATTTTTTCTATTATTCCTTTTATTCTAGGTATATTATTGTTTGCTGATATAATAAAAGAAATAATTGTTTCCCATAAGTCTTGGTTTAGCAGTCGTATCCCTTGTCCATACTGAATGCTTGCTTTCATATTATCATCTATTGCAGACAATTTTAGTTTTATTTGTTTATAATCTCTATCCAAATCAAAATATTGGTTGCATACCTCTTCTATATTTCCATCTGTAATTCCTTTAAATATTATTTTACTGCCTTCTTTTTTTACATTTATTACATTTTTTCCAAATACACCTGTATAACTCTCATCCTGTTGCTTATTCCATCTAAAACATTGTCCACAATCAAATATATGTTTTGGTTCAAATGATTCCACATCACTTATTATATATGTCTGTTTCTGCACTTTTGGCACTCCTCTATTTCTTAATAATTTAATTATATCTGTCCCAGAACACAATGTCAATGGAAATTAATTAATGTTCAAACCCAAGCATTAATTTCTATGCCATAGTTTTTTTATAAATTTTATCATTCTACTCCATATATTTTCTTTATATTCTACTACTTTTGTATTTATTTCTTCATTTATACTGTTTGCTTTTATTTTTTTAAATACATCTGTGCCATATATTTTTCTTTTTTTATTTTCTGCTTCTTCTATATCTTTTTTAAATTTTGCCCTTATTATTCTTTTTTCATCTTCTGTTGCCCAATAGTTTAAAAAAACATATGCTAATATTACCTTTGTTTCATATAATATTTCTTGTTCTTTCACAAAGTCAATGTCTAGATTTATTGAAAAGTCATAATTTTTATTCATATTTTTTTTAACAATCTGCAAAAATTCTGCAGGTATCTTGTTTAAGTCCTCTTTTGGCACTAATTTTAAAATTTCATATACTTCTCTATATGCATTAGGATAATTTTCTACTTTTATCATTAAATTATTTCTCCTGTTCTTTTTTAGTAATTTCTTCGAAGTGCGGGCGATTAAAATCGCCCCTACATTTTTCATAGATTACTTTACACTATAGTTATTTTAAATAAATTTTTAGTAATTCTTTTGCAAATTTATTTACAATCACATAATTATCTTTCATTTCGCTTTTGTTTATGTTAGCTGTATATATGTTTGAATCTATCCTTTCTAATAGAATTATCTTATTCGTTATTAGTAGCGATAAGACATATGTTATTTCATCCTTTATTATAAATTTGTTTTCTATATCTTCACTATCTGCATCTTCTACTATCTGCATTTTATTATTTATACAATTTGCTAGAGCTTTAATTTCTCTTTTTTCTAATTTCTCTTTTTCACTTAATTCATAGTACCTTTTATCTATCAATAATTTTATCACTTCTTCTTCAGAATCACATTGTACTTTATTATCATTTTCTATTATTATAATTTTACTTAACA